>OLSK01002806.1_pt1 | contig 10433 bp, 6 predicted proteins | sample 1672781 | NCBI WGS metagenome assembly OLSK01 (sample SAMEA3136723, study PRJEB25190) | human gut metagenome | biome: human gut; feature: human-associated habitat; material: faeces | place: Austria | collected 2013 | reverse complement strand
AGATTTAAGGTTAACAAAAAGATTGGCTGTCTGGGAGAGATAGCCTTTTTTTATGTCTCACTGTACAGCCTTAACACATATAATAAGAAAGTGAGAGTGTATCAGGCCTCCCGACACACTCTCACTTTCTTATTATGAAAAATTCAAAGAACTATTCTATTACAAAACTTCCGCGTTGCAAGTCCTGATCCTGTGAGCTTCTTCCCACCATTATATCATACTTGCCCGCACAGACCCGCATCGTATTGCTTTGGGCATCCCACCATTCCAACTCTTTGTCCTTCAGGTCAAACTCAACGTTGACACTCTTTCCGGCAGGTATATAGACGCGCTTGAAAGCACGCAGGGTCTTGCCCGGTCCTTCTGCATCATCTTGCTTCTTGAGATAAACCTGTACAACCTCTTCACCGTCGCGCTGACCGCTGTTTGTAACGCTGACAGCCAACTTCAAAGGCTCTCCCTGTTTGATCTGCTCTTTGTCCAATGACAGCTTTCCATAATCGAAAGTCGTATAGCTCAATCCATAACCGAAGGGGAACAACGGTTGTTGGGTCATATAGCGGTAGGTACGTCCTGTCATGTTATAATCCTCGAAGTCGGGAAGCTGGGACATATTGCGGTAGAAAGTCACCGGCAGGCGTCCTCCCGGGTTATAATCGCCAAACAGCACCTCTGCCACAGCCGTTCCACCTTGCTGACCGGGATACCAAGCCTGCAGAATAGCTTCACAATTCTTGGTTTCCGGTTCCAAAGCAATGGGCGAACCGGAACAATTCACCAGAATAATCTTCTTGCCGGCACGATGCAGGGCACTAATCAATTCGCGTTGAATGGCCGGCAGTTCAATGTCTGTACGGTCGCCGCCCTTGAAGCCCGGAAGATTCACTCCCATTTCCTCACCTTCCAGAACCGGAGAAACACCGCTGGCGAAGACTACAATATCAGCATCTTTCACGCGGGCAACAGATGCATTGATGTCCACTTTTTGCTTGAAGCCTATGTCGAAGTTCAACTGTGCGTCGCTTCTGAAATATTTAAAGTCGAGTTCAATCTCATAAGGAGTGCCCGCTTTTACCTGCAAGGTATAGTTCAGCGATCTGCCGCCATGCATATTGGAGAAACGTTTCACTTCCTCACCATTGATGCGCAGACGACCGGAACCGTATGTATAGATCTCGAATACTACCTCACCCGATTGCTCAGGAGTGAGCACACTATTATAAGTCGCAGAGAAGTCCGTCAGGTTTACGCCCGGTGCAAAGACCGTAGCTCCCGATGTGCAGAAGCGGAAAGGAGTGGTCACCTGCGTAGTGGTCACCGGATCGCCTTCATGCTTTACATTGTTCCAGTAACGTGCAGTAAATCCTTGTCCGGCTGCCGATTTGCACTGGCTGAATACACTTTGGATCAATGTTCTTTCCACCCAGCTGCACCCCTGTTCATAAATCAGTTTATCATCCGCACCCAAAGCCTTGCGTATACCGCCCAGAATGGTGACTGTGTGCGGCGGCATGCCGTTGTAATTTCCCCACTGCATAACAGAGTCATTGGCATTGGGCCCCATAACGGCTACGGTCAGCCCGCCACGCTTCAGAGGGAGAATATTGCCTGTGTTCTGAAGTAATGTCATAGATTTGCGGGCCATGTTCAAAGCCAACGAATCGTGTTCGGCCGAAGCCACCACAGAGAAAGGAATCTTTGTCCAAGATACGTTGTCCGGATCATCCATTTCTCCCAAAGCAAAACGGGCTTCCAGCAGGCGCATGACTGCCTTATCAATGTCTTTCTCATTGATCTGACCTGCGCGGACAGCCTTTACCAATGCCTTGTAACTGGAGCCACACTCCAGGTCCGTACCGTTCAACACAGCGGCAGCCGAAGCAGACTCGGCATCAGGATACGCCTTATGCCCATGTTCATTATAGAAATCGGCAATGGCCCCGCAGTCGGAAAGGATGATACCGTCGAAGCCCCAATCGTTGCGAAGGATTTGCATCAGCAAACGGTTGCTGCCACAACAAGGTTCTCCCTCAAAACTATTATAGGCACACATCACCTCCTTCACTTTGGCCTCTTTCACCAAAGCCTCAAAGGGCGGCAGATAGGTTTCATACAAATCGCGCGCGCTGAGGTCCTCTACGTTGAAAGAGTGGCGGTTCCATTCGGGGCCGGAGTGTACGGCGAAGTGCTTGGCACAAGCATGCAGCTTGTCGTACTTGCCGTCATTGGTTCCTTGCAGGCCTTTCACCACCATAACACCCATACGGCTGGTGAGATAAGGATCCTCACCGTAGGTTTCGATGCCGCGGCCCCAACGCGGGTCACGATAGATATTCACTGTGGGCGTCCACATGGTAAGCCCTTGATAACGCGCATAACTTCCCTGTGATGCGTAATTTGCATTCTTTGCACGCGCCTCATCCGATACGGCACTGAACACTTCATATACCGATTCCGGCGAGAAAGACGCCGCCATCCCTATCGGTTGGGGAAAAACCGTAGCCAGTCCGGCACGCGCCACGCCATGCAGCGCCTCGTTCCACCAGTTATAGGGTTTGATGCCCAGACGCTCCACTGCCTGGGAGTTGTCCATCATCAACGCTACCTTTTCTTCCAAAGTCAGTTCTTTCAATAAAAGTTCCGCTCGCTTTTCGGGAGCCAACGAAGTAGTTTTGTACGTAGGCTGGCTACATCCTACCAGTAGTAGAAGCGGCAGCCAATAGATAAGTTTTTGTTTCATGGTTATTGTTTTAAAAAATCATAGTAATCAGATTCATTTACCTCACAAAGATACAGACTTACTCCATATACTATTGTGCCGGACGTTTCATAAAGTTTACTGTATGTATCATGACACATGCTATTTAAACACATTAGTCCGGTAGGAAAGAATAATACCGGCAGCATACTAACAATGAAAGGAATACGCATCAAGACATTTCACAGCATGGCACAAGCAGCACCACCCTTAGAACTGGAAATAAATGAACGGCTGTATCTCCGAGCTCTTCATTTGAATTACAAGGTAGACCATGGCAACCAGCAACAGCGCTTTCCCTATAAGCGGAAGCCGGATGACAGCTTTGCAGCAGGCATGTTCCCAACTGTCCGGTACGAAATGGAGGAAAAAGCCGAGCGACATCAAGGCAAACACTTCCCAATAGCCCTCCACCAGTTGGGTGAAAAGCCGGGGACGGAAAGCTGTGAATATCTGGTTCAACATATCCAGCGAAGTGGAGAAGTCGGCATTGCGGAAAAATATCCAACAGAAACAAACGAAGTGAAACGTGATTACGATGCCGAAGAAGCGGCGGATGCCATGACTGCGCTCTCCCTTTTTCCTGCCGGTGATGCCCATCCAGAACTTATGGGCTGCCAGCGCAACACCATGCAACATCCCCCAAAAAACAAAATTCCAGGATGCGCCATGCCACAAGCCACCCAAAAACATGGTGATGATGAGATTAGCGTATTGCCGTATCTTCCCCTTACGGTTGCCGCCCAGGGATATATAGAGGTAATCGCGCAGCCAACTGGAAAGCGAGATATGCCAGCGGCGCCAGAACTCCGTTATGGATGCCGACTTATAGGGCGAGTCGAAGTTCATGTTGAAATGAAAGCCCAGCAGCAAAGCAATGCCGATAGCCATATCGCTATATCCGGAGAAGTCGCAATAGATTTGAAGCGCATAGCCGTAAACACCCATGAGGTTTTCCACGCCCGAATACAGAGTAGGATTATCAAAGATACGCTCCACAAAGTTGATGCTGATATAATCCGAAATAACCGCTTTCTTGAAAAGACCGCTTACAATCAGGAAGATTCCCTTTCCGAACATCTCCTTAGAGACAAACAGCGGACGGCGGATCTGCGGGATAAAGTCGCGTGCACGCACGATGGGGCCTGCCACCAACTGCGGGAAGAAAGATACATAGAAAGCATAGTCCAACAGGTTGGTGAGGGGCGTTATCTCTTTGCGATACACATCAATCGTATAGCTCAGCGACTGGAAAGTGAAGAAAGAGATGCCGACAGGAAGAAATATGTCCATTGCGGTAAACGTGCCGCCTGTCAGCGAAGCAAAGAACCCGCAGAGGAAATTCGTATATTTGAAGTAGCACAACAGTCCCAGGTTTATCAGCAGGCTGACCGCCACCCACGTTTTACGCTGCCAGCGTACGGTGGCCCGTTCCATGAGCCGGGCAATGAAAAAGTCGCTTACCGTAACAATGGCAAGCAGGAAGAAATAAGTGCCGCTGCTTTTATAGTAGAAATAGTAAGAAAACAGGGTAACGAACATCAGGCGGGCAGTAGTGCGACGCTGCAAAAGCAGATAGAACACGATGAAAGCGGCAAACAGCCACAGGAAGATACCGCTGCTGAATATCATCGGCGCATGCGGGTCGTACACCAGCAGGTCATGCAGGCGGGTGAAGTCTATATCCAGTTTGTTCAGAAGTTCGTCAATATTCCACATCTGTCGGTTACGGCTTAATTTAGATTATACTCAATCATTGACTGCAATAGTCGTTATACGCTTTCAGCAAGGCTTGATAGAACATCTCACCTTGCAATACATATCCTTCCGGAAGATAATGCACATGGTCGGGACGCATCAGTTTCGCCTCCTGCCAGTTGAGACAGGCGCGACGAACGCCTCCGAAAACATCGTACATATCCCACACAGCCAACCCGTTGGCATCGGCAAAACGCCGGATGGTCTGTACGGCAACAGAGGTACGGGGATTAATCTTATAGGTACGCCGGCGGCGGCGCTGGCGGAAACTCTCGTATGAACCGGGCGGAGTGGTCATCAGCATCGGGACGCCGGACAGGCTGTCGCGTAGCATACGTACCAGTTCATCCATCTGCTGATAGTGCAACTTTGAGTTGTACCGCCGGTTGTGGCTCTCGTTTGTCCCGAAAGAGAGAATCACAAGGTCGGGATGCAACGCTGCGATGTCCGCCACACGCACCGGACGGGTAAAGGTGACACAGAACGCACCGTTTATTCCCATGTCCGTATAAGTCAGCGCACCGAATGTCTTTCGGAGCAGTTCGCCCGTAGTCTGCGGGAAGATATGACCGCGGATATGACTGTCGCCCACATGAACAATACGTATCGTATCGGCAGATGCACCCAAGCGGAGCATACGCATCTTCTCCCAGAAAGGTTTCAAGATGCCGACACTGTCTATCAGTTCATTCTCTCCGAGTTGGCGGAAAGCCGGGGGCAGGCTGATGAAAGGAACGGGCAAAGTGTCCGTACGTTGGCCGTAAGCCGTAAGCGTGTCGCAATCGGATACCGTCTTTTGAAGCCGGGGACAGCCGGGAAGCGCATCTTGCGCACAGAGCCGCTGCACCGGCAGGAGAAGCATTACAAACACCGCGTAGCAGACAGTGAAGCGCAAACTGCTCCATCGTGAGTTTTCCTTATGGCTCCGCTTCATAGGCACGCCTCCTGTCGTACTGTTCTTTGCCGTAGACCAATGCCTCATAAAGCAATTCTGCCAGATGTTTGCCGCCACGAAAGTTGATATGCGTATAATCGTAGTTGGCCAAAGACGGCTTGGCATGCACCATGTCCGCCATACTGCCCTCGCCTCCCATTGCCTCGAACATATTCCAAAACGCCACTCCACTGTCGGCTGCCAGGTTCTGCTGGTAACGGACAAGATTCTTAATGCCGGGCATGGTGCGCAGGTCGCCTTCTTCGGTCTTATACTCGCGGTCGCCCACACTGACAACAAGGATGCCGGCTTGTGGAAAGGCACTCTTCAAATGGGCGATGGTGGTTGCCATACCGTCACGATAACGGTCATAATTCCGTCCGCGCTCCGTAGCGACATTCAGCCCGTACTGAAGAATTATCAAATCGTAAGGGCGCTGTTCATTAAATTCGCGCATCATCCAGACAGGTACGGAGCGCAAGGACAAGCCGGAACTGCCCCGAAGCGAGAAGTTATCAACAACAATTCCTTGTGTACCGTCCATGGCCAAGCCATAGAATAAGGTGGAGTCGGCACTTTCCACTTTCCAGCGTACAGAGCCGATGCGGCCTGTCACATCCATCTCCCGGAGTTCTCCCGTAGGAGAAAAAGTCTCAGTCTGCGCCTCCCCTTTATTTACGGATGCCGAGAGAGTAACCTCGCCTTTATTGTAAAAGAAGATAGAAGCATGCTCGCAGGTATCAAGCCGGGACGCATAGTTCTTCTGCCCGCGAAGTTCTACATAAGCACCGGGATTGGGAATGAAGTAGTGTCCCGAAATTCCCTGTTTGCTACGGTCGAAGAACACCGAATCCATAATGGAATGGCTCTGCCAGCCGTTAAAGCTATGCCGCACCGTAGGGCGGTAACCGCTGGTCATGGAAGTGATTGTCACAAAGCCCACCCCGCATCCGCCATAACGTTCCTGCAACATGGCACGCAGGTCAGCCGTAAGAATGTCCGCTTCTATGAAAGAATCGCCGAAGTAGGCGATGCGCACCAGACGGGGGTTTGCGGCCAGCTCATCCAACGCGCGATAGAAAGGCGTCATTCCGCGCAGGGTGGAGTCACTGTAATCTTCAATGCAGGTCATTCCGCTGCGGCAAGTGTCCACAAAGGCGGGCTTCACTTTCGGGGGTGGCGGCAACAGGGTATCCGGCTCGCTCACCGCTTCCGGGGAAAGGCGTACATCACCCAGTATGTCCACACGCCTCAGCACATGAGTGCCTATCGTGGTTCCCGGCAACAATCCCATCAGCAGAAGTACGGCCACCACAATAAACATCAACCAGCCTGTATGTTTCAAAACACTCTTTTCCATAACCAATCCGGTCGCAAAGATAGAGAATCGGATGAAAATAAATATCTTCCTGCCAAAAAGAATTATCCCTGCAGGAAAAAGATATTTCCTGCAGGGATAAACGCTTTTTATGCAACAGAGATCTTAAATGGTCTTCTCAATGTTCCAGACGAATGCCCGAAGCCCCAGTTGCTCGGTCTGCTTGTCCATGTTGTGAAGGACTTCCAGCAGAGGGTCCACCCTCTCATCCTCCACCATCGTCAGGACGGCGGAACACATGGAAGGCCAGGCATGACTGCCATAATGAGGCTCTCCGGTTTTGGAACCGCGTCCGCGAACTTGCTCCCAGTAAGTGAAGCCCCTGCAATTCAGCCTGTCGAGCGTAGCGATGATACGCTCATAGTATGCTTGATCGAATGTGATTAATACTGATTTCATTATTCAACTATTAAATGTCAACTGATTAATTATTGGTCTGTTTCTGTTCCTCAAAGTAAGCATCCAGTTGCTTGTGCATCTTACGGCGCTGGCGTTTGATGCCCACCCCGCCAAAGATACAGTACATCGTAGGAACATAAATCAAAGTGAGGATCGTGGAAACCGCCAGACCGCCGATTACGGCAATCGCCATGGGACTCCACATCTCAGAACCCTGCCCTGTGCTGACGGCCATCGGAATCATACCGAGAATGGTAGTCATGGTAGTCATCAACACCGGACGGAGACGACTCTTACCGGCCGTAACTACGGCATTCAGCACCGACTGCCCGCGTTCTCGGCAAAGGATAGTGTAGTCGATGAGCACGATACCGTTCTTCACCACGATACCGATCAACATGATGCTACCCAGCAAACTCATCACACTCAACGTAGTGTTGGTGATGAACAACGCCATCAACACGCCACTCATAGCGAACGGCACCGAGAGGATCAGGATAAACGGATAAGTAAGGGACTCGAACTGGGCAGCCATCACGATGAACACAAGCACAATGATCAAGACACCCAATGTTCCCAAATCGCGGAACGAATCCTGCTGGTCCTCAAAGGAACCCGACACCTGAATGGTTATGTCCGAGGGTTTCTCCAACTTATCTATAATCGCATTGCCCGCAGCCACCACATCGCCCAACGGAGCGCCGGAGATAACGGCGGATACCGTCACGATACGCTCGCGGTCTTTACGCTCGATAGTAGGCGGAGCAAAACGTTCTACAACCTTTCCCAGATCTTTGATACGCACCCCTTCGCCTTTGGCATTATAGACCAATATATTCTCGATGCTTTCAAGGCTGGTGCGGTATTCGGGAGCATAGCGCACCTTGATGTCGTACTCATCACCGTCTTCACGATATTTGGAAGCCGTCGCACCATTGATACGGTTACGCAGATAGGTAGCGGCGGTAGACAAGTTCAGTCCATGAAGCGCCAGCTTCTCACGATCAAAGTCTACCTGATACTCAGGCTGGTAATCACTACGGCTGATGTTGACCTCGGACACACCTTTCACCTTCAGCAGTTCACGTTTCAGGCGGGCGGCAACGCTGTCGGTTTCTTCCATGCTGTAACCGTACACTTCAAAATCGGCAGATGCCTGGGCAGACATACCCGTATTGCTACCTCCGAAAATGACCTGCGCCTTACTGAATTCCGGATAGGCCTTCAGGTCTTCGCGCATTTCATCACAGACAGTTTCCAACGTAACATTACGCTCGTCCGGGTCTACCAGACTGATGTTGAAGGAGATGATGTGCGAACCGTTGTCCTGCATGGATGCCCAGGTATTATCCGAGTCGGCCTGTCCCACCGTATAGTTACATACCTTCATAATACCTTTATACTTCTCAAGCCACTGTCTGGTCAGCTTCTCCGATACCTCCTGCGCCACTTCCTTACGGGTTCCGATAGGCAGTTCCAATTGCACAGCGATACGGGCGTTATCCTGCGCCGGGAAGAACTCCGTACCGATGGTCTTTGCACAAAGCAAACTCAGAATAAAGAATACCACGCAACCTGCAAGAACCACCATGCGGTGACGGACTGCCCAATTGAGCATACGCGCATACCAGTTGTCCAATCCGTCCAATGCATGTTCTATCGGGCCGAAGAATATCCGGAACACCTTAGACTGCTTGCGCTGCAAACGGAGCAGTTGCGAACAAAGCATCGGCGTCAGCGTCAAAGCGGAGACAGTGGATACAAACATAATGGCACACATCATCCAGCCCAACTGCTTGAACAGCACACCGGACATACCGGTCACCATCGTCAACGGGAAGAATACGGCAATCATCGTCAGTGTAGAAGCCACAACGGAGATAGCCACCTCGTTCGTGCCATGCACAGACGCCTGCTTCGGATCGGAGCCGCGCTCGATGTGTGTCGTGACATTCTCCAATACCACAATGGCATCGTCCACCACCATACCGATAGCAATGGAAAGCGATGAAAGCGAAATGATATTAATCGTATTCCCCGAAATTGCCAGATATATGAATGAAGCAATCAGAGAAAGCGGAATCGTGATACAGATGATCAGCGTGGCACGCCAGCGTCCTAAGAACAAGAACACCACAATCACAACGAAGAGCAAGGCATACATAACCGTCTCCGTCAAACTGTCGATGGTGTTCAGGATGTTTTCAGAGGTATCTACAATGACCCCAAGCTTCACGTCGCTCGGCAGGTTCTTCTGCAAACGGGGCAATGCATCCTGCACCTTTTTGGAGATTTCCACCGAATTGGCTCCCGACTGCTTCTGAACGACGATCATGGCACCTTGCACACCGTTATTATAGGTTTCCTGCGCACGCTCTTCTACGGTGTCCACTATCTTGGCAACATCACGCAGATAGACCGTAGCGCCATTATACGTACCTACAACCACATTCGCCAACTCGCCGGAGTCGTCGAACTCACCCTCCACACGCAATGAATAGGTTTCATTACCGATGTCGAAGTTACCGCCCGGTATATTCCTGTTCTCAGCCCCGATAATGGAACTGATTGTTTCGATGCTCAGGTTGTATGCTTCCAGCTTATAAGGGTCGCAATACACTTGGATTTCACGCTGCGGCGCACCGCTGATGGACACCGTACCCACACCGGGAATACGCGCCAAGGGATTTACCACACGATCATCCAGTATCTTATAAAGTGCCGACTGGCTCTCGTTGGCCTGTACGGACAGCAGCACGATAGGGATCATATCCGTACTGAACTTAAAGATGATAGGGTTCTCCACATCATCGGGAAGTTCGGAACTTACCATATCCAGCTTGTCACGCACATCATTCGTCAACACGTCAATATCATTACCGAACTCAAACTCCAGTGTAATCAGCGACATATTCTCCGAAGAACGGGAAGTGATGTGCTTCAAATCACTGACAGAGTTCAAAACATTCTCCAACGGACGGGTCACATTGTTCTCGATATCCGAAGCACTGGCTCCCGGATAGGCCGTCATCACCATAATCGTATTCGTATCAATGTCCGGATACAAGTCGATAGGCAATTTGGACAAAGAGAACAGACCAAATATCACCACTGCCAGAAAGCAGAGCGAAGTCATAATCGGTTTCTTAACCGCACCTTCATATAAACTCATATTATTAGGGATTAGCGTTTAGTGATTAACATTT
>OLSK01002804.1_pt1 | contig 10453 bp, 5 predicted proteins | sample 1672781 | NCBI WGS metagenome assembly OLSK01 (sample SAMEA3136723, study PRJEB25190) | human gut metagenome | biome: human gut; feature: human-associated habitat; material: faeces | place: Austria | collected 2013 | reverse complement strand
ATAGACCGAAAAGATTCCTTAAGATGATGCAGGTTATTTTTTGAAGGTTACTTAGAGGAAAAATACAAAAAAGAATGCAAGTCCACATAATGAATCCGGACTGATTCCGTCAGAACCAGCCCGGAGCGAGTTTATGGGTTGTACTTTCCTACTTGGTCACGACTGTGGCTCCACTTGGCAGGACTTTCTTAATCTTGTCGACCGTTGTCTGGGAACAACCGACCATCCGGACTGTCTTCAGACTATTGCAGTTTTCGAATAAGCGTCTATCGACAATTGTATTGTCCAGATTCCATCCAGACAGGTCAAGAGTCACCAAATTCACACAGCCAGAAAATGGATACACATCAATTTGGTACAGTGAAGAAACATCCCAACCGGAAAGATTGGCGTAAGTCAAACTCCCGCACCCATTGATCAATCTGCCTAATACAGACAACTTTGGAGTTTTCCAATTGGAAAGATCAACAGTCTTCAAACTGGTGCAACCGGAGAACATATACTGAATTTCTGTCATATTCTCCAAATTCCAGCCAGACAGGTTGATGCTTTCCAGACTTGTGCAATTTAAGAACATCCTATCGATTTTTGTCAGACTTTTCGGAGTCCAACCGGACAAGTCGAGAGCTTTTAAGTTGGAACAGCCATAGAACAGATCTCCCATCTCTGTCACATTCTCCACATTCCAGCCGGAAAGGTCTATGCTTGTCAAAGAAGAGCAGCCGCTAAACATTCTTTGCATATATTGAATCTTCTTCGAGGTCACTTTCGGCAAAGCAACACTCGTCAGGCCAGAACAATTCTTGAACAATGACTCCATATTTATCACATTATTCAGATTCCAAGCTGACAGATCAAGAGCGGTCAGCGATGAGCAACCATCGAACATGTCAAACATTGACTCAAGTTTTTCTGTTTTGACCTTCCTCGGGAGGGTCAACTTATTCAGGCTTGAGCAGCCTCGGAACATCTTCTGCGTTTTCGTCACATTTTCCATGAAATTATCCTTGTGCGTGTTCCACAGATTGACAACCTCAAGTTTGGTACAGCCGATAAACATCTCTTCCATGCTTGTGACATTATCGGATGCCAAACCACTCAAGTCGGCTTCCTTCAGATTGGTACACTTGAAAAACATACGTGTGGCATCCTTAAGGAAATAATAAGGATAGACCCACTTGAAGGATATCTTCTCCAAGGAGTTGTCAAGAACTCTAATATCACCCATGTAATAATTATACCACATTCTGAAGTCAATCTTGCCGGCCTTCTCACCAGAGCTTGGTCCATACGGAACACTCATCGTCCATTCTCCCGTTTCAGAATTCCGGGAAGACACGGTCTTAACTTTTTTATTGTCATTATCAGTGACAGTATAACAATCCCGCTTGAGTTCGTTACCGGTGGTGGTCGTGTAGGACATGTATATATCGTACATCTTCGGATCGACGGAGATATATTCAGAAGCGATGCTGCCACCGGTCTTTGAGTCAGAAACAGCAACCCTGACCGCAGCCTTGCCCATCGTCCCGTAATTGGAATTGTAATGGTTATTATTCAGGAACTTCACTGGATCAATGACAACGGTGAGGATTCCGTCAGCGTCGCCGGAGACGCTCTTCACCTCAAACGATGTGAGACTCCCCGCCCTTGTCTGAGGGTAAGCGGCCTGACCGGACACCTGTTCCACGGTGACTTTCTGAGCCGCCTCGTGAGGCATGACCTCGAACTGAAGGGCAAGATCCTTGACATAGTTGATATTACGATTTGTAAAGGTATAATAGACTTCCTCAACCCTGTCTGTGTAGGTCGGAATGTAGGAAATCGACTGGATGCGGGCGTTGAGCCTGTCCTCAAGGTCCTTCACAGAGTTCTTCAGGGTATTGAGGTCATTGCTTATGGCCTGAACACTCTTTTCAAGGTCGGCAACCTTGACGGTCAGGGCATCGACGGCATTCTGAACCTTTGTCACCTTGTCATCAATCGACTTGTTCACCTCGGCGATCCTGTCTGAGATTTCCTTGGTCAGCTTGCCCTCGGATGCATTGACAGCGTCGCTGATGGCCTTTTCATAGGCGGTCTTGATCTCTGTCTTTGCGGCGGCGAGGTCGCTCTCCAGTTGAGTGATCTTCTTGGCACTCTCCTCAATGGCTTTCTTGTTAGCCTCTATGGCCTTGGCGTTGGCGTCCACAAGTTTCTTCAATTCGGCGTTGTTCTTCGTCATGTCATTCGACAAGGAGGTCAAAAGGCCCTCAAGATATGCCTTTTGGCCGGACAATTGTCCCTCGAGATCGTCCTTCAGCGCAGCGATTCCGGCCTCCGTGGCCGCAACGGTGCTGTAGCCAGTCAGCGTCTCGTCGACCCAATCCTTCAAGGATGCCTCCAGATTCTCGATCGCGGACTTGATCGCGGCTGTGTAGGCTGTCTCGATCTCTGTCTTGGCCGTAGAGATGGCGTTGGTGTAGGCCGCAGTCAGTGCTGTCACCTGCTCCGAGATCTTGGAATCCAGACCTGCGACGGCCGTCTCAAGATCCTTGGAGAATTTCTCCGTGAGCCTCTTCTCAAGATCGGCCACAGAGGCCTTCAGACCCTCAACGCTCCCCTTTATGGAGGCGATGTCCTCCTCTATAGCCTTCTGGCTCTCTAGAGTGGAGAACGTTGCCGATGCCCAATCCTTGGCGCCGGCGATTCCCTTGTCGGCATGCTCCTTGGCCTCGGTGAGGACATTATCGGCGTAGTCCTTAAGATCTGAGATCTTTTTCTCCAGCTGGGTGTCCTTCTCTTGAAGCGCCGCGATCGTGCCGTTCACGGCTTCCAGCTTTTTCTCCGCCTCGGTCTTCATGGCGTCGAGTCTTGCGATAATTTCGGCCTTGGCTGCCGTCAAGGCGGCCATGACCTCCTCCTTGTCCTTGGCGTCAGTGCTCCGGAGCTCATCCAGCGCCTTCGCGAGATCCGCGTTCACAGCCTCAATCTTCGTCCCGTTCTCCGCGATGGCCTTCTGAAGGTCGCCGGCGGTGCCTTCCAAGGATTTGATCATGTCCTTGAGATCCTTGTCGGTCTGCTCCAGTTCCGGAAGCGAGACGTTGATCCGGTCAATCTGCTCTGAAAGAGACTTGATGCGTGTGTTCTCGATCCGGTCAAGCTCCTCGTCAATCCGGTTGATGTCCGAGTCGTAGTTCGCGCAGCCGACAAGCAGCAGGGACACAGCGGACAGCATGATGAATATTCTTTGTCTTCTCATAAAATATTTGGGTTTGATTATTCTCGCAGGACGAAAAAGTGCGTCAAAGATAGTCATGGGTCTTGTAACATCAAATAACACAAGGTGGTAAATATCAGCACCTACCTGAAATTTACCAATTCATGTGAAAATTTACCGGCAAATTTACCACCTTGCCGGACCTCGGGCCAAACAAAGAAGGCAAAACAGTGTCTTAGAAGCTGTTTTGAATTGTTTGAAATGTTCTTTGAGGTGAAAAATCTTCATTTTCTTCCCGCTTCTTCAGTCAGATAGCACCGCTATCTTCCTTGGAAGAAGCGGTCGAAACTGAAGTTTTTCACTCTCAAACCTTCAAACAAACAATTCAAAACAGCTTCTTATTTGAAGAAATTTTGTATTTTTGAGAGGAATGATGCCCTCGGGCTCAAAACGGACTTTGCTATGGACACGATTCATCAGAGATTTCCCCAGTACGATGAGGCCGGGCAGGCTCTCATCGACAAAGCGTACGCTATAGCTTCGGCGGCGCTGGCGGACGAGACGCGCGGCAACGGACACCCCTTCATCGAGCATCCGGTCAACGTGGCGCTGATCGCGGCGGACGAGATCGGCCTGCCGGCGGACTGCGTGGCGGCGGTGTTCCTCCACGAGGCGACCAGAAAGCATCCTGAGATTGATTTGCACTCTGGCGGATTCCCGGAGGATGTGTACAAAATGGTGGAGGGACTGAACAAAATCGCGACGATCAAGCCGAAAGACACACGCCTTGAGGCCGAAAGCTACAAGAAACTGATCGTGCAGTACTCGACTGACCCACGTGTGACTGTCCTGAAGATCGCCGACCGGCTGGAGGTGATGAGGCATCTGGAGATGTTCCCGAAAGCCTCCAGAGAGAAGAAGATTCTGGAGACACTGATGCTCTACATTCCTCTGGCTCACCAGCTTGGGCTATACAACATCAAGAGCGAGATGGAGGACATCTACTTCCGTTTCGCCGAGCCGGAGCAGTACCGCGCCATCACCAACAAGCTGAAAGCCACGGAAAGAGACCGCATAAGGCTGACCGATGAGTTCATCGAGCCGCTCAAGAAGACCCTTTCCGATGACGGGATCCATTACAAGCTGAAGATCAGGACCAAGACGGCATATTCAATCTGGAGGAAGATGCAGAAGCAGAAAGTGCCGTTCGAGGGGGTGTATGATGTCTTCGCAATCCGGTTCATCATCGACTGCGAGCCTGATGCCAAGACGGAGAAAGACCTCTGCTGGAAAGTGTATTCATACGTGACCGAGGAATATGAGGCCGACACCAAACGTCTGCGCGACTGGGTGACGAACCCTAAGCCGAACGGTTACGAGTCCCTGCACATCACGGTCAAGAACAAGAGCGGTGCCTATCTTGAGGTTCAGATCAGGACAAAGAGAATGGACGACGAGGCGGAGAACGGACAGGCCTCACACTGGTCCTACAAGGGCATCAAGCATGAAGCCCAGCTGGATAAATGGCTGACTTCCGTGCGCTACGCCCTTGAGCACCCACACGAAGGCAGTCCAGACGAGCTTCCGCAGCCGCCTTCCAAGGAGATATTCGTGTTCACCCCATCGGGTGAGCTGAGGATCCTGCCGGCCGGAGCCACCGTGCTGGACTTTGCCTTTAACATTCATTCAGGGCTTGGAGTGCGCTGCGCCGGAGGCCGGATCAACGGGAAGGCGGTGTCAATCAGGGAGAAACTGAAGACGGGAGATGTCGTGGACATCATGTCCGGCAAGAACCAGAAGCCGTCCTCTGACTGGCTGAACTTCGTCGTGACCTCCAAGGCCCGCAACCGCATCAGGCAGGAACTCAATGAAGAGGAATATAAGAAAGCGGCGCAAGGCAAGGAGCTTCTGGGAAGGCGCCTGAAGAACTGGAAGCTGGAGCTGCCGGACGATGTCGTCGCTGAATTGCTGAAAAGGCTGAAATATAACACCCTCAATTCGTTCTACGCAGCGGTGGCTGACGGGGATGTCGATGTGAACGATGTGAAGAACTACATCCTCGACAGGGACAGAATCGCCGCGGAAGCCATCGAGGCGGCAAGGGAGGCCGAGGCGGAAAGGATCGAGACAAGGTCGGCCGACTGGGGTAACAGGCATTCCTCGGACGACATCCTTGTACTGAACGCCCGTGACCTCAAGGGGCTGGACTACAAGATGTCAAAATGTTGCCATCCGGTGTTCGGGGACGATGTGTTCGGGTTCGTGACCAGGACAGAAGGCATCAAGATCCACCGGATCTCCTGCCCTAACGCTGCGAGGCTGATCAGCACCTATCCGTACAGAATCCAGAAAGTAAAGTGGGCTGACTCCCCTGCTGGCGGCAGTTTCCAGAGCTCGCTGAAGATCATCGCGGACATGGAGTCCTCCGTGATCGGTCAGATCACCGAAATCGTGAACACGTTCAAGGCTTCGCTCAGGACATTCAACGTCAACGAGAACCGGCGAAGCGGCACCTACGAGATCACGATGAGAATCTCTGTGCCGTCCAACATGGAGCTTGACAAGGTCATCTCCCAGATCAAGACACTCAAGCACGTGACGAAAGTCAACAGGGCGTAAAGCCTGTCGAAGTGACCGGACAAATCAATCCTGCCAGACCTTCAGATATTCCTGCAGAGCCCACATCTCGTCGCGGTAGCGCGCAGCCTCGCTGAAGTCCAGGTCAGCCGCGGACTTCTCCATCCTGCGCTTGTCCTCCGCGATGGTCTTCTGGATCTGCTCCCGGCTCATCGACCTGATCACCGGATCCTGAAGCACGGCGGCAAGGTCAGCCTTGACAAAGCCATCGACATAGGCCGTGTTGCCTTCCCTCTTGGAATCGTGCCCAAGCCCGACGGAGACAGTGCCACGTCCAAGCTCGCTTGGATTAGGAATATACGTCGGATCCGAAACCGAATCCGCCGCGCTGACCCTTCCGCTCGGACCGTTCTTGACACGAGGGTTGACTGCCTTCTCCGACTCGCCGTAGAGTTCGGACACGAGTATATTCCTCTTCACCTCAACCTGCTTCGGGGTGATGTGGTGGAGTTTGTTATATTCAATCTGCTTCGTCCTGCGGCGGTTGGTCTCGCGGATGGTCTGATCCATCGACTCGGTGACCGTGTCGGCATACATTATCACAAGGCCGTTGACGTTTCTTGCGGCTCGCCCGGCGGTCTGGGTCAACGCCCTTCCCGAGCGGAGGAAGCCTTCCTTGTCTGCGTCCAGAATAGCCACAAGAGACACTGTAGGAATATCCAGTCCCTCACGCAGAAGGTTCACTCCGACCAAAACATCGAAGAGTCCGTTCTTGAAGTCCTCGATGATCTCCACGCGCTCCCCGGTGTCCACATCGGAGTGGATGTAGCGCACCCGGATGTCGATCTTGTCCAGATAGTCGGTCAACTCCTCGGCCATCCTCTTGGTCAGGGTCGTGACGAGAACCCTCTCGTCCTTCTCGGCTCTCTTGCGGATCTCCTCGACAAGATCATCGACCTGATTCTTGGTCGGACGCACCTCGATCGGAGGATCCAGCAGGCCTGTAGGCCGCACAACCTGTTCGACCACAAGGCCGTCGGAGCGTTCCAGCTCATAGTCCGAAGGCGTGGCGCTGACATAGACCTTCTGACCGGTAATAGAGTTGAACTCATCGAAGGTCAAAGGTCGGTTGTCCGAGGCAGCAGGAAGTCGGAAACCATATTCAATAAGGACAGACTTTCGCGCATGGTCGCCGCCGTACATCGCCCTGATCTGCGGAATCGTGACGTGGCTCTCGTCGATGAATGTGATGAAGTCCTTCGGGAAGTAGTCTATAAGGCAGAACGGCCTCTGGCCTGGCTGACGGCCGTCCAGATAGCGGGAATAATTCTCAATGCCGGGGCAGTATCCCATCTCCTTTATCATCTCAAGGTCGTTTTCCACCCTCTGCTGCAACCTTTTGGCCTCCAAGCCTTTGCCGATCTCGTTGAAATAGTCGGTCTGTTTCTTGAGGTCATCCTGAATCATGCTCACGGCCTTGATGCCGCGCTCCCTCGTGGTCACGAAGTTCGTTGCCGGGAAGATCGGAACCTCGTCAAGAGACTCGATGTGCGCACCGGTCAGCGGATCTATCAGGGACAAAGAATCAATCTCGTCACCGAAAAACTCGATTCTCACAGCCTCGTCAGAGCCTCCGAGAAAGACATCTACGGTGTCTCCACGAACCCTGAAGGTACCTCTTTTGAAATCAACTTCAGTACGACTGTAGTTGGCGTCAACCAAATGGTAAAGGAGCCTTGTCAGGCTGCGCTGCTCGCCCCTCTTGACCACAACAGACTGAGCGTGAAAATCCTCCGGGTTTCCTATACCATAGAGACAGGACACGCTGGAGACCACGATCACGTCCCGCCGCCCTGACATCAAGGCCGAGGCGGCGCTGAGGCGCAGTTTGTCGATCTGGTCGTTGATGCTGAGATCCTTCTCGATGTAGGTGTCGGTTGTCGGAAGATACGCCTCTGGCTGATAATAGTCGTAGTACGAGACGAAATATTCAACGGCGTTGGACGGAAAGAAGCTTTTGAACTCTCCGTAAAGCTGCGCCGCCAGCGTCTTGTTGTGGCTGAGAATCAGCGCCGGCCTCTGAAGTTTCTCGATGACGTTCGCCATAGTGAAGGTCTTTCCTGATCCAGTCACACCCAGCAACGTCACGTCCCCCACACCCTGACTCAGAGCCTCGCAAAGCCCCTCGATTGCCCCCGGCTGATCCCCCGACGGCTTGTATGATGATTCCAAACGAAATTTCATAGCTTACCTCTTGCTCCTGTTCACAGTTCGCAAAAATAACAATATCTTTGCATATAATAAACTGAAATGAATATGAGACTGCCTGCTGAATGGGAGAGACAGAGCGGGGTGATGCTCACCTGGCCTGACGAGACGACACCTTGGTACGAATTGGAGAAGGTGCAGGAATGTTATGGGCGGATCATCTCCGCGATATTGCGCTTCGAAAAGGTGCTGCTGGTGACGGCTGACATCAAAGCCGTCACGAAGAGATTGACCGAACTTGGCGTGGACGCTTCCAAGATCCAGTTTCAGGAATGCCCCATCAACGACACCTGGGCGCGCGACCACGGAGGAATCGCGGTCTATGGCGACAACGGAGAGAAGTACCTCTACGACTTCGTCTTCAACGGATGGGGCCTAAAGTTCGCGTCCAACTTCGACAACGGAATCACCAAGAAGATATTCTTTGACAGGGCTTTCGCCGATGAGGTGATGTGCGTGGACATGCGCCCGTTCGTCCTGGAGGGCGGCAGCATCGACACCGACGGTGCCGGCACTCTGATGGCCACCTCGGAATGCCTCTGCAGCGACAACAGGAATGAATATCTCACCCAGGAGGAGATCGAGGGCGAGCTCAAGCAGGCGTTCGGCCTCAAGCGCGTGCTCTGGGTGGACAACGGCAGCCTCTCAGGCGATGACACCGACAGCCACATCGACATTCTGGCGCGGTTCTGCGACCATGAGACAATCGCCTACCTCAAAAGCGACAACACGGAAGATCCTGACTACGAGTCGTTAATGAATATGGAAGCGCAGCTTCAGTCCTTCAGGACACTTGACGGGAAGCCGTACAGACTCGTTCCGCTCCCGAAGCCGGAACAGATGTTTCTGGATGACTATCCTCTTCCGGCGTCCTACGCGAACTTCTTGATCATCAACGGAGCGGTTCTTGTGCCTGGCACCGGCTCGGAACTTGACGGGATTGTCCGCGCGAGGCTTCAGAAAGTGTTTCAGGACAGGGAGGTCATCATGATCGACTGCCGTCCACTCCTCTCCGGCCACGGCGGCCTCCACTGCGTCACGATGCAGTTCCCGGAAGGGTGGATAGAATAATAATCAGAACGAATACGACAAGGTCAAGCCGAAGGTGTGATAGAACAACTTCTTGGCATGATAGAAATCATCAAAGTTGAACATCATCCGATGCACATTGCGGCCGGCCACATTCTTGTCCACACGATATGCCACAGCATCCTCGAAATCGCCGGGCTTGCCGGTGCGTCCGCAGACGAGCTCCAGGCCCGGCTCCAGGTAGCCGGAGATGACTTTCAGGAAGGTGAGGCGCCCCACGAACGGGTCGGACACCGTCTTGAAGGCGAAGGCGCAGGGGGGCTTCGTCTCGTCGATGCGCACCGTCACGTCGTCGGCCATGCGGAAGCGACCGTGGCTCTTCGGGTGCGGGAAGTAGGTGCAGATGTCTTCCATAAGCCCCTGAATACCTTGCTTGATGATGGTGGAGCCTACGAACACGGGAATGAACAGCTCCTGCGCGATGGCTTTGTCGAGCAGCGACTCGAGCTCGTCTTGCGTGAGCTGCTCCTCGCCTTCGAGATACTTCATCATGAGCTCGTCGTCGGCCTCGGCCACAAGGTCGCACAGCTTGTCGCGGGCCGTCTGCGCAGCATCGGCGAACTCGGCGGGAATGGGCTCGATGCGCTCGGAGTCGTCGCCCTCGCCGAAGTAGCGGGCTTCCATGCGGATGATGTCGATGACGCCCTTGAAGTCAGCGTCTTGCCCGATGGGGATGGTGACCGGGCCCAAACGCGAGCCAAAACGCGCGTGGAGCGTCGCCATGGCCATGTCGAAGTCGGCATGCTCGCGGTCGATATGGTTGATGAACACGGCTCGTGAAAGGCGCATTCCCTCGGCCTCGCGCCACAGCTTGGTGGTCATGACCTGTGGGCCTGCGACGGCGTCGACCACGAAAAGCGCCATTTCAGCAGCTTGCATAGTGGACAGCGTGTCGCAGATGAAGTCGGGGTGGCCCGAAGTGTCGAGCACGTTGATCTTGTAATCTTTGTACGGGATGGGGGCGATCGAGGTGCCGATCGTGAACTTGCGCTTGATTTCCTCGGCGTCGTAGTCGAGATAGGACTTGCCGTCGTGTGTCGTACCCATGCGCGGGGTCTTGCCGGAGACGTAGAGCATCGCCTCAGCGAGCGAAGTCTTCCCCGCGCCGTCTTGACCCACCAGGACGACATTGCGCACGTGCTCAGTGGCAGGAGCTGCCATTTTGACCACCAACCTTTCGTTGCGTGGCCGCGCCCGAAAGAGCATCTTTGAGGCACAACCACTTTTAGTCTTGCACACACAAAGAACCGCTTGGTCAAGCCGACTTCGGCTTGCGTTGCAACCAGTGTAACGTACTTTCGCCCTTTTTCATCCGCTTGC
>OLSK01002796.1_pt1 | contig 10471 bp, 6 predicted proteins | sample 1672781 | NCBI WGS metagenome assembly OLSK01 (sample SAMEA3136723, study PRJEB25190) | human gut metagenome | biome: human gut; feature: human-associated habitat; material: faeces | place: Austria | collected 2013 | reverse complement strand
CGAGATCTCCCGCTACGCTTCCGGCAAGTGCGACCAGCGCGTTGTCAAGACCTGGATCAATGAGTCTGCTGCAATGCACGATTTCATGCGCAGCATTCTGGAAGATAAGTACGGCTGGACCTGCGATTTCACTTCCGGCGCGGAGGCAGCATGGCCTGCCGAGAACGCCGAGCACAACACCGATTACCTCTTCCCAGTGCAGGAGCACAACTACATGGCCAGCGAGTCTGTCTCCGGCAAGCCCCGCAACGAGCTGCTGCTGGACTACATCCGTGAGCTGGGCTACGATGTGGACTTCAAGACCTCTCTGGCAAAGCTGGAGAAGGACTCCACTGGCCGCATCACCGGCATCATCGCCCAGAGCACCGAGGATGACCACTTCATCCGCTACAACGCCAACAAGGGCGTTCTGCTGGCCTGCGGCGGTTTCCCCGGCAACCCTTACATGATGGAGCAGCTGGACCCGCTGGGCACCAGCGTGACCACCGCCTGCTCCTACTCCCCCGCCGACAAGGGCTATGGCATCCGTGCAGCAGTGTGGGCAGGCGCTAATCTGGACAAGGAAGCCGCTCCCATGCTGTTTGACCGCGGCATCGTTGCACCCGGTGTGGACGGCGGTTATGTGGACAGCGACTCCGCCTTTGGCGGCAAGGCCTTCCCGGGCAAGATCCGCCAGTTCAACCCCGGCACCCAGCCTTTCCTGAAGGTGAACCGCAACGGCGAGCGCTTTGCCAACGAGAGCAGTCCCTACAACGATATCGTCTACGCCGCTGCCCACCAGCCGGGCCGCGTTTACGCCCAGATCAGCGATGCAAACTTCATCGAGGATGCAAAGCGCTTCCACACCATCGGCTGCTCTGCCCAGACCCGCAACCTCGGCGAGGACTACTTTGCTCAGCAGGTCGAGAACGGCGAGAAGGAGGGCTGCTTTTTCAAGGCCGATACCCTCGAGGAGCTGGCCGACAAGATGGGCTTTACCGGTGCGGCAAAGGACACCTTCCTTGCCACCGTGGAGCGCTACAACGAGCTGTACGATAAGCAGAACGACGAGGACTTCGGCAAGCCCGCTTACCGTCTGAGCGCCATCCGCACTGCTCCCTTCTACGGCTGCTGGCTGGGTGCCTCTCTGCTGACCACCGAGCAGGGCATCGCCATCAACGAAAAGGGTCAGGCTCTGGACACCAACAACCAGCCCATGGAGGGTCTGTACATCACCGGTGATATGTCCGGCAGCTTCTTTGCCAACAACTACCCCTGCCTGATGGCCGGTGTGGCTATGGGTCGTACCCTGACCTACGCCATGAAGGCTGTCAAGCAGATGGCCGGTCTGGAGAATGCCTGATAAAGCGCAGTTCTCCGACATACTCTAAGCGTTTCTTCTTTTCTTCTTTTTCATGTGAAGAGGGGCAGCCCGATTTGGGGCTGCCCCTCTTTGCGTTTTTGCCCCGCACACCCTCTACACAAATGCCCGCGATTGTGCTATGATAAGCGTGAAACCGGGCAGTTTATTCCCGCCCGGTCAGAGATCGAGGTGTTTGTACAAATGTCGGATATTCTGGATACCTTACGGCAGGAAGGGGTGGATCCCGCCCTGCTTACGGCGGTGCAGGAATACCGCGCCGCCCATCCGCTCAGCGAGGCGCTGCGCCCGCGCATCCCCGCCCCTGCCTTTACCTACTACGGCAAAGAGGTGTGGGAACAGGCGCTGGCGGCCATCCTCTGCGGCGAAAACCTGCTGCTGGCCGGCGGCAAAGCCACCGGCAAAAACGTGCTGGCAGAAAACCTTGCCGCCGCCTTTGGCCGCCCCGCATGGGACATCTCCTTTCATGTAAACATGGATGCCGCCTCCCTCATCGGCATGGATACCTTTGCGGGCGGGCAGGTAGTGTTCCGTCCCGGGCCGGTGTACCGCTGCGCACAGTGCGGCGGCTTTGGCGTGCTGGACGAGATCAACATGGCCAAAAACGAGGCGCTGGCGGTGCTGCACGCGGTGCTGGACTTTCGCCGCGCCATCGACGTACCCGGTTACGACCGCATCCCGCTGGCCGAGGAGACCCGCTTTATTGCCACCATGAACTACGGCTACGCGGGCACCCGGGAGCTGAACGAGGCGCTGACCTCCCGCTTTGCGGTGGTGCAGATGCCCACCATCACGCAGGATAATCTGGAAAAGCTGCTGCGGGCGCAGTTCCCGGATCTTACCGCAAAATATGTACACCAGTTTGCACTGCTGTTTCTGGACCTGCAGAAAAAGTGCGACAGTGCCGAGATTTCCACCAAAGCGCTGGATCTGCGCGGTATGCTGGACGCGCTGCGGCTGATCCGCAGGGGCATCCCGGCCGGGGCGGCGCTGGATATGGGCATCACCAACAAGGCCTTTGACTCCTACGAGCAGGGGCTGATTCGGGACGTGATCGCCGCACGCATCCCGGCCAAGCTGGATGCCGGAAAGCTGTTTGCCTGATGGACGCCCAAAGCTACACCGCACAGGAGCGGCGCGCGGCCAATCAGGTCTGGGCCGCTGCCGGAGCCTACGGTTTTGAGCCGCTGTTTCTGGCCCGCAACACAGACGGCACCATTGATTTTTACATGAACTGCATCGTAGGCCTTGTGCACAAATACTACGGTGACGCGCTGATCCGGGACATTTTTTCCGCATGGGAGGGCGACACGCGCCAGCCCATGCTGGACGATATGGCGTGGCTGTACTTAGAAAACGCCGCCTACCGGCTGGAGCTGCCCCGCCGCCCGGTGCTGGAAGCGCTGCGGTTTGCCCACGCGGACTACTTTTTTGCCATTCAGTACAAGCTTTCGCGGCAGGAGTGGATGGCGAAAAACCAGCTGGTGTACACCATGCAGGCTGCACGCTGGCGCAAGGTGCTGGGACGCACCGCTCCGGTCATGACCCCTTACGAGAGCAGCCTTGCCGCAGCGCTGGCACCGGAGAACATACCGGAGCCAGCGTTGCTCAAAAAAGACCTGCTGGCGCTGTTTGCAAAGTTCGCCCTGTTTGACGGCAAGGTGCGCCAAAAGCCCGCGCTGCACCTGCGGCTACAGGGCTTTTGGGCAAAGCTGGCTACCAAAGCCATGCCCACCCAGATGATCAAAACCGACCGGGTGACGGTGGAGCATTCCGGCGCGGTGGATGCCACCGGCAGCGGGCTGGCGGTGGACAAGCGCCGGGCAAACATTACCCTGAAGCAGCGCGCCGCGCAGGACCGCGCCTACATTGAAAGCTGCTTTGGGCGCTGTTTCTACCCGCCGGAGCAGCTGCGCAAGGCCGAGCAGGAGTTGTGCACCGGAGTGCATCTGGGCTGTCATCTGTGGTTCAGCGCCGGGGTTCCCAGCCCGGCACAGGCCCCCACCCCGGAAGCGCGGCAGCTGGCACAGCAGGCCGAATTGCAGGCCGAACGCAACCGCGCCTACTATGCCAAAAATCAGGAGCTGCACCGCAGCGTGGTGCTGCGCCTTACCGAGCAGATCCGCAACTGCATTCTGGTGCATCAGCAGCCCGACCAGCGGATAGCGCGCAGCGGTGATCTGTGCGCCGGGCGGGTGTGGCGTGCCCCTTACCTGAACGATGACCGGGTGTTTTTGTGCCCTGAGGAGGAGAACTGCCCCGCCTTTACGGTGGATCTGCTGCTGGACGCCTCTGCCTCCCGCCTGCACTGTCAGGAGGTGATTGCGGCACAGGGTGTTATTCTGGCCGAAAGTCTGGCCAACTGTGGCATTCCGGTGCGGGTAAGCGCCTTCAGCAGTCTGCGGGGCTACACGGTGCTGCGGGTATTGAAAAGTTTTACGGACAAGAACCGGCAGAATATTTTCCGCTATTTTGCCTCGGGCTGGAACCGGGACGGTCTGGCTCTGCGGGCAGCAGGCGACCTCATCGACTTCGACCCCGGCCCCGCCGCGCGGCATCTGCTCATTCTCCTGACGGACGCCTCCCCCAACGACAGCCGCCGCATCCCACCCACAGCGGAGAACCCGCTGGGCTGCGCCTACGAGGACGCCGCCGGTGTAGCCGATACCGCCGCACAGGTGCGCACCTTACAGCGGCAGGGCGTGCGGGTGTCTGCCGTTTTTATGGGCGAGGACAGCAGCGCTGGTGCCGCCGCGCAGATCTACGGCAAAAATATGGCACGCATCCGCGGCATGGATCAGCTTGCCCGCGCTGCCGGACGGCTGATCCAGAACGAGATCCGGGAACTTGGCGACTGAAAAAACAAAACGACCCCTGTGGGAGCAGTTCCGGCCTTAGCCGGCATCTCCCGCAGGGGTCATTTTTTACAACCGCACATCTCAGTGCACAACCATACTTTGAACTTTTGTTTGCAATGCGCTGTAGATTTTTGCAAAAATTTGTTGTTTTGGAAAACTTACAGTTGTTTTTCATTCAAAGGTATGCTATACTATGTTCAGAGAAGTTTTATGCAGCCTGACGGCCCGATCACCCGGCTGGCGCTTTTACAACGTTTCGCTGTTTGCTTTTATCGCAAGGCAAGAAATTAGTGCAACATTCAAACAGCATATTTGCGATATGCAATTCAACGTTGTTGCTGTTGCATTAAAAAGTTGAATTGCTATAGGAAGGAGATCAATCATGGACGCTTCCCGTTATTTTGACGCCATGCACAACGCCATGTCCACCCAGCACGTCGGTGCACAGTTGCTGCTTACCGTCCGTTTGCAGGATACCTGCGGCAACGATGCCTATCTTGAAGTAAAACAGCTGCCCGGGGAGCAAAGCGCCCTTGTGTGCTACTCCACCATGGGGCGGCGCTGCCTGAATTTTCAGCTGTTCCGCAAGGGCTGGCAGCTGTGCCACAATGCCGATGGGCAGCTGACCGGACGTTTTCCGTCCAGTGCCGACAGCCTGCTCAGCCAGACCGACTTCCGCGCCTACTGCCGGGAGGATCGGTTGGATGCCGCCCGCACCCAGCGCCTTGTGGAGGAACTGGGGCAGCGTGCCGGTACAAATTATATCGGTGCCATCCCGCAGAATGCCCGCACCGGCGCACAGATCACAGTCGAAAGCCACCTCGGCCGCGGTGCACGCTGGAGTTACTGGAATCAGGACGCTTCCCCCTGCCTGCCGCTGGCCGCAATTTTGTACTGGCTGGCTGATTTTCTGGCCGGGAACGAGCGTCGCGCGTTGCAGTCTGACCCGCAGGCCGCCGCACTGGCTGCGCAGTGGCTGGCAAAGGACACCGCTGTGTTCTTCTGCTCCTCCCCTGCCCTGACGGTATCCTCTGCGACAGGTCATAGTGCCCCTGCTACACGGCGCACCCACCCCGCGCCGGTACCTGCCGCACGCAGCAAGAGCTGGCAGAGCGTTCTGGCCGCCATGGCTGCGGTGTAAGCAAGACATCGTTATTTCAGCATGGTTTACATATAAAAGACGAGTGCTCGACAAAACCGAGCACTCGTCTTTTTTGCAGGGTAATAGCAAAAAAGCACCCCGCCAGCCGTTTCCGGTCAGCGGGGTGCTCAGTGCTTAAAAGTTACGGTTCAGCTTACGCTACGCAGCCCACAGGGGAGATCACTCCTCGATGTAGCCGTACTGCAGGTACCAGTAGCCGTAGGGGCTGTGCCAGGTGCCCTTCAGAGCGGGGCTCTGCAGCCAGTAGTCGTTGTAGTAAGCGATGGGCAGGCAGCCGGTATCCTCCATGAGGATGTCCTCAGCCTTGTGCAACTGTGCAAAGTGCTCGGAGACATCAGCAACGCGGGAAGCCTCGATAGCAGCATCGAACTCGGGGTTGGAGTACTTGCCATCGTTGTTGCCGTTACCGGAGCAGAACAGATCCAGCATGTTGGAGGGATCGTTGTAGTCCATGACCCAGCCGTTACGGGCAACATCGTACTCGCCTGCACGACGAGCGGCGGTGAAGGAGGACCACTCCATCTTGCTGATGGTCAGGGTGATGCCCAGATCGCTCCAAGCCTGCTGCAGGTACTCTGCCAGAGGCACATGGTAGCCGGCATCGTTGGTGCTGTACTCCAGAGTGGGGTAGCCCTCACCATTGGGGTAGCCAGCATCAGCCAGCAGCTTCTTAGCCTCGGCCAGATTAGCCTCGTAGTCAGCAGAGATGTAGGGAGCATTGCCATTGTCGTGGAAGTAACCGTTCTCGTCCACGATGCCAGGGCCAACGATGCTGTCAGCAGTGGAGTAGGTACCCTGCATGATGGTGTTGGCAACGTAGTCACGGTCGATAGCCAGGCTCAGAGCTCTACGGACCTTGGCATCCTTGAAGGCATCGCGCTTCAGGTTCAGGCTGACATAGTAGGTGCCCAGAATGGTGTCAACGTAGAAGTCGCCGCCATCCTCTGCCTTGGTCAGGCTGGGGATCTCGTCGGTGGGCACATCCTTGATCAGCTGAGCCTCGCCGCTGTTATAAGCAGCGAAGGAAGCAGAGGAGTCCTCCAGCAGCAGCAGGGTGATGCTCTCGGAAACGATCTTGGAGCTATCCCAGCCGCCAACATAGTTGGGGTTCTTGGTCAGAACGATACGCTCGGAGGGAGTCCACTCGGTGATCATGAAGGGACCGTTGCACACATAGGTATCGGGAGAGGTGCACCATGCATCGCCGTTGGCCTCAACGGTAGCCTTCTGCACAGGGCTCATAGCAGCAAAGGCAACGATCTTATCAAAGTAAGAGCAGGGGTAAGCCAGAACGATGGTCAGGGTCTTGCCGTCATCGCTTGCCTTCACGTTCAGAGCATCGAGGTTGGGCTCCACGGTGGGGTTGCCGTCTGCATCGGGGAAACCGGCAGCTTCTTCAAAGCCGTCGATCATGCCCAGGCAGGTCTCTGCGTAGGGAGCAGCGGTATCAGGATCAGCCATACGCTTGAAGCTGTACTCGAAGTCCTTAGCGTTCAGGTCGGTGCCATCGCTCCACTTCAGGCCGTCACGCATGGTGAAGGTCCAGGTCAGGCCGTCCTCGCTGGTGGTCCAGCTCTCAGCCTGACCAGGGACAGCCTCGTTGTTCTCGTTGATGATCAGCAGGGTCTCGAAGACGGTGATGATGGTGTTGCCGCCATCCACAGCGCTGTTCAGAGCGGGGTCCAGAGTCTCGGGGTTAGAACCGTACTGGACGGTAAAACCAGCGGTAGAGACACTGCCGGTAGAAGAACCAGCAGAAGAAGCAGTGCCGGAGGTTGCGGTAGAACCGGACTTGCTGCCGCCACAGGCTGCCAGACCCAGAGCAGCGGCACCCACGCCTGCAACCTTGAGGAAATTACGACGAGAAATGCGTTTCATAATAATATCCTTCCCTTGTATCAAATTTTGAGTGTGCCAGGTTCCCCCAGCCGCCTCTATATTCGATCCGGTGCAAATGTACACCGGAGGAACACGAATGATTATAATGCGTTCTCATGCCGGTTACAAGTCCAAAACCTGGACTGTAACCATTTTGTGACAACATTTCAGCGCTAAGTTGAGTTACTTTCACCTTTTACTAGTGTGAAGTGTTCTCACTTCACGCGGTCAAGGTGATGGCAGGCTGCCCAGTGGCCGGTGGAGACCTCCTTGAACTCGGGCACCTCGTTGGCGCACTGCTCGTCTGCATAGGGGCAGCGGGTGCGGAAACGGCAGCCGGACGGCGGGTTCAGGGGGCTGGGCACATCGCCCTGCAGCACGATACGCTTGGACTGGCGAGCCGTAATGGGGTCTGCCACCGGAATTGCGGAGATCAGGCTGCGGGTGTAGGGGTGGATGCTGTGGGTGATCAGCTCGTAGCTGTCGGCCAGCTCCACCAGCTTGCCCAGATACATAACGCCGATGCGGTTGGAGATGTGCTTGACAACGCTCAGGTCGTGGGCGATGAACAGGTAGGTCAGCCCCATCTCCTGCTGCAGGTCCTCAAACATGTTGACGACCTGCGCCTGGATCGAAACGTCCAGCGCGGAGACCGGCTCATCGCAGACGACGAACTCGGGGTCCACAGCCAGGGCGCGGGCGATGCCGACGCGCTGGCGCTGACCGCCGGAGAACTCGTGCGGGTAGCGGTTGGCGTGCTCACTGTTCAGGCCGACGCGCTCGAGCAGGGAGATGATCTTGTCATGGCGCTCCTTAGCGTTGGCGCACAGGTGGTGGATGTCGATGCCCTCGCCGACGATGTCGCCGATGGTCATACGGGGGTCCAGGCTCGCGTAGGGGTCCTGGAACACGATCTGCATACGGCGGCGGTAGGGCAGCATATCAACGGCGATCTTTTCCTTTTTGTCAAACAGGACCTTGCCGTCGTAGATGATGGTGCCGTCGGTAGGCTCATACAGGCGCAGCAGGGTGCGGCCCGTCGTGGTCTTGCCGCAGCCGGACTCACCGACCAGGCCCAGCGTCTCGCCCTTGCGGATGGCAAAGCTCACATCGTCCACGGCCTGAACGTACTGCTTGTTCTTGCCCATGCCGCCGGCGGGGAAATACTGCTGCAGATGCTTTACTTCAACGAGATTCTCGCTCATCAGGCTTTGCCCCCCTTCTCAAATTCTTCCTTCTGGCGCAGCCAGCAATAGGTGTAGTGGGTGTCGCTCAATTCGGTTCTGGGCGGCATCTTGTTCAGGCAGACCTTCATGCAGCTCTTGCAGCGCGGCGCAAACGGGCAGCCTGCGGGCGGGTTCAGCAGGTCAACGGGCTGACCCTCGATGGGCACCAGGCGCTCCTTCTCCTCGGCGTTCAGCTTCGGGATGGAGTTGATAAGGCCCTTCGTGTACTCATGCTGGGGGTTGTAGAAAATTTCGTCCGTCGTGCCGTACTCGACGATGTGACCGGCGTACATGACGGCGATCTTCTCGCACATCTGGGCCACAACGCCCAGATCGTGGGTGATCATGATGATGGACATGCCCAGCTTGTGGCGCAGGTCGTTCATCAGCTCCAGGATCTGTGCCTGGATCGTCACGTCCAGCGCGGTGGTCGGCTCGTCGGCGATCAGCAGCTTCGGCTCACAGGCCAGCGCAATGGCGATCATGACGCGCTGGCGCATACCGCCGGACAGCTCGTGCGGGTACTGCTTCAGGCGGCGGTCCGGCTCGTTGATGCCGACCAGCTCCAGCAGCTCCCTAGCGCGGGCCCAAGCTTCCTGCTTGGTCTTTTTGGTGTGCAGCAGGATGACCTCGACGATCTGGTTGCCGATGGTGTACACCGGGTTCAGGCTCGTCATGGGGTCCTGGAAGATGATGGAGACCTCGTTGCCGCGAATTTTGCGGAACTCCTTCTCGGTCATTTTGTCGATCTGGTGGCCGTTGAACCACACCGTGCCGCCGACCAGACGTCCGGGGTAGGCGGTCAGGCCCATGATGGAGTAGGCCGTGACAGACTTGCCGGAGCCGGACTCGCCGACGATACCCAGCACATCGCCCTGGTTCATGCTGAAGGACACGCCGTTCAGCGCCTTGACCTCGCCCGCGGGGGTGAAGAAGGACAGGCGTTCGTCCTTGATTTCAAGAATTTTTTCGCTCATGTTGCTCCTCCTTCCCTCTTTAGCTCTTGAGCTTCGGGTCAAACGCATCGCGCAGACCGTCGCCGAACAGGTTGAAAACCAGGATCATGATGCTGATCATCAGCGCGGGGGCGATCAGCAGCACCGGGTAGGTGTTCATGCCCTTGACGGCGTCAGTCGCCAGCGAGCCGAGGGACGGCATGGGGGCTGCAACGCCGAGGCCGAGGAAGCTCAGGTAGCTCTCGGTGAAGATTGCCGACGGAATCTGCAGCGCCGTCGAGACAATGATAACCGAAAGACAGTTCGGCAGGATGTGCTTGCGGATGATCCAGCCGGGCTTTGCGCCGATCGAGCGCGCAGCAAGCACGAACTCGTTTTCCTTGATCGAGAGAATCTGACCGCGGATAAGGCGCGCCATACCGACCCAGTAAAGAAGTCCGAAGACGATGAACATCGAGACCATGTTTGAGCCGAGCTTTGCAAGCGCCGAGCCTGCCGGGAACGTCAGCGTCTGGTTGAGAACCGTCGCCAGCAGGATAATGACCAGCATATCGGGAAGCGAATAGATGATATCGACGATGCGCATGAGAATCAGGTCGACGCGCCCACCGGCGTAGCCCGAGACGCTGCCGACAATCATGCCGATGATCAGCACGATGATGCTCGCGAAGAAGCCGACGACGAGCGAAATTCTCGTGCCGTAGATCACGCGGATGAAGTAGTCGCGGCACTGCTCGTCGGTGCCCATGATGTGCGGGAAGCGCGTGCCGCCCTCGTCGATGTATTTCTGCTCCGCCTTGCTGTAGGTGAACGGTGCGAGATTCTTTGCGCCCTTGTCGCGCTTGCCGTTGACCGAGAGGATTTCCTCATAGCCGTAGGGTACGATCATGGGAGCGATGATGATCGTCAGGATGATTGCCGCAAGGACAACGATACTCAGCACCGCCAGCGGGTTTTTGAAGAGCTTGCGCATGCCGTCTTTGAAGAAGGACGTACTTTCGCTCATGACGTCCTGCTGCCGCTTTTCCTCG
>OLSK01002795.1_pt1 | contig 10478 bp, 11 predicted proteins | sample 1672781 | NCBI WGS metagenome assembly OLSK01 (sample SAMEA3136723, study PRJEB25190) | human gut metagenome | biome: human gut; feature: human-associated habitat; material: faeces | place: Austria | collected 2013 | reverse complement strand
ATTTAAGAAGGAGTTGCTTCTGCTCCCACCGTTTATTCGTTTTTAAAGAATGAGAAATGAGACAAAAGTGTTTCTTACTTCTCACGCTCATCGGGAAATCTGGTTGGGTCCACTAAAAATGTTGGTCTTTACGTTTATTCATGATTTTCTCAAATCTTACTATCATTTTTCTATTTCACTGTCGGTGATTCTTCCAATCAATACGTATACAAATGAAAATTATCCAGCAGTTCTTTACTACGCTGATATTCTAAATACCAATCATTTTTTTCTTGCTGATCTTTTTCTGTGACACCGATTGCTACATATATTTCTAGAAAAAGGCGTACACAGTTGATGTGAAAGTAGTCGACTTGTTCTTCCACAAAAACCAATAAAAGTTCTTCCTTATTTTCCAATGAAGGGATCGGATTAAAATGACTCTGACCAACCGAAAAATACAGTTCTGATGCTGTTTCTCGTTTGATTTGATACACTTTGACATGTAGCTCCATCCACGAGAGTTTTTGCGTATTTTTCATTGAGACAAGAGCGTTGAAACATTCTCCTTCATAAGTAGACTTTGGAATCATCTCTGGGTTGATCTCTGTTAAGGTAAATCGTTCGTTCAAAATTTTTAATGCCTGTGGCACAAGTCCTCTCATTCTCCGTCCCCTCCTTAATTGATCGTTGCCCCACCTGAAAAGTTCATTAAGGTTCCCCAACCATCTTTCATTGATTCAACCATCGTACCTGTAGTTGTTACATACCCTCTCGTTTCTCCTAATGGTATGGACAAATGGCCGATTCTTTCCGTTCCATAACGATTTGCATCCAAACTTCGTAGTACTGAACGAAAAGTAGCGTATGTTTGTTTATTGATCAAATCCATGTTTTGCACCTTTACTTGGTCCCACCAAATAGTCTTGATCGAACTAGTCGCATTAAATCTTGTTAGTAGCTCACAATTTGTTGTATTGCCACTGCGAATAATGAAATAGGTCAAGGCAACACCAGTTGCTCTCGGCAAGAGCTGTCTTCTACTCTCATGTATTCTCTCTAATAACTCGTGCTTTTCTGTTAGTGGCACGTTTGAATCAATGAAAAATGTTTGGCTTACTTCATTGGTTGTTTCTTCGATCGTTAGTTTCTTCGTCATCGTTCGGTTTTGACCTCTCTCACTGATAGCGCTATCTGCAAATGCATACTCTGAAAAACCAATAATCAAAAAGGTTAAACAAATCAAGATGATTCCTTTTGTTTTTGACATCATAAGTCACTTACTCAATTTATTGTCATTAGCTACTTCTTTTTGCTATACTCCTTCCTGATTTATTTTTTTTCAATGTAGCTAAGTTCAACCATTCCTCGTATCTCGAATGACTATTTCAAGAATGCTAATCACCAGCCAAAGGGAATAAATGTTATTTAAAATAGGATTTTTCTGATTTTCCCCTTATCTAGTTTATATGTACAGTATAATTCATCCTCTGTATCTTTACTATAATAACAAGGCATATGTAATTTCAAAACAGCAAAAAAGCTTAGAAGAAGTGGCTCTATAATTTATGAGAGTGGGACAAAAATCAGAAAAAAACTGATTTTCGTCCCACTCTCCCTTCATTTATTTTCTATTAATTAATAATGGTCTTTTGCAGAATAGATAAATATCGTTTCATTTTCAACTCTATATATCAGTCTGTGTTCATCTGTAATTCTTCTTGACCATTTCCCAGATAAATCGTGCTTTAACGGCTCAGGCTTTCCTAATCCATTAAAAGGGGAACGATCAATGTCTTTTATCAATTTATTAATCTTTTTTATATTGCTTTTGTTTCCTTGCTCATACCAATAAAGATAATCGTTCCATGCGTCATCAGACCATGCCTTAATCATCAGATTCGACCTCAATTAAGTCATGTTTCTTAAATGTACCTTTTGAAAACTGTTCGTCCCCTCTACGAATTTTTTCCATCACGTAATTGTTAGAAAGTGTTCTCAATGTTTCTTGCATAGAATCATAATCTCTTTTTGATAATACAACAACTGTATCATCAACATCTTTACTTGTTACGATAAGTGTTTCAGCATCTTCATTTACTTGTTTCATATAACCACGCAAATTTTTTCGGAAGTTTGAATAAGATACTGCTTCCATTCCTATCACCCTTTTTTATTTCTATACAACATACTGTACAATATGTTGTACAATTATTCAAATGATAAAGCCTTCATTAGGTTCATTTTTTCTTTCCTGGTTACGTCTATCTTTGTTGTTTTCTTCGTACTTATCAATTTTATCTATTGCTTTTTCTTCCCTATCAATTCCATCGACAAAGTAAGGTCGATATTTTTCTACCAATCCAAAATGATCAAGTTTCGAGATATCAAGTAACTTATTTCGCGTATCTTCATAAAACTTACAACCTTCAACAATCGCTTTTCATTCTTTTTCTACAACGTCACGTAGTCGTTCTTGTAAGTCAGGAACTGAAATAATATTTTTAGCTTTAATGATATTTAAAGCCCTAACAAATTGAAATGAATTGATTTTTCGTTGATTATTCGTTTTACTACCGCTATTTTCTGTACGAATATTCCAGTGACCCCATCTCTAGCAAAAAAATGGTAGAAACAGAGATATCTTCTTTTCCTAACATTGTGCGATTTGCTTGAGCACATTAATAAACAGCAAAAAAGCTTAGAAGAAACATCATTATCTACATGAGATTCTTCCAAGCTTTATATTTTATAAGTTATTTAATGATTGAGCAGCTATTTTATTACCGTATGTCGCTGTTCCAGTTTATGTTGTTTGCGACTTAACCAAGGGAGTAGTTTTGCATGCAACACTAGGAACGCTGCACTAACGATAAATCCTTTGATCAAATTAAACGGTACGATACCGATCAACACGTAATTTGTTAAAGGCATCCCCAACATCTGATTCGCATTTAAACCAAGAAACATCAGGTATAATGGCGTGATCACGAAATAGTTGGCTACGCTCATGAACAAAGTCATCGCAAGAGTACCAGAAATCACTCCAGCAAATTTATTTCTACCTTCATTTTTTTTCTTTCTAAAGAAGTAGAATATCGGTAATGTAAAGATCGATGTTGCTAAGAAACTTGCCGCATCTCCTACTAGATTATCTGGTGAAAAGCCAGTAGTCACTAGATGTAGGATTGAACGCAAGAATGCTGTGACTACGCCTGCTAGTGGTCCAAATAAAAACATACTGATCAGTACTGGGATATCACTAAAGTCGATCTTTAGAAAACCAAAAGCTGGCATGATTGGAAATGCAAAATATTGCAAAACCAAACCGATCGCAGCAAACATTGCTACAGCGACCATTTTTTGTACACGGGTGTTCTTCATTTGAAATCCTCCTGTTAGGACTCCTCTTCAGCGAACTTTTTTAACGACTCGATCATTTGCAAATAAAAAAACTCTCCTTAGCACAGGGAGAGTTAGAGTTATTTGGCAAAAGTCTGCGTCAAATAAGCTCTATCTTCTTTATCCAGACTGTACTGTCGGTACCGGAATTTCACCGGTTCAGCTACTTGAAAAGTAGGTCGTGGACTTTAACCACCGGTCGGGAATTTCACCCTGCCCCTGAAGACGAACCATTTATGATTTTTTGTTTACCCTTTCATTATACATACCTTTAGAAAAAATGCAATCTTTTATACTTATAATTAGTAAGTAATTATTTTGAGTGATTCAATAAACTGCTTACTTCCTTTTTGTTCAACTCACGATAGTCTCCAGGACGCAAGCCTTGAAGCGTCAAATCACCATATTTTTCACGCTTTAGTTTTTGGACGGGTAGCCCTACTGCCTGCAGCATATTTTTGACTTGGTGGTTGCGGCCTTCATGGATAGTCAATTCCACGATACTATGGTTTGTCTTTGGATCTACAGACAAGATTTGATATCTAGCTGGAGAAGTCCATTTTCCTTCGATTTTGACACCTTTAGTGATCGGTGCTAGGTTAGACTTCGTGGCAATACCTTTTACTTTAGCAACATATACTTTATCTACTTCATGTTTTGGATGGGTCAAACGTTGTGCAAAATCACCGTCGTTTGTCAATAACAGGATGCCTGATGTATCATAATCCAAACGTCCAACTGGGTAGATCCGTTCCTTGACCATCGGAAGAAGATCGGTCACAACTTTACGTCCTTTATCATCAGCGACTGCTGAAATGACCCCTCTTGGTTTATACAATAGATAGTAGCCAAATTCTTCTTGATAGATTGGCACTTCATCTACTTCGATCACATCATTTTTCGTTACTTTGACCCCTAGTTCTTTGATGACTTGGCCATTGACTTTCACTCTGCCAGCTAAAATATATTCTTCTGCTTTGCGTCGTGAAGTTATGCCAGCATGGGCAATTACTTTTTGTAGTCTTTCCATTACGATTGTTCTCCTTCATTCGTTCCATCAAAAAATAGATCTAATGGTGCATCTTCTTTTAATGAAAGTTCCATTTCTTGTATATCCGGTAATTCTTTCAGCGATTTGAGACCAAAGTAATCTAAGAAATAAGAAGTTGTGCCGTATAATATCGGACGTCCTGGTCCTTCTACTCTTCCTTTTTCCTCAATCAGATTGTGAGCAGATAGACGTTGAACGGCCCCTGAAACTTGTACACCTCGGATTTGTTCGATTTCGACTCTTGTGATTGGCTGTTTGTAGGCAATGATTGCCAAAGTTTCAACAGCTGCTTGGGAAAGCGTATTTGACGTTCCTTGAGCATACCGTTTCAACAACGGCGCTAGCTCTTTTTTGGTCGTCAAAACGATATGCGCCTCTGTCTCCAAGATATGTAATGCGCTCGTTGAGTCATTTTCATATCTCTCTTCTAGCTCTGCGACCAGTCGTAGTGCTTCCTCTTTGTCGATTGCTAAAATATGGCTGATTTCATCTAAGGCGATTCCTTCTTCACCGACTATAAAAAGAATCGCTTCAAGTTCACTTAATTTCGTCATTGTTGGTATCTCCTATTGCTGGATAAAGCATGATTGATTCATAATTTTCTTCTTGTTGGGCAACGATCTGTCCATTTTTCATCATCTCTAATATTGCCATAAAGGTTGTCACGATCTCTGTTTTTGAGGGCGATTCAAAAAAAGAATCAAAAGTGCAACCTTGTTTGTTTCTTTTTAAACGCTCTTCAACAAAGATGATCCGCTCCTCGATCGTTGTATCGTCTGGCGCAATGGTCTTTTCAATTTTTTTCGAAAATTGCTTTCGTTCCAAAATCTTCTGCATTGCACGAAACAAATCGACTTGCTTCACTTGTCCACGTTTCAACGGCCTTTCCTGTCCGATCAAGTCATCAACGGCTAGTGGTTCTTTTGTAAAATACAAGCTTCTTTCCTGTGCTTTTTCTGTTAGTTTTTCAGCAGCATATTTGTATTTCCGATATTCAAGCAACTGATTCACTAACTCATCGCGCGGATCTTCTTCCCAATAGCCGTCTTCTTCAATGATTGTTTCTTGAACAGGCAGTAAAGTCTTGCTTTTGATAGCCATCAAGGTAGCAGCCATCACCAGGTATTCTCCCGCAACTGCAAGTTCTAGCGTCTTCATGGTATGGATATAATTCATGTATTGTTCCGTGATCGTCGCAATAGGGATATCATAAATATCGATTTCCATTTGCTGGATCAAATGAAGAAGGAGATCCAATGGTCCTTCAAATACATCTAATTTGATATTGATCTCTGTCACCGTGTTCACTCTTTCTTCTTTTTCTCATTCAGCCATTTGGTAAAATAAGGCTCTGTGATCTCTGTGGCACGAATTTTCTTTTCAGGATATTTCTGTTCAAGTTCATCCAACATTAGAAAGCCCATCTTTTCTCCACGATAAGAAGGATTCAACGCTACATCATGAATGACTAGTTCCTCTTCATCTCCCCAATAAACGCCAATGATCCCTTGGATATTGGTTGAGCCTTCAGGAGTGAAGAAGAAAATCTCATACTTTTCTTCTGTTTCATACGTATCGATCTCTTTCAGCCGGTTTTCTTTATCCGCTAATTTCTTGTGGAAACTTAAAAGTCCCATAGCGATTTTACGATTTTCTTTTCGGTAATGTGTTAACATTTTTTCACCTTCCTATGACTAAGCCCTTGGAAAATGCTGCTTATAAACATCCGTCATTCTTTTCTTCGTGATATGTGTATAGATTTGGGTCGTTGATATATCCGCATGGCCTAGCAATTCTTGAACAGTTCGGAGGTCCGCACCGTTTTCAAGTAAATGAGTAGCAAAACTATGGCGTAAAGTATGTGGCGTCACTTCTTTTGTGATACCGGCATCACGCACTAATTGTTTCAAATTTTTCCAAATACCTTGTCGTGATAATCCTGAACCATGATTATTCACGAAAACGTGGACTTCAGTAGCGTCTTTGACAAGTAATGGTCTCACTTCGTCTAAATAACGTTCCAACCATTGGATTGCATAATCACCTAAAGGAATGATTCTTTCTTTATCTCCTTTACCGATCGTCTGTACTAACCCTAAAGATAAATGCAGATCGCTCAATTTCAAACCGATCAGTTCACTCACCCGCATTCCTGTAGCATACATGACTTCCAGTATTGCGCGATCTCTGATCCCCAGATTTTTGGTTGTATCTGGAGCTTCGATCAGACGTTCAACTTCTTTCAAAGACAGTGTGCTAGGTAACTTTTGGGCTTTTTTAGGTGTATCGATATGCTGCATCGGATCATGATCAGTAATACGTTCTTGGCGTAAAAATTGATGAAATCTTCTTAAACTTGTGATCATCCGTGTGACAGTCGCGGGTGCTTTTTTTTCATCATGCATTTTCTCTAGATAACTGATCACTATGAAACGATCGACATCTTGCCATGCAGTAATTTTTTTTTCCTCCAAAAAATGAAGGTATTGCGCTAAATCACGTTCATAACTTTTTCTAGTATTTAATGATAATCCTCGTTCAATCGTCAGATAGTGGAGATAATCATTGAGTTCTTCTTTCATAATAATCCACCTCGTGCTACTCTATCATATCAGATAGCCTTCATTTTCGATAGTCTCTTTTAGGTGCAGACAAAGAAAAAGCCGTCTGTTCCATTAGACGGTTTTACTTTCTTTTTCCTGATTATAACATTTTTGGCAGATACCGTGAAAAGTTAAGCGATGATCTTTTACTAAAAAGTGATAGCGATCCTCTACTACTTCTTCTACCTGAATCAATAGATCTTCTTCCACTTCTTCGATCGTTCCACATTTCAAGCATAATAAATGATGATGAAAATGTTTAGCCCCTTCTTTTCGCAAGTCATATCGTGCAACACCGTCGTTAAAGTTCACCTTATCGATGATTTTTAGATCAGTTAATATTTCTAATGTACGATACACTGTAGCTAAACCAATTTCTGGGCTTTTCTTTTTTACTAGAAAAAAAACTTCTTCTGCGGATAAGTGTTCTTTTTCATTTTCTAACAGAACAAGCAAAGTTGCTTCTCTTTGCGGGGTCAGTTTAAACCCAGATTCGTGTAACTGCTGTTTTGTTTTTTTCATTACTGACATAGCGTTCATAACCATTTTTTTCAACCCCAACAATTTATAATAATTATAATTAACCAGACTATTTTTACTCTCTAAATTAAAATAATTATAAGCTAGTTAAGAAAAACATGCAAGCCATTCTCAATTAGAATTTTTATTTCGTTTCGTTACACCATCTTCTTGCTTGATCAATCCTTGTTTCAATAGATTGCCTAGTGCACGTTTGAATGCTCCTTTGCTGATTCCAAATGCTTTCATGATTTCTTCTGGATCTGATTTATCTGTGAAATTGATTTGCTGATCGGCAGATCGTTCGATGATCGTTAAAATCATTTGTGCATCATCAGAAATTGCTTCATATGCTCTTGGCTTCAAAGATATGTTTAGTACCCCATCTGGTCTGACACCGACTACCCGGCCTTTTACCTGTTCTCCGAGTCTTGGTTCATTGTATCGTTCAGATGGATGGATGAATCCTAGGTAAAAATCATCTGTCAATATATAGGTACCAGTTAATTTTAAGCGATACGCTGTCCCAGTGATATCTTTGTTTTTCATTTCTTCTGTTCCAAATTTACTTAATGATTCAAAGATTTTTTCATCCGCTAAACTACCCCAAATACGATCCTTCGCATCCACTTTTAGAGAAATCATCAAACGATCGCCTTTTTTAGGCCAGAGTTCTGTCATTGTAGGTAATTCATCTAGTGAAACGACAAAATCTTTATCGGGCAAGCCGATGTCTACAAAAACCCCTAGATCTTTTCTGGAAGAAGTGACTGTGCCAAACGCGTAATGTCCGATCCGACTTTTCGGGATCACTGTTGTAAAACGGTTTTCGTGCTTTTGATTTTGGTAGCCGAATCCCTCAACTGCTTCACCGATCCGATGTTCGCCTTCTACTTTACTTAATCCAAAAGTTTGTCCATTTTTTTGAACAAAATAATTTTTTTCATTTTCATCAATTACCATACCGGTAAATATCGTTGCTAATAATTCATTCATTTTATTTCTCCTTTATACGAAAGACAGGTTATCTCTGCCAACTTTCTTTGCTATCATACCATAATGTCCCTTTGATTAGTAGCGTGTTACCCGGCAATAACTACAAAAAAACTTAGGTCCCTCATTTCCCAACATACTGAATAGAGATCCCCTACTCATGTTGAATAGAAAAATAAAGTAAACCTAAGTTTTTGTTCTGCGTATCCTTTTAACGACTGCCATTACCGCCAAACCAGCCTGTTTTACAGTTGATCGTCACAATATAAAATGGTAATGCACTTTCACCGATTCCATTCATTAATGAAGATTTGGTAGAAGTTGCATAAAGATTGTAATACCCTTGGCCATTTTCAATTCTAACTTTTTCCAACCGATAACCGCCTTGAACGATGTAGCCTCGCTGAATACATGTATTAATCACGCTTTCTTGAACACCGGGTGCCCAATTCCAAGCTGCATTTGCTGTATCTGCTACATCACTTTGACGTGTAGCCATGATTGGCTGATTCGCAGAATTTTTATTTACTGAAGAAGAATTCGCTGCTTGCTGTGCAGCTTGCGCTTGTGCTGCTTGCTGTGCTGCAGCCTGTGCTTTTCTTGCTGCCTCTGCTGCTTCTGCTGCTTTCTTCGCTTCTTCTGCCTTTTTCGCTTCCTCTTCTTTTTTCTGTTGTTCCTCTTTCTTGGTCAATATATCATCTACTTTTTTTAACTGATCTTTTAGAGTCACAGCTAACTCTTGATTTTTCACCTGATCTACAGCCTTTTGTGCATCTGTATATTGCTCACGAGTTGCAGAGTCTGCGACTTTATCATCAGCAAAAACGATATTGGTTTTCTCTTTCGCCGTTTGCAGTTGATCGTATTGTGCCTCAGCTTCATCTTGCGCTTTTTTTAGCAGTTGTCCAAAATCAGAATCGTCTGTTGCAAAACGTTTGATTTCTTGGTCTGCTTTTAATTTCAGATCATCAGCTAAGTGATCATCAATGATCGCCTCAGTAGTAAACAACTCGTTGACACCTTTGATATCTTTTACCTTTGTTTGGATATCTTCATACGTTTTTTCTAGATCAGCATAGCCTTTTTCTCCTTTGACCTCATTCAACGATGTTTTTAACTTCGTCAAATCTTGATTGATCATAGAAGTACGTAAAAACTGATGCGCCCCATCATAGTAAAAAGTAGCGAGTGTCTTCTTCAACTCATTTACTTTTTGCTGTTGCTTTTTCGCTTCTGCTGCAATTTGTGCTTGAACCGTTTGCTGGTGATCATAATACGCCCAGCCGCCCGCTCCAATCAGTACCGCAACTGCCAATACTATATACGGGATTTTTTTTGATTTTTTCTTTTTAGCCGCTTTTTTGTCATCCTCATTTTCTTCTGATAATGGCAATTCTTCCTTTTGAGGCTCTGTTTCAGGAGTCGGCTGTTGTGTTTCATTTTCTTTCGTATCAGTTGCCTCTTCGCTATTCTTGATAGAAGCAGCAATAGGTGTATCTATCTCTTTTTCCGAATCAGAAAGTGGCTTATTCGTTTTTATTGGCTCTAATGGTCCACTGTTTTCTTCTTTTACTTTATTTTCTTCTTTTACTTCTTCTACTTCTTTTTCCGCCTTTTCCTCTTCCTTTATGGATTCGATTACTGGCGGCACCTCTTCTTCCAATCGTGCTTTTGCTTCTAGCGGTTTTGATACCTCTGCTTTTTCTGATGCAGATGCATCTGTGACTTCTTGCATTTGAACTGACGATTGACCCTCTTTTGCTGCGATTTTATCGTTGATCATCTTCATCAATTCTTTTGCATGCTCTTCGGTCGTATCTTCACGATGGGCTTTGATGTAGGCAGCTAAGATGGAATTTTCTTCTTCCTGATCCACAAATTCCTTTAGTTCCGCCACTCGTTTTTTCTGTTCAGTATCTATTGTTTTTTCA
>OLSK01002790.1_pt1 | contig 10490 bp, 7 predicted proteins | sample 1672781 | NCBI WGS metagenome assembly OLSK01 (sample SAMEA3136723, study PRJEB25190) | human gut metagenome | biome: human gut; feature: human-associated habitat; material: faeces | place: Austria | collected 2013 | reverse complement strand
GCTATTGCAACTACGACATCCTTGAACTGCATCATCTGACGCCTGTCCTTGGAACTCAGCTTGAATATGTACTGGTTCTTGGAGCTTATCAGAAGGATGCTGAATGTATGTACGTTATCCTTTGAAGCCCTTATTGCAGATCCGATCATTCTTGAGTTTGCAATGATCACATCCGCATTCTCATCAGGCAGATACTCTGAAACTATCAGCTTGTAGATCTTCAGGTAATCCTGCTCTGCCGTAGCATTGACAGGCATCTCAGCAACTGCAAACTCAACGACTGAATCAGCCATCTTGATAGTACCGCCGTCATCGTTGATGACTGAGTTACACTCCTTTGGAACACAGAGTCTGAAGAACTTGTTCTCCACAACCTTCTGTCCCTTGGCCGGCTCTCTGAGTATGAGGTCTACATAGTTCATCTCCAGCTTGTTCATGGCAACTATCGCTGACTCATCGCCGGTCTCAGCAAGATCGATAAGAGCGTCATACAGGCTCCATATCTGCTGGGTAGTTGTAGGCACAAGTCCGATAAGTTTCTCTATAGCCGGAACATATCCCATACTTGCATTCTCTATGTACAACTTGATGGCCTCGTCGTTTGCCAGGCCCTTCTCAACCTTGTAATTGATGACCTTGAACAGGTTCTCCTTATCCCAGTCATCGAAGTTCGCATTGAACGCCTTCTCGAAATACTTGATACTCTTGATTTCGCCCCTGTAGTTATCCTGCTTCTCCTGTACCTGATAGATTCTTCCGAGCTCATATCCGGCACGGGCGCTTCCAAGGCCAAGTGCCTCAAGATAAGCCTTCTCAATCTCATATGGTGTTGCAATGTAGAAGATCTGTCTCTGCTTCATCATGGCTATCTTGATAGCCGCTGACTCGCTTCCGGCCTCCACTGCACGCTCCCACTTCTCAACGGCTGTCTGAAGGTCCTCTCCCTTGAGATCCTCAAGATCCTTGATATAGCCCTCAGCCTCCTGAATACCGTTCTCTCTGGCCTTCTTGAAGTAAGACAGTGCCTTGCCTCCGTCTCTCTTCGTTCTGAGCAGACCGTAATAATATATTCTTCCAAGATAGAATGCAACTCTCTTGTGTCCAAGACGCTCTGCATTCTCATACCAGTTAACTGCCTTCACATAATCCTTGAGCTGCTGGTCGTATACGATTCCAAGAAGGAATGCAAGCTCAGGATCCTTAGTCGCCTCAAACAACTGCTTTGCATAGCTTATAGTCTTCTCAACATCCCTGTACGGGCTGTCCTCATCGTAGTACAGCTCTATCAGAAGGTAACTTGCCTTTATGCTTCCAAGCTTAAGAGCCTGCTTTGCGGCTCTCATGGCACCCTCATAATCCTCAAGGTAGTAGCAGTATATAGCCTCGTTATAATACTGCATATCCTTTCTGTTGGCACTGTGGTCACTGGCCAGTGTAGGATCTACAAACGCAAATGAGTTGGCTGTCTCAAATATGATCTCCTCGTACTGCTCTATGATCTCCATAGTAGCACATACGAATCTCATACATGCCAGTCTACGTCCATGATAGAAGGCAAATGACACGATTCCCTTCTCCATGTCCTTGTGATAGTAAGTCGTACATATTCCATCTGCATACTCTGTGACATACGCCTTGAGCTGCAGTTCTTCGTCAAACGCATCGTTACAGTATCTCAGGTAGTTCTCAAGAGTCATCTTTGAATCCTTTGGCACACTGTCATAATATACATACATTGCAAAATCCTTATATGTAAGACTTGGTGCGTAATACTCCTCGCCTGTCGACTCGTTGATCGTCTTCACCCAGCCCTTTGGAAGCTTGTGGATGAATCCCTCAACCTGATCATGTACATATGTGTACTGATACTGAAGTCTTGAAGCCTCGATAACCTTGTAACGCGGCTCCTTTCCCTTTGCCTTTCTGGCCTCTGCTATATCCGTGTACAGCTTGTCCTTCTCCTCGAACTCAAGGCTGTCACCATGGGTACTCATGTACTCAACTCTCTCGTATGAAGCCTTTGCCTTGGCATCACCGGTATCAGCAAGCTTCTTGTACCACATCATGGCCTTGTCCAGATCGATAGGCACGACATAATCACTCTTGTTGCCGTACTCATCCACTCTGTTAAGTCCGCTCTCGTATATTGAGCCGAGGCTCATATACGCTGCCTTTATACCGTAATCTGTGGCTGCAAGCTCATAATACTTGATTGCCTTTGAGAAGTTCTGAACCTCCAGAAGCATCTTGGCAAGCTTGAATATAACATCGCCGTCATGGTTCTGATTCACATACTTCTCGTAATACTTGGTAGATTTATTCAGATCCACATCCACAACTGCGTTGCGGTACTTTCCCTTCTCATAAAACTCTGCAAGTGCAAGAAGAGCATCATCCCCATATGACTTATACTGCGCATCCATTATTCCTATGTCTGCAACCTGTTCAAGTATGTTTACTGATTCCTCAGCATCTCCGTTGTCCATAAGGTTCATGGCCTTGTTGAACTGGAGCTCCACATTGTTGACCGGTTCCTTCTTTTTGGAAAATCTGGATACGAATGGTATCTTCTTTAATAATCCGTCAAAAAATCCCATATCCTGTTCCTCCGACAAATGTCCATTGATAAATTTATTTTACCACATACACATCCGAGGTGCAATAAATCATCCAAATTACTTATTGTTTTTTGTCAGATATTCTGAAAGTGCATTGACTGCTGCCTCTTCGTCAGCACCGTCTGCAACTATAGTGAGCTCACTGCCATTCTCGAAGTTCATGCTCATCATACCCATAATGCTCTTAGCATTGATTCTCTTATCTCCGGTAACAAGGTGAACCTTGCTGTCATACTGACTTGCAATCTGTACAAGAACTGCAACAGGTCTTTCCTCTGCCTCTCCCATCATTGATACAACAACTGTCTTTTCGATCATTACATCCTCCTTGGGCTCATCAACAGCCCCGCATTTCTTCTGCGATTTCACTTATTTTTCTTAATCTATGATTAACCCCCGACTTACCGATCGGCGGCGTCATCATCTCACCAAGCTCCTTAAGGGAAGCATCCTCATTCTCCAGTCTGGCAAGCGCCAGCTCCTGAAGGTTATCGGGCAGATATCCTATGCCCTTTGTCTCTATTATGTAATTAATGTCATTCATCTGCTTTACGGCAGCGCTCACGGTCTTGTTGAGGTTTGCGGCCTCACAGTTGACCCTGCGGTTGATATTGTTACGGATATCCTTCCTGATCCTTATGTTCTCCATATTCATCAGGGATATGTGTGCCCCCATTATTCCCAGCATATCAACTATCATCTCTCCATCCTTCAGATAGACGACGTAGTATTTCTTCCGCTGTATTATGCGGGCTTCCACACCAAATCCGTTTATTATCTCCTGTATGAACTGTGCCCTTCCCTCGTTCTCGCACACCACCTCCATGTGGTAGCCCTTGTTCGGATCACTGATTGATCCCGAGGTCATGAACACTCCTTTTATATATGCTCTTCTGCAGCAATCCTGCTGAACATCCATCCTGCTGACCTTCATGAGCTGACACTGTATCAGTCCTTCACACTCATGTTCGTTTTCTATCTTCAAGGTCATCAGTATCGTATTGACAATCTCTGGAGAATTGATCTCCATCCTGTATACTCTGCTGTCAGCTCCGGTCCTTCTTACACTTGAGTCCGGAATATATCTGAACAGCCTCTTTATCAGGGAAGCTATCTCCTTTGCGATAACACTTCTCTCTGTAACTATCACCAGCCCGGCCGGTCTGCCAGCCCAATATCTCACATATGCCACCATTGAGATCATCGCAGCCAGCTCAGCTATCTGACAATGCCTCGCTCCCGGGACATTCCCTGCCAGCTCCATCTTAACGTCTGAAGAAAATGACATATTCCACCTGCTATACTATCTGTTATTACATGCTACAACTTCTTGACTATTGAATCCTTCAAAATATCCCTGTGAACTATCCTCACTGTATACTTTGACTTCTGCAAACGGGCATAGACAGCATTGGCTATCGTGACGGATCTGTGTTTTCCGCCTGTGCAGCCGATGGAAATGACCAACTGATTTTTGCCTTCCTTGATATAATTCGGTATCAAAAATGTTATCAGATCTATAAACTTTTCCAGATACTCAGGGCCCTCCTTGCAGTTCATAACATAGTCCTGTATCTCTTTGTCGTTTCCCGTTTTCTCCCTGAGTTCAAGGTCATAGTACGGATTAGGCAGAAATCTCACATCCTGAACTATATCAGAATCCCTCGGTATTCCATACTTAAAGCCAAATGACATGACCGTAATTATGAAATTCGAATACTCCTCATTCTGCACAAATATCTTGTCAAGCTCCGCCTTAAACTCTCTCACAAGGAGGTTGGTAGTATCGATTATATAATCAGCCTCCTCCTTGAGGAAGCCAATAAGCTCACGCTCCTTGTTTATTCCATCTATTATTCGCCCACCCTTGACCGAAAGAGGATGGTTTCTTCTAGTCTCTTTATAACGCTTTACCAGAGTTGCATTGGAACACTCAATGAACAGGATCTCATAATTCATGCCCTCTCTTCTGATATCCGCCAGGCACGAATTGAGCTGTGACAAAGCCCTTCCACTTCTGATATCAACACTGATAGCAACATCATCCACCTGGATCTGCTCATCATAAGCGATCTCGGCAAATCTTTTTATAAGCTGGATAGGCAGATTATCAACACAGAAAAATCCGGCATCCTCAAGCGTCTTAAGCGCCGTTGCCTTTCCTGCTCCACTCATTCCTGTCACAATAACAAATCTCATGCTCTGTTCTCCCTGTCTCACTAAATGCTAGAAATCGCCAAGCATCTTCACCTCAGGCTCCAGCATCACGCCAAACTGATCCATAACCTTCTTCTGTACATCACGGATCAGACCTGTCACATCAGCAGCGGTTGCACCGCCCCTGTTCACAACAAATCCGCAGTGCTTCTCGGACACCTGTGCTCCTCCCACAGAATATCCCCTGAGTCCTGCATCCATTATAAGTTTACCCGCAAAATATCCCTCAGGTCTCTTGAATGTAGAGCCCGCCGACGGATACTCAAGCGGCTGCTTTGTTCTTCTGGAATCCGACAATTCCTTCATTCTGTCATCTATATCCTGCTGCACACCTGCTGCCAGCTTCATGGTAACCTCAAGAACTATGAGCCCCTCAGCCTCCACAGCACTGTGTCTGTACGAAAAATCCAGTTCATCCGACGACATATCATATATATGTCCATCGGCATCCATCACCTTGACACTGGTGACAACGTCCTTCATCTCACCACCATAAGCTCCCGCATTCATATACACCGCACCGCCTATAGTACCGGGAATCCCGGAAGCAAACTCAAGACCGGTCAGCGAATTATCCCTTGCCAGTCTGCTGACTCTCACCAGCTTTGCCCCGGCCTGGGCTGTTATCACATCACCGTCAACTGTTATCCCATTCATATTGTCCATTATATTGATTATCATGCCCCTGTAGCCAACATCCGACACAAGCAGATTACTGCCATTACCAAGGACAAAATACGGTATCTCACATTTCCGACAAAGTTCTATAAGCCCCGCAACCTGATCTGCATCAGAAGGACTCGCAAAATAGTCGGCAGGACCGCCCACCCTGAAGGTAGTGTGTGCGCTCATCACCTCATCTGCGCTTGCATTCTTCTCTCCGGTTATCTCTCGAATACTGTTCAATATTTCTAAATCTGACATGTCAACCTCATACAATCTGTCTTCTATATTTTATTCACATGTGCATGTATTTTAAAACAAAAGTAAAAGCACCCTCTGTCACAGAGAACTGCTTTTTTCTTAACATACACAATAAAAGTCTTTAATATATTGAATTTTACGGCACTATTCATCACCATTAAATTCATCATACATTAAAGACTTTTATAATTCAATATTAAAATTTAATATAAATTTACCATCTTTCGCAAAACCTTTGGATATTTTCACAAATTCTACTGGTAAATTTTACTGAAATTACATTCAGGTCAATTACCTTCCAAGTATGCTACATGCACTTCCATAAATACCTGCATCATTGCCAAGCTGTGCAAGTGCGAACTTTGTCTGTCTGCATGCATGGAATGCATAATGCTCGAAATACTTCTTTACTGAATCTGTAAGTATGGAGCCCGCCTTTGACACGCCTCCACCGATTACAAATATCTCAGGATCAACTACACATGCTATCTGTGCAAGCGCACGACCCAGGATACGTGCCTGTGTATCAACTATCTCAAGTGCAATCTCACATACTTCATCTACCAGTCCGATTGCAATTGTATCTCCTGCCTTTGCTGCGTCAAATACATCCTTTGCAGTAACAGCCTCGAGCTCACGGAGAGTTGACTTCTTATCTGAAGCTGCCATAGCTCTGCCCGCAAGTCTTACCACGCCTGTTGCAGATGTGTACTGCTCCAGACATCCCTTGTTTCCGCATCCACATGTCTCAGTCTCTGAATCGTCAACACATATATGTCCGATCTCACCGCCGGCACCATTCACGCCGAACAGCATCTTGCCGTTGAGTATGATTCCGCCGCCAACACCTGTTCCAAGTGTTACCATTACCAGATTGCTGTGGCCCTTGCCACCGCCCTGCCACATCTCTCCGAGCGCAGCGACATTTGCGTCATTTCCAGCCTTTACAGGATATCCGATCAGCTTCTCCAGCTCGTCCTCAACATTCAGTATTCCCCATCCGAGGTTTACACACTTGAGAACCGTTCCATCCTCCTTGACAGGTCCCGGAACTCCGATTCCAACGCCCTCAACATCTTCCTTTGCAAGCTTCTTGCTTTCAATAACTTCCTTTATAGAATCAGCAATGTCCGGAAGAACATTCTTTCCACCGTCCTCTGTGCGGGTCTTGATCTCCCACTTGTCGAGCAGTTCGCCCTCAACGGTAAAAAGTCCCATCTTTACTGTAGTTCCTCCAACATCAACTCCAAATACATACTTAGCCATGTTTTTTCTCCTTCCACATTCTCCGCTTTTTATTGTAATATCACGGCCGGCAGTCATTTACTGCTTGTCACCACCGCCGTTGCCCTTCATAATATTCTGTGTAACTCTGTTATAAAGCTCCTGAGCTGCATTGTATCCCATCTTCTTCTGTCTGTGGTTTACAGCCGCCGACTCAACTATGATCGCGATATTTCTTCCCGGTCTGATAGGTATATTGTGACTTACCACCTTATTTCCCAAGAACTCCATATAATTGTCCTCAAGTCCGAGTCTGTCGTATTCTGTATCTTTGCTCCACTCCTCCAGGTTGATGACAAGATCGATATTCTGATCTATCTTAACGCACTCAACACCAAACAGTGATTTCACATCTATTATTCCAATTCCTCTGAGCTCAATAAAATGCCTTGTTATGTCAGGAGCTCTTCCTACAAGAGTTGCATCGCTGACCTTCTTGATCTCAACCACGTCGTCCGCAACAAGTCTGTGTCCTCTCTTCAGAAGCTCCAGCGCCGCCTCCGACTTACCGATTCCACTCTCACCCATGATCAGTACGCCCTCGCCGTATACATCGACAAGAACCGCATGCACCGATATTCTTGGAGCCAGCTCCACATGCAGCCATCTGTCCACCTCATGTACAAATGCAGATGTGACCGCATCGGATGTGAGTACCGGAACCCCATGCTTCTTTGCCATCTCTATGATAAATGGATATGGCTCAAGGCCTCGGCAGAATATAAGGCATGGCGGCTTGTATGAGAAGAACTCATCCATAATGCGCTTGTTCTCCTCCTCAGTATGCATAGCTGCCACATAGGCATGCTCAACATTACCACAAATCTGTATTCTTCCCGCATCAAAGTGCTCGAAGAATCCGCCAAACTGTACTGCCGGTCTGTTCATACCCGGGTCCTGGATAAGTATCTTATCCGTATCGATCTCCGGAGTATGGTTCTTGAGATCCATCTTCTCTATAAGCTGTGTAACCGTAACACTGTAAACCATATAAACCCTCTGCAACACCGAAACCGATGTTTTTCCTTTCCTAATATAGTCAATATGACTTATTTTATCGCAATTAATTATACTTATGTACGCTCTCTGTTGTCAAGCAGACATGCACAATTACACAGCCAAATATGCAACTCATTTGTGGTCTATTTATTCAGGAATCTCGCCTCGTCCTGAACCATGCTGACCTCGCTTCCATCCCTCGCATCTATCAGCACAAGCTGTATCGGATAAGTATCTGCATGATCTGAATCCAACTGTGCAAATGAGTACACAGGTATGGCCTCATACTCGCCATCCCCTGTCTTTATCCTGAAATATGTGAGTCTCACATCGTTGAACTCCACTGAATTATACCCGGTATAATCCGCAAAGTGGCTCTCCATGACTCCTTTGAGGCTTTCCACCGCAGAATCCCAGGTGATCAGTGTCCCTGCATCCTGAATATCCCCTGCGGACTTCATCGGCCAGGTACATGTAAATCCTGTAAGCTTCTCCCCTGTAAATGCAATGCTGTATGTGGACTGCTCAGTGTAGTAGTATCTCTCCGCAGAAAACGAGCCACTGTCCTCCGCATTCTTCTGGTTTGATATGGTGTCTATGCCAAATGCATCCGGCTGATAGAGCGGCTGGCCATTCACCGATGCCTGAAATGTCACAGAGTATCCATCCTTCTCATATCCTACAGTCTCACCGTACTCATCACTATATTGACGATAAAGCTCCGACTGTGAGGTAGGAACCACATCTTTAAAGCCCCATTTGTCCATGTAGTCCAGTGCTTTTACCATGCCGGCATCCTCGTCCATGCCACTCATATTGGTTTCATCAGTCTGAACGTCTGACGGATTCCCTCCATTTGCAGTTATCAACTCTGCAGGGTCCCATGAGGTATACTCCGTGAATGTCGCACCCTTGTCCGCCATATCTTCAGGAACCGGATCCGTCACCGCAAGCTGGATAGAAAATCCCTCATCTGATATCCACGACAGATCATAAAAATACAGTATGTATTCAACTCCATCTATCTTCCCAATAAAATAATCCTTGCTGTAATCCACATCGGCACCCCTATGAGCGAACAGTTCATCTCTCTGCTCCTGTGTCACACTGTCCTTCATATCATATGGATACTCGAAAACTCCATCCTCCTCGTCAAATATGCTTTTGAGTATCGTCTCCCTGTCTTCAGCTCCTATGCTGCCCATGGTGAACTTCTTCGTATACATCTTATCGGCATCCGGAGTCTTGATCTCCGACGCTTTGATGCTTGCAGACTCCAAAGTTCCGCAATTTTCAACAGGTATATCAACACTTACGCTGGTCGGAATGCTGAGTGTTCTGGCAAGTCCACCCACACTGTCATCATAATCTGCATCCTTCTCGGTGTCCCCGGACGTGTCCGTTCCGCTGCTGTATTCCTTGATATCATCGCCCTCTATGACCGCCGTGTTTGCTTCCTTTTTCTTATCCGCGCAGCCACCGCACGCCATCGCAAGGCAAACCAAAGCTGCACATATCATCCATCTTCTTTTCCTCATATTTACTCTCCTTCACCAAGATATATTGTCATATACTCATAATAACCTGCCATTGAACTGCTCGGACTTACCTGCATGTAACAATCCTCAAGCTCACTCTCGTCAACAAGGAAATACACCGTCAGCAAATGTTCTTCGCCATCCCTCTTCAGGCAGCAGTAGCCATCCACGCTCTTTTCAGTAATCTCTGTGCCGTCATCTACTACATACGCAGGTACTCCATATGTCATCCGTCTTTCATAACTCGCACGAGGCTCACCATCTCCGCAATAATAATTCGTGTCAACCGGTGGCGCCAGCTTGTCCCCCGAGAGTTTTTCTCCCCTCTCAAGATCTATAACTATATCGTCATACGGATATGCTCTGTAGTCCGCTTTATATGTGATATCCACCGCAACCATCCGCAAGCTGCTGTTATTATAATCTCCCCAGCTTGTAAAGCTGTTATCTGTCGCTTCGTTCATCCTCCGACATCTGACATCCACAAAGTTTCCGTCCGTATCCACCAGACCTTTCTCCTTGAGATCTCCCACAACATAGAGCATATCCGCATGATCTATTCCCCGGGTGTCATCGTATACGTTCACACTGTTTACCGTCATCTCTACGCCATCCACAACAAACGACTCGTCCAATCCTATAAATGTGTACTTGTCATCCACCTGGATCGTATCAACATTATCCGGATTGTCATCATAAAATGTTGAGTCAACTCCGACCCAGTTAGATGGATCATCGCCCTCAGCATCCTTGACATTTATTCCGGTCACGATCTTGTCCAGTTCCTCATCCGTTATATCGCAGCCGATATACACAGTCAGAATAACGGACTCTTCTTTTATCGGAACGTACAGCACTCTATCAAATCCCCAATCAACTCCTCCCCTCTCAAACAACAGGTACTCATAAC
>OLSK01002788.1_pt1 | contig 10490 bp, 10 predicted proteins | sample 1672781 | NCBI WGS metagenome assembly OLSK01 (sample SAMEA3136723, study PRJEB25190) | human gut metagenome | biome: human gut; feature: human-associated habitat; material: faeces | place: Austria | collected 2013 | reverse complement strand
GGTCATGCCCGAGACGACCAGGTCGTCTTGCCAGCTGGAGATGTCGATGCCGTTAAGCCCCATGGCTGCCGCCCTTCGGGATCACGATGTCCTCGTCGCCCCCGCCGAGGGCGGCCATGATGGGAGAAAGCACGGCCATCACCAGGGCCACGACCAGGCCTCTCACGCTCGGGTCCAGGACGCACCAGCCCATGATCAGGTCGATGTTGGCGATGACCACGCCAAGCACCCCCTGCACGATCGTGCGCGCCAGGCGCCAGTACCACTCGTTGCTTGCCAGGAACTCGTCAGATTCCAGCTTTTCAGCATTCCAGTCACGGTTCGTCTCCTCAAACACAGCGCCAAGACGGTTTGACATTGTTTCATCAGGGCCAAAAATACGGAAGTTTTTACTGTCTTCATTGAGTTTAAATATATCACGAACAAACTTTCCGAGTTCTATCATATCCTGAGCTTCTACAGCGCCCGGTTTTGGAACATCAAAAGCATATTCTCTGAAATCAGGCATACGAAGGTCACGCAGCAATAAACCGCCGTTAGCATGCGGGTTTGCTCCCATACGTCTGTCACCGTCCGGAGTAAGTTCCTCTAGTTCGGGTATAAGACGTCCGTTTTCATCAAAGAGTTCTTCCGGCTTATAGCTGAGAAGCCATTCTTTAAGAAGATCAAGATGTTCAGGTTTCTCCATAGTGATTGGAACCTGATGCGCACGGAACGAACCTTCAATCTTCTGTCCGTCAACCTCTTTCGGTCCAGTCCAGCCCTTAGGAGTTCTAAGAACTATCATAGGCCAAATCGGACGCGTGCTGTCATTATTTTCTCTTGCATTCTTTTGTATTTCTTTTATCTCTTCAATTGCAGAATCAAGAGCCTCAGCCATAAGCTTGTGCATTGTCATCGGGTCGTCGCCCTCAACAAAAATCGGTTTCCAACCGCAGCCTTCGAAGAACTTTTGTATTTCCTCATGTGAAATACGTGAGAAAATAGTCGGGTTGCTGATCTTATATCCGTTAAGGTGCATAATAGGCAGAACTGCACCGTCTGTAACAGGATTCAAGAACTTATTTGACTGCCATGCAGTTGCCAAAGGTCCTGTTTCGGCCTCACCGTCTCCAACTACACAAGCGGTAATTAAATCAGGATTATCAAAAACAGCTCCAAAGCTATGAGCCAGTGAATATCCAAGCTCTCCGCCCTCATTGATTGATCCAGGAGTTTCAGGAGCAACATGGCTGGATATACCGCCCGGGAAAGAGAACTGTTTAAACAATTTCTGCATTCCTTCAGTATCACGGCTGATATTTGGATAAATTTCGCTGTAAGAACCTTCAAGATATGTATTGGCAACCATAAAGTTACCGCCGTGTCCAGGTCCTGAAATATAAATCATATCAAGATCATACTTTTTAATAACTCGGTTTAAATGAGTATAAACAAAGTTTTGACCCGGAACAGTACCCCAGTGACCTACTATTTTTTTCTTTATGTGTTCCATTATTTCTTAATATTCCTCTCCTTATTTTTCCTCTTTCGTAAAAGGAAAACCAGTGCAACCATACAGATGACCGCCAATCCCCCAAAAATCTCGCTGCTGTTTACCGGTGACGAGTTTTGCAGCACGATCATCGTCATCGCATCCCCACCGCCAATGGCATTTTTCGGCATCCGAAACCGCAGACTTTCGCCCAGTGCATACAGACAGAACAGTCCACCCACCGCCAAAAACACTACAGCAACTTTTCGTTTTCCGGACAGCGGCATGGTCTGTCTGCCACAGCCGAGCGCCTGTGCATACGCCTGCGGTTTTCCGAGCTGTTTTATGATCTGGCTTTCGCTTTTTCCATGCTCTTTTCCAGAATCAAAAATCTCCTGAAGATCCCGCACGATCTCCTCTTTTTCTTTCACAGAACAGTCCAGTTGTTTTTTTACTTTCCGTATATAGGTTTCTCTGTTCATATTACGCATCCCCTTTCATAAATCCATCCACACAATCCTTGTAGTTTTCCCAGAAATTTTTCATTTTTTCGAGCATATCTTTTCCCTCTCCGGTAAGCGAATAATATTTTTTTTCGCCCCCGTTTGCTTTCGCCGGCACCAGGCGGTACTGGATAAGTCCTGCCTTTGTCAGACGGTACAAGATCGGATAAATGGTTCCCTCTTTGGCAAATGCAAAGATTTCACCACCCTGTTTTTGTATTTCCGTCAGAATCTCATAACCGTATGTTTCTTTTTGGGCGATCAGCGAAAGCAGGATCATTTCGTATGCGCCCTTTTTAAACTGCTGAATATACTTTTCTTCCATACCCATCCCTTTTCTTTTTATTAAGTGGTGCTATTTAGCATTGCTAAGTAGTATAGTACTCTCACACTGCTTTTCTGTCAATCCCCTTATGAAAAAACCACCGGAGGCATCCTCCGGCGGTCTGGTATCTGTTCTTATGCGATATTGGTCGGTTTTCCCACATACTGCACTGCTTCCGCAGTATCATATACCAGGGGAATTCCGTAAAACTCTTCGTAAATCTGTTTCCACACAGCAGCATTTTTCCTGCGCATCGCATCCACATTTTCTGCCTGTGTTTTCTGTGGGTCCGGATAAATCGGCTCTGCAATGTGTATCGTGTATTCCTGCACATAAAAACCATCATCGCCGAGGATGTCGCTGTCTTCCATGGTGATAAAGCAAGGCAGCACCGGCACATGGTTTTTGGCGGCAAATGTATAGGCACCCTTCTTTAACGGTTTTGGTTTGCGGTAATTCCACCACATACTCTGCTCCGGATAGACCAGCATGAAATCTCCGTGCTGCAGCACAGTATCCATGGAACTTAAAAATTTCTTCATCGTATCGCGGTTGGAACTCAGTGGAAACGTGTAACAGTTTCGCATGAGCATTCCGTAAAATCCCGGAAAATTCGTATAGTTTCCTTCCCGGATCACACGGTAAAGTCTGCGTTTTTTGCACTGTTTTGATTTTTCATAGGCAATCTGCATGGCAAAGCTGTCAAATGCGTTGAAATGATTACAGGTAATCACCGCACCGGAAGTCAGTGCATCCATATGTTCCGTTCCAATGACATCCTTGATGATCAGCTGTTTATTTTCAATGATCTTGTTTAAAAATGTCCGCGCTACTTTGTAAGTCAATCTTGTCTTGATACGGCTCTTTAATTTTTTGCGCAGATAATCGATCTCAGACGGCTGAAGCTCACGGGTAGGCGGATCTTCCTCCACATCTTCCCCAAAACGCCCCTCTTTTTCGTACAAAGCAATTTTTTCAAGTACTTCCAGGCGATCTTTGGACTTTAATTTTCCTGCTTTCACCAGATTCAGGTAATTATTTTCCTTGGCGATCTCATCCTTTGCGGTCTGCATCAGACGGTCACAGGACTCCGCATCCCGCTTTCTTTCTTCGTCTGTATAGCTTTCAAGCACCTTACGGATCTCGGCATACACACTGGTCTTTTGTGCGCTCTCCCAGAAATATTCCTGCAGGCGGCAGTCATTGTAATGCCATGGCTTCGAGACCATAATATAATGCAGCACACAGATTTCTTCTTCGCGGCACGGGATCTGACCGAATACTTCCACATTCCACTTCTGCGGCAGCCAGCACACCTTGTTGTGGCAGATCAGATTCAGATAATCTTCATCCTGTGTGACCACAAAATTGTACATCGGGAGAAGTTCCATAAACTGCTTTAACACGTGATTTTTACGAAACTGTTCACAGTTTATCACAAGCATACCGGCGTTGAAATAATTATCACGTTCTACCCCAAGCACCTTCTCCACATAAGTGCCGTATACCTCTTCCTGAATCATCACCTGTTCCCTGCACGCTCCCACATAAGCATCTCCAAGATCATAATCATACAGTTGTGCAATATCCCCCAGCACGACTGTATCGCTGTCGATATAGATGGCTTTGTCTATTTCCGGAAACATTTCCGCGATAAACAGACGAAAATATGTTGTTTTGGAATAATAATCCCGAAGTGGAAGTTTCTCCTGTATGGAATGTAAATATTCCGTCACATGATCAAACTGCACAGAAAAATTCGCATTCTCCATAGCATGCATCTTCTTTTGCATTTCTTCCGAAATATTGGTATGAAGTACATGAATTTCATACTGTGCCTCTTTGGATGCATGATCCATCATCGACTGCAGTGAAACCATCGTGTATTTCACAAAATTATCATCACATGCGTAAAACACCGGTATTTTATTCATTTTCTCTTTCATGCTCCTTCTCCTCTCCTGCATCTGTTTCGCCCAGATGCAGCAATTTATATGTGTTTACTTTTTTCATAAATATGTTTTAAGTACAGATACTCTTTTAAAATGTCATCAAATGCATGGTAATGAAATACCGTATGCACCCGCTCTACCTCCCATTGTTTGATGTTGTCCGTATGCGGATACGGCAGATAAAACAGCCGTCTGGAAAAATGTCTCACGACGGTATGTTTATGTAAAAATTTCTGATCATTAAATTTCTGTGGAAGCAGCATTTTTGCCCGCGTACTGCGGATAATCGCGCTTTGATCCGCAAAAATAAGTTTTTTTGTCTGAAGCAGCTTTCGTGCTTTCATAAACAGACCGGTTCTTCTGATATTTTTCATATTAAGCAGTAATACCCCCGCATTAATATAATCCGGGGAGATCAGATACTTGCCATAATGATCCCTTGCCGCGGCATATTCCACGTGTGACACATCCTTGTCATACAACAGCTGGATATCTCTCTGAAACAGAATATCCGCATCCAGATACAACAGTTTATCCGGCATTCCCGGCACCAGATCTGCCAGCAGGCGCAAAAGTGTATATGGCGAACAATAAGCACTTTCATTCGGACATCCTCCGAAATAACGCTCATATAATACTGTTACATCCACCGAAATCACCCGGTTCTGCGGATGAAATTTTTTTGCAACGCGCTCCAGAAAATCTGTCATATCTTCGCTGATCGGCGTATATTCCGGTCTGATCCGCGTCATGTCCATTGTGAAAATATAAAAACAGAACGGATCTGTTGCATGTGTTCTTTTTAAAACAGACAACATGCATGTAAGCACACCATCAAATACTTTACTGTTTCCACAAAAAAGAATATTTCTCATATGAATGATTTCTCCCTGTCAGTGTCTTTTTTTATATAACGGATCATTTCCATATTGCTGTTTTGCGCCCGTTTTCCCATGGCTTCATACACCTGATCCCTCAGCTGCGTTTTTTGCAGTTTTGCAGGCAATTCTGCATCCGGATAAAATGGCCCATCCAGATACGTTACGATCTGCGGAATGTGAGACTTTCCCCTGCGCTGATACGTATTGGTCAGACAGAAAACCGGAAGTTTCTGCTGCACCGGATAGCGGAACGACGTATCCGGAAACGGCCGTATTCCGGTATAAAACGGCCAGATATGTGCTTCCGGATAGATCATAATACAATCTCCACAATCGGTATGCCAGGTCAATGCCTCCAGAAAATGTTTCATGGCACCTCTGTCATCCGGCAGCGGAAGTGCCCCAAGATATGGTGTAATCCGCCCCAGCACCGGCATGGAAACATTGTTCGGATGCACGATCACCGCCGTTTCCCGCGGATGATTTACCAGCGTTGGTATCAGCGCATCCGCCAGAAAATGTGTATGATTCCCATACAGATAAAATCCTCTGCAGCCCGCCTGCTTTAACACTTCTTTGTTTATTATTTTATGTGAAAAATGCAGTTTCATGTAAAGACGTGCAAGCGGAATTGCCACTATGCGATACCAGAATCCATGCAGCATACGTTCCACCGGACGCACCCGGATATACCGGTAATCCTGTCCAATATGTTTTGCTTTAATATGATCTCCGGCAAACTCGTCATGCAGTTCATCCTGATAATAAATCGTGCGCTGCTTTTGTTTCATACCGCCTCCGTTTTCTACTCCTTTTATACCACAAATCATATTACACCATTTGTCATCACATGTCTACTATATTATATAGTTTTTATTACTACATCATGTAATTTTATATCATCAAACGTCATTTTGCCGTTCTGGTATTATAATAAATATTTATTTTGGCTATTTTCATATATCCAATTAAGTTCTATAATGACCGGCATAAAACAAATTTTAACAAAAAAGGAGAAGAATACCGATGAGCACAGCAGAACAGTATGAATTAAATAAAAACCTTGCACAGATGTTAAAAGGCGGCGTAATTATGGACGTCACCACACCGGAACAGGCAAAAATTGCAGAAGAAGCCGGCGCATGCGCCGTCATGGCACTCGAACGGATTCCTGCCGACATCCGTGCAGCCGGCGGTGTTTCCCGCATGAGCGATCCTCAGATGATCCGCGGCATTCAGGAAGCCGTATCCATCCCGGTTATGGCCAAGTGCCGGATCGGTCATTTTGTAGAGGCACAGCTTTTAGAGGCTATCGAGATCGACTACATCGACGAGAGTGAAGTGCTCTCTCCTGCCGATGACGTCTACCATATCGATAAGCACCAGTTCAAGGTTCCGTTTGTCTGCGGTGCCAAAGATCTCGGTGAAGCACTCCGTCGTATCAGTGAAGGTGCATCCATGATCCGTACCAAAGGAGAACCTGGTACCGGTGATGTCGTACAGGCTGTCCGCCACATGCGAAAGATCAACAGCCAGATTGCAAACGTTGTCAGCCTGCGGGAAGATGAACTTTTCGAAGCAGCAAAGGAATTACAGGTACCGTATGATCTGGTTGCCTATGTCCATAATAACGGAAAACTTCCGGTGGTTAACTTTGCTGCCGGCGGTGTCGCTACCCCTGCAGATGCTGCTTTAATGATGCAGCTCGGAGCAGAAGGTGTCTTTGTCGGTTCCGGAATCTTTAAATCCGGCAATCCTGCCAAGCGTGCAGCTGCTATCGTAAAAGCCGTCACAAACTATACCGATGCCAAACTGATCGCAGAATTATCTGCCGGGCTTGGAGAAGCCATGGTCGGAATCAACGAACAGGAAATCGCCTTACTGATGGCAGAAAGAGGAAAATAATGACCGTTGCAGTTTTGGCACTCCAGGGTGCTTTCGCAGAACATGAAAAAGTATTAAAACGTCTCGGTGTCAACTGTATCGAACTTCGCCAGGCGAAAGACCTGGAAACACCTTATGACGGCATCATTCTTCCCGGCGGCGAGAGCACCACGCAGGCAAAGCTTCTGCATGAGCTTGGACTGATGGGCCCTCTGCGCAAACGCATCGAAGAAGGTATGCCGGTGCTGGCCACCTGCGCCGGGCTTATTCTTTTGGCTGAGACAGTAGACGGAACGGGCGACTTGGATAACCTTAATCCCGCCGCCGCCAAAAACCGCCTACAGGTTAAGGGGCTTGGCACCATGCCCATCACCGTGCGCCGCAACGCCTACGGCCGCCAACTCGGCAGCTTCCACGCCGAGGGTCGCTGGGAAGAAGGGGCGAAGGGGACAGAAGAAGCCGCGGGAGCAACCTGCGTCGCAGACGCGAAGGACTACTCGAGCAACAGCGCCACACTCGCTTCCGAGCCGGTTCCCCTCACCTTCATTCGCGCCCCGCGCATCGAAGCTACCGGCCCCAGCGTCGAGCCCCTCGTCACCCTGAACGACGCACCGGTAGCCGTGCGCCACCGCAACCAGATCGCCGCCGCCTTCCACCCCGAACTCGACGAAGACACCCGCCTCCACGAACTGTTCCTACAAATGTAGGCAGAAAACAAACGAACGTGGATTTTCGGACGCATAGCAAATGAGAGTGGATAATCTCCCACTTTGAGCTTGAATGCAGGCTCAAACCGGGAGATTGTCCACTCTCATGCTATGTAGTCGTTGGGGACGTTCTTAAACGACTAGTCAAACAAGAACGTCCCCAACGACTAGTCGTTTAAGAACGTCCCCAATGACTACTTGCTCTCGTTAGATAAGCGTCCGAGAACCACGCTCGTCGCTACTTAAGCCCCGGGAGGCGGGTGTAGGGGAATGAGCGCTCTAGGAACTCGGAGCAGCGGGCGTAATCTTTGGCGAAGTAGCTGCTGTAGAGCGAATCGAGCACGTATTGCACGGCGATGTGGCTGGCGAACTGCGTGATGCGATGCGTCATGCTCTCGTGGTCACTCACTGTAAGGTAGGCGGCAAAGCCGGGGTGAATGCGAGCGCAATAAGGCGTGCCGATGACGATGACCGGGACATGCCGGCTGCTGAGGATCGGCAAGATGTCCTTGAGGTTGGGGGCAAGGCCGCTGTAGGAGATGACGATTGCCGCATGGTCGGGACCCGAGGCGAGGGCCGTTCGCACCTGGGCCTCGACACCGTTGTGGCACGTTGCGCTTTTACCGGCGGAGAGCAGGCGATCGCGGAACATTCCCGCTGGATAGAGGTTGTGCGAGCCCGTGTAGATGTCCACGGTGCCGGCGCGCATGATGAGCTTGGCGGCGTGGTCGAGCTGCGCGGGGTCGAGCAGCTCCTGCGTCTCGGCCAACGTGGTCTGGTAGAGTCCCTCCATGCGCTCCATAACCTGCGCAGGGGTGGACGTGGCGTCGAAGGGAAAGTTGATGTCCACGTCGCGCCGGTTGCCCGCCTCGGTTGCCAGGCGGATGAGTTCGACCTTGAGATCCTTGAAGCCCTCGAGGCCGAGCTTTTTGCAAAAACGGTGCACGCTCGCAACAGAAACGTTGGTGCGCGCGGCAAATTCCTTGATGGAGAGCCCGCGGGCGTCTTCGCCCATGGCAAGGGCCGAGATGCCGAGTTGTTGCTCGGTAGGGGTAAGGCCCTGTGCCTCGGAAATCTTGCGTTTGATATCCATACGAACTCCTACACTCAACAAACCTGCCAAAAAAGGACAGGTTTATTTTGGCACGTTTCGGTCGGTATCAGGAAGTATCAGGGACGGGGCGGCGGCGGTCCGTGGGCGCGAAAAGAAGTGTCGGGTTTGGCACCCCTGCCCCTGCCTGCCGCGCGCGTGGGCGATACTCGGCTCATCGACCCGCGATGTAAAGGAGATGCTCATGGCAAACATCAAGTTCCCCGAGGGCTTCTATTGGGGTGGCGCCACCGCCGCCAACCAGTTTGAGGGCGCTTGGAACGTGGACGGCCGCGGTCCTTCCGTCGACGACCACTTCCTGGGCGGCAGCTACAAGGAGCCGCGTCAGATTACAATCGATATCGATCCCGACCGTTTCTACCCCAACCATGACGGCATCGATTTCTACCATCACTATGAGGAGGACATCGCGCTGTTCGCCGAGATGGGCTTCAACATGTTCCGCATGTCCATCTCCTGGAGCCGTATCTTCCCCAACGGCGACGATGCTGAGCCCAACGAGGCCGGCCTCGCCTTCTACGACCGCGTCTTCGACTGCCTGCGCGCCCACAACATCGAGCCGCTCGTGACCCTCTCACACTACGAGATGCCCTATCACCTGGTCGAGAAGTACAACGGCTGGGCGAGCCGCGAGCTCATCGGCTTCTTTGAGAAGTACTGCCAAACCGTCTTCGACCGTTACCAGGACAAGGTCAAGTTCTGGCTCACCTTCAACGAGATCAACTGCGGTACTCAGGACATGGGCAACCTCTTCGAGACCAGCATGATTCAGGGCTTTGAGGGCCCGGCTTCGGCGGTTCACACCACGCCGCAGGCCCGTATGCAGGCGCTGCATCACCAGTTTGTCGCCAGCGGTCGCGTCGTGCGCTATGCCCACGAGCATTACCCGCAGTTCAAGATGGGCAACATGGACTGCTTTATCCTTTCCTATGCCGCCACGTGCGATCCGGCCGACGTGTTCGCCACGCAGCAGGAGATGAACGCCATGAACTGGTACTGCTCCGACGTGCAGGTGCGCGGAAAGTACCCGTTCTATGCCAAGCGCTTCTGGGCCGAGAACGATGTTGAGCTTGTGATGGAGGACGGCGACCTGCAGGATATCGCCGACGGCAAGGTCGACTTCTATTCCTTTAGCTATTACATGTCCGGCACCGTGGGCACCCACAAGGACCACGAGATGACCGAGGGCAACATGACCTTTGGCGGAAAGAATCCCTATCTGGAGTCCACCGACTGGGGCTGGCAGATCGACCCGCTGGGCCTGCGCATCGCCCTCAACGAGATTTATGCTCGCTACGAGATTCCGCTGATGGTGGTCGAGAACGGCATGGGCGCTTACGACGAGGTCGAGGAGGACGGCTCCATCCATGACCCGTACCGCATCGCCTACCTGCGCAGCCACATCAAAGCCATGGGCGAGGCAATCGCCGACGGCGTCGACCTGATCGCCTACACCTGGTGGGGCCCCATCGACCTGGTGTCCGCCGGCACCGGCGAGATGCGCAAGCGCTACGGCTTCATCCACGTCGATAAGTACGACGACGGCGCCGGTACCTACGAGCGCCGCCGCAAGGACAGCTTCTTTGCATACCAGAAGATCATCAAGTCCAACGGCACCGAGGGCCTGGAGTAATTGAGTTCCGGCGGCCGGTC
>OLSK01002776.1_pt1 | contig 10549 bp, 9 predicted proteins | sample 1672781 | NCBI WGS metagenome assembly OLSK01 (sample SAMEA3136723, study PRJEB25190) | human gut metagenome | biome: human gut; feature: human-associated habitat; material: faeces | place: Austria | collected 2013 | reverse complement strand
CTGCCGCACCTCGCTCGCCGTATCGGCACTTAGAATTATGCGGTATTGCCTTATATTTTGTGTGGATTATGCGGGAACAAAAAACAGATTTTCAGGATTCTGTCTCTTTTTCTCTTTTGTTTACCTCTCTCTCGCTGGCTTCCACCATCGAGATCACGTTCAGCAGCACCAGCCGCACCACAGCGGGGTGCAGGCAGCTGTTGTTGATGGCGTTGATGACGGACTTTTGGAGTTCTTCAATTTTTGCGGTTGTGGTCATTTCATCACCCTTTCTGCCATCGGGGAGCCGGAATATTCCGGGCGCGGATAGCTTGTATCTTCGGTTCGCGTGCCGCCGCAGGCTGCCAGCGTAAGCGGGATGACCAATGCAAGCACCAACAGCAAAGCCAACGTGGCCAAAATCTGCATGAATTTCTGCATTAAATCTCCCTCCCGTTCACGCTCAAAGAACCGCATTCAATTCTGCCGGGGATTTCAAACTTGCTGGCATTGCAGTGGATGACCTTATCTACCTGGTCAATGGCAATGCCCACAAACTCGCTGGTGGCCCCGCCGGTGGAATAATCAAAGCTGGGGTCGCCGGTGGAGAACCAGCCTAAAAACGTGTAGCGGGAGTTATCGCCAATATAAGATTTGCCGTACCGGCTGCTTAACACACCGGTCAGGTTGTTTTCCCAGTACCAGCGGATGCGCCCCGTGTCAATGTCCACACGAGTGCCAGTATCTTTGCCCATACGAATCCAGGCATTGTCCAGGTCATAAGTGGTTGTGCGCGCCTTATTGTGAATCTGCCCGGTCGTAATGTTTCCGCCGTTGATAATGGTCTTATCCTGGTTCCAGGTGCTCAAATCCGAAAAAGTCACCACGCCGGATAGGTTGATCTGTGCGCTGGTGATCTCTGCTCCGCCTGCCGTCAGCTTGATGGTGCTGCTGGTTCCGCTTGTGCTGGCCGTCAGCTTAATTTCGCCCACCGTCTGCTTGATCTCGGTTTTGGTTTCGTTGGCGGTCAGATAGTCGCCGGTGCTGGCCGTCCAGGCGGTAGGGGCATTGCCCATCTGCACCATGGGGTGCATGATGGTCAGATCGTTGGTAACGGTGGCGTTATCGTTCGCGGTACTCACAAACAGGCCGTCCGCATAGCCGTCCGCAGTCGCCGTAAACGCTGCCCAGCGCAGCTTCCAGCCGTTGTCCAGCTCAATGTCCTGCTGGGCCTGCTTGAACGCGGAGCCGTAATAGCTTTTTGTGCCGCTGCTGCTCTTGGTCTCGAACTGCAAAAACAGGCTGTCGGTGCCGGAGTTGAGCTTGTACAGCACCGATGCGCAGTAGGTCATGCCCTTGGCAATCACCAGCGTTTTGTCCGCGCCAAAGTGGAAGCGGGTGTTCTGCGCCCTATTGGTCACTCGGACGGATTCACCGCTGATCGTGTATGTTCCTTTTTTGCTCAGGTCGTTGCCGCCTGCATCCAGGGTCGCATTGTTCCAGTCATCGGTGCCCGCGATAATATTGTTGCCGCCGGTGATCCGCTGCGTTACCGTCTGGGTAATGCTGTCGGCTTTCTGGTCAATCGCGGATACTGATTCTTTAACGGTTTTGAATTCCCGCTTGGTGCTGTCTAAATCGTTGGAAATAGTTGTTGTCGTCTCTTCCAGGCTGCTGACTTTGGTGCTGATGCTGTCCGCCTTTTGGCTGATGCTGGAAACATCCTCTTTCAGGGTGTTCACCGTTGCGGTGGTGGCATAATCCTGCAATTTGCTGTCAACCGCATCGTTGGCGGCGCTGGTGGCGGTGTCCTTCACGTTGGCCGTTACCGTTTCAGTCACTGACTTGGTGACTTCGGTTTTGATCTCGTCAGCGGTCTGCGAAAACAGGCTTTTGGCGCTTTCCTGCGTCAGGTAGTCGCCGGAGCTGGCGTTCCACGCGGTGGGCGCGTTGCCGTATTGCAGCATGGGGTGAAGCATCGAAAACTTGTTGGTGTATTTGCCGCCAAGCCCCGCCCTTATGCTGCCGCAGCCAAGCTCGACCGTTTTCAGAATACCGGTGTCACTGGGTGTCCATGTGCCATACCGCAGCACCCAGCCGTCTGTCTGCTTAATTTCAAGCTGGTTTTCGGTTTTTATGCTGGTAACGTAATGATTTCCGTTGTCGGCGTCATACGTAAGGCTCAGGCACAACCCGTCGGTGCCGGAAATGAGTTTGTACATGACGGACAGGCACAGGGTAACGCCTTTGGTAATGCGAGCGTCAACGGTGTTGAAAACAAAATACCGATTGGAGTTTGCGTTTGTTACGGTCGCGCTGCCGGTATCGTTGTACGTGACCGAACTGCCGCTGACCGCGTTGCCTTTCAGCTCGGCGTTCTTGAAGCTCTCACTGCCCAGGATCAGGTTGCCGCCGCCGGTGATTTTGGTGTCTTTTTTCACCTCAGAGGAAAGCCCGTCCACCGTTGCTTTCAGGTCGGTGTACTTGCCGGTCAGGTCGCTGGCCTTTACTTCCAGGCCGTCCACGCTGGTCTTGATCTCCAGCATCTTGCCGGTCAGGTTTTTGTAGCTCTGGCTGTTCACGGCGCTGGAACTTTCCCGGCTGGCACTGCCCACGCTTTCAAAGCTTGCCTTGCCGGAGGAGATTGTGGCGCTCATCAGGTAGGTGTCGAACTCCCGCCCGCGTGCGTCCTTAACGTGCACGATCTTCCCGCAGGTAAGGCCGGAACCGCTGGGCACCGATACTTTGCACGGGGTATAGGTCACGCTTTTCAGCACGTTGTACAGGTTCTGGGCAACGGTTTTCAGGTTGGCTTCGGTTCCGGTTGTCAGCAGCAGGTTGCCCTGCACTGCATAGGTGTTGGTGGCAGTGGTGCTGTCGGGGTAAATCACCCCCACGTCACTGTCCGACTGCCGGATCTGGACTTTCTCAATGGCCTTGACGGTGTAGTCCTCATAGCTCAAACTGTCGGCATAATAGGCGGTGCTGTTGCTGGCACCGTCCGGGGTGATTTTAGCAGTGCTGCGCTTGTCGCTGTAGGTCAAGAATTGCAGCTTGCCGGCTGCATTCATGTGGGCGTAGCAACCTGCCGCTTCCGCCGCCCAGGAGATGATCTGTCGGCAGGTTAAATCATCCGCATAGAACGCCTGCACGCTGTAGCTGCCGTTGATGGGCAGGCTACTGCTGGCAAGCGCGACCCCTGCCCGCTGGCAGGCCAGCTGAACCAGCTGCCAGATAGTTTTGGGGAACTGTGCCTGATTGGCCCGCAGGCAGCCGGAGAAGTCCGCATCCAGCTTGGACATGGTGTCGTAGGCCGTGACCTTGTAGCTGTTGCGCTTGGTGCGGGTGGGCTTTTCAGCATAGAAAACGCCCACCTTGGTGCGGTTCCCGGCATCATCCTGCCGGTAATAGGTCAGGGCGTCCCCGGCAGTAATTTGCAGGCTGCCGCCCGGGTCCGCCCAGATTTCGGCTTCGATGTAGTCCGAGAACGCAGAGCCGATGGTAAATTCCTGCCCGGCGTTTACCGCAGTGTGCAGGGTGAGAGCTTTGAGGGTGCTGCCAGCCTCTCCGCCTTTCAGCTCAGTGCCGTTTGGCAGCCGCAAAACGGAATAGTACATACTTCACCTCCGGTCAGCATTCAATAATGTTAAACTTAAGGTTCTTCCACTGTTTCGTCTTGGCATTGTGCCAGGCGATGCCGTATTTGCTGCAGTAGCAGGTGGTGGTTTCGGTCTCGGTGGAAGAGCCGGCTTTGGGATGGGTGAACTGGAATGTGGATTTGCCTGCAAACAGCCCGATGGTGTACTTGTATTCGTCATCCGTCAGGCAGCTGTAGGCGATGGGCCAGGTAGCAACCTTTTCCCGCACCACTTCGCGGTGCATGTACCCGGCTTCGTCGCGGCCGGAATCGCTGGAATCCAGGTCGGAATAGCTCGGTTCGATGTCGCAGTCCGGTGCGTACAGGGATTTGCCATCAATCTGGAACAGATTGGTTAAGGTCACGTTACACACCTCCTGTGGCAATCAGCTGTTTGCGCTGCCAGCGCTGTACGGCGCGGCCTACGTCCTCGTCGGTCAGCTCGATGCCGTACACGGCGGAGAGGATCTCCCGCAGCACGGAAACCACGGCTTCAAAGCCCGCCATCTGGCCTGCCTGCAGGTCCTCCATGACCTCGGCCACGGCCTGCTTGATGGTGTCCAGCGGAGCTTCTACGTTGGTGCCGTGGCTCTGGTCGCCCAGCACCGCCAAAAACTCCCGGTTCGCCGGGATGACCGCGCCCTGCGCCAGGTAGGGAATCTGCGGGGCGGTCAGGGTGCTGATATGAAACCCAACATGCCCGCCGCCGAATATGTCCGGCAGGTCAAACGACAACCCGTTCAGCGCGTTGATGACCGCATTGATGCCGGTGACAACGGCGGAGATCATCCGATTGATGAAGCCGATGATGCCATTGACGGCGGTTTTGATGGCGTTCGTCATCTTATCCCAGACGGTGTTGACTGTGTTGCCGATGGCCTGCCAGGCAGCATCCCAGTTGCCGCGGAACACGGCGCTTAAAAAGTCCGCCAGCCCGCGCAGCACAACAACGGCCAGATCGATGGCATCCGCAATAGCCCCAACGGCCACGCCAACAACGTCCGCAATGGCGTTGAATACCTCAGCAAACGCGGGGCCGAACGTGGCGATGATCCACTTGGCCACCGGGGCCAGTAGGTTGTTCCACAGGTCCAGCAGGCAGTTGGCAACGCTTGCCACCAGCAAAAGAATGTCATCCCACAGGGGCTTGAGATGGGAGGACCAGAGGGTAGATAAAATCTGCATCAGGTTAGTAAGGATCGGCTGCAAAACGTTCTGCCACAGGGTGGTAAAAATGCCTTGCAGGTTTTCCAGCGCCAGGACGGCACTCTGGGCAATGGGCTGGCCGTACTCGGCCCAGGTCAGCTGAACGCCGCCCAAAAGATCCTGCCAAACGGTCAGGGCAGCGGTTTTCATCTGCTGCCAGGCTGCATCCCACAGCGCGGCGGCGGGGGCAAGCACAGCCTGTAATGTAGCCCAGAAATTTTGCAGCTGCTGGTTTAATAGAGCCGGCGGACTTAACTGTGGCGGTTCGGCATCTGCGGCTTTGATTGTTGCAGCGCTGCTGCTTTTGCGGGTGGTGGAAGCCGCCGCAGCTCCGGCACTTTCGGCAAGAGAAGCCTGCAGCCGGTCCAGCTCATCAAATTCCGCAACGCTGCGTTTGGCGGCCTTGGCTGCTTTGGTGGTGCCACTGGCAAGTTTGGCCTGGGCTTTGGCGGCTTTGTTGGCGCTGACTGCTGCTGCGGCGGTCTGCTGCTCAAACTTTGCCACCGGCACGGCGGAGAACGCAGCGTTTACACTGCGGCTTATTTTTTTCAGGGCAGTGCGCAGGCCGTTCAGCGGCTGCTGCGCGGTGTGGGTAGTTGTTTGTGTAGACAGGGCAACCTGAAGGCTGCCTGCATAGGATTTTGGCAAAAGCATCTACCTCCTTATGAGGACTTAATTGGCCAACAGGCGCTGCAGCCGCTGGCGTTCCGCTATCTCTGCCGGATTCAGGCGGGGGCGCAGGTCAACCATGGCTTTGTTTTTGCGGTAGTAGTCCTGTTCCCACGGCTGCAATTTTTGGCCGTGGTGCAGCTTGCTGCGTACCCGCAGCAGGGTAGCCAGCTGGCCGTCCCCAATGCTGTTGAACCAGGCCATAAAGGTCCACCAGTGCAGATAAGGCAGGGCGCGCACTTCACACCCGGCGGCTTTGTTGATGTCGGCGGCAATCAGCGGGGCGTCCTGTTCCCAGTCCAACAGCGGCGGGGCAGAGGAGCGGGGCAGCGTTTGCCCGCAGTTCAAAAAATCTGCCAGCTTCTGCATGGCCTCGGGATAGTCGCTGCGCGGCAGATCGCCCTCATAAAATAGGGCCAGGGCCACCCGCCAGCGGATGAATTCCGGCTCGCTGGCGTCGTTCAACCGATGCAGAATATCCAGAATATCGCGGTAATCCGAATGAATCGGATATGCTTTTCCGCCAACCTCCAGCCGGGTGGGCAGCCGCCAGCTGCTCATACCTGCACCCCGCGCGCGGCGCGCGCTGCCTGGGCCTGTTGCACGGCCAGTGTGGCTTTGGCATCCGCGCACTGGCGGGCACCGGCTTCCAGAATGGGCTGCAATGCCGCAAACAGATTGGTGATGACCCGCTCGCCGTTGCCGGCAACCGCCAGCAGATTGGTGCCGCCCAGCATGGCGTCAAAATCATTGCCGGGGCCAAATACTTCCGCCAGCAGCCCCTTGGCGCGCTGATCCGCCTGGGCCAGCAGCTGTATGGCATCGGTCCCAGTGGGGCTTTGCGCCTGCACCTGCTGTTCCAGCTCTTGCAGCTGATTTTGCAGGGTGCAAAAACGGCTGTAAACATTGGGGTCGCTGGGGTTAAAGCGCAGCACTCCGCCGCCGTGCTCCGACCCGCCATTGACCGCGTATTCGCGCAGGCCGGTATCAATCGTAAGTTGTTCCATAAAGCCTCCTTTAATGTAACAGAAATCTGTAATCACAATAGCTAAAAAATGGTGAAGCGCTGCTGCACACTTCACGAAGAAAAAAGGTGAACAAGAGAATTTTGGTGTACCCTCTGCCAAGGGAACGCCAAACAAAACTTACAGCGGAAATACCGGAATCCTAGGGTGTATCTGAAAAGTCAAAAATTTAGTCTATCTTTTTCTTGTTTTCAAATACACTTTAAGGCGGGTGAACGATATTGGAAAAAGAAATCCTAAACGTAAAACGCAGCCCGGCAGCCGCCGATTTGGGCATTATACAGAACAATAAAAAGATAGCGAAAAACCTATCATTCCAGTATTCTGTAAAATTCTGGACCTTGTGGCTATCATAACGCAATATTACAGAAATGTCAACAATAAAATTCAGAAAACCGAAATTGCGATGGAATACCGGTACCGTAATACTCCACAAAAGCCCGCAAACATAAAAACTCTCCGCCGCACAGTGCAATGTTGTGGGCGGAGGGAGAGCCGTGTTTAGAGTGATTTGCTGCGTTAGTGCGCGGCAGCAAAACAAAAATGATGCAGACAAAAGTAAACGAGAGGAGATAAGCAGACCGGAAACATCCGGCACAACACAACAAAAAAGCTCCAGCGCCTTCTACCCTTATGGCGCTGGAGCGAACTTACTTGATTGGAGTCATAGCCTCATACCCGATTGTATTATTTTTCGGACCGTTTGCACATTTTCATGGCAACCTCATCCTTTAACTTTGATCGAATGTTTTTAAACCTGGTTTTCTTTGTTTTGCAAATCGGAAACGGGTTTCATTCGCTGTTGTTCGATGATTTTGCGTTTGCTTGAAATTTCTGATTCCCTTTGGTTCGTTATTTGCTGCCTGGAAACATTTTGCAAGGAAAACGATTCTTGGTGCATCTGTGGAACGGGGAAGTGAACTTCAATAATTTTGTGCAGGGTACCTGAATTTGATGCCAGAGGTTGATTCCTCTTTGCTCTAGTACATCGGAGTTTCTCCTTTTGGGGGGCGGTGCGCTTGCACCAGCCAGATCAGGTGAAGCATTATTTGTTCGGCGGAGTTAGATCTTTCATAACAATCACCGGTGATTCTGGGTTTCTATTTACGCTTTTGCGTACCAGGTTTTGAACCTGTAATTTTCTATTTAGAATCCTGTCGTCAGTTCTTCATCTAATCTATGTAAACGCGGGGAACTTTTTCTGACGGGATTTCCTGAGCACTGCATTTTAAGCAAGCTACGAACCTTGCATCTTAACTTTTATATCTTTTACAGGTAATGACCTGCGGCTGTTAATGAGGTTCGTTTGCTTTCAGCAGGCCCAGGCCCGCCGGTGATGAATGGGATCTTTGAAATTAGCCATTGGACTTGAGCCTCCTTCCTTACGAATCCTGCCGGCTTTGCCATCTTACTTTCAAGTCCTTCGGTAGCCTCCCGGTCCCTGCTTTCCCGGAGTTCTTCAAGTGTTCCCATTTAGACCTCTTACTGGAAGCCTTTGCGAAATCTGCTTGAAGCTGTCGGGAAAACCGCCGTGCCTTGTTCCGATGCTATTGAAAGTGGCTTTTGCTTGGAGCTTTTAGCTCCTTATCTCCGGCTGTTTTCTTTCTGTGACTATACTATACAATACCCTAAGGAATTTGTCTATTCGCAGATATCCCAAACAAAATATGAATTATTCGTGCATGTTATGGATAGATATTGCCTTGACGAATGTGGTATAATAAATATGTTGGGTGTGCAAAAGCGTGGGCCTGTCGGTTGGCAGGCCCACGCTTTTTAGTTTGTATTGAAGAATCGTTAAAGTAATAGAGAAAAGAAGCTAAGGCAACACCGCACAATTCCCGCCTTGCGGCTTAAGCACCGCTCCGGCAGCTGCGGCACGGCATCTGCGTTGCCAAAATGCTCGATAATGTCGGGTTGCGGTACCCGCATCGTGCTTCGGGGGCAAAAGCCCCTCGCACTCTGCGACCGCTGCCCCTGCTTCGGTTCGCTGTTTCCGCCACTGGCGGCGCTCACCTTTGCAGCATCCAGTATTATCTGCGCTTTTGGCTTGGCATCTGCCGCACCTCGCTCGCCGTATCAGCACTTAGAATTATGCGGTATTGCCCTAACGAATTCACATGCTCTCCGGCACCGTAACCTTGAACATGGTCAGCACGTTGCGGATCACGCTGCGAACGGCCAGGCACAGGGCCATGCGGCACTGGCGAACGGCAGGGTCAGCTTCCAGAATGCGGCAGGCATTGTAGAAGCGGTGGAACGCCGTGGCAATGTCGATAACATAACGGGTAATGCGGGCCGGGTCATACTTTTCTGCTGCGGCAGCAATCTCAGCCGGGAAAGCGGAAAGCAGACGCAGCAGAGCCTGCTCGCTGGGGTCAGTCAGCAGGCTGGCATCCAGGGCATCGGCACCCTCAAAGGTCACACCGGCGGCTTCCAGCTTTTTCAGCACGGAGCAGATGCGGGCGTGGGCGTACTGGACATAGTAGACCGGGTTTTCGCTGTCGTTGCGCACAGCCAGGTCAAGGTCGAAATCCAGAGTGGAGGAGCTTTCGCGCTGGTTGAAGAAGAAACGTGCGGAATCAATGGGCACTTCGTCCAGCAGGTCGGTCAGGGTGATGGCCTTGCCGGTACGCTTGCTCATACGCACCGGTTTGCCGTCGCGCATCAGGTTGACCATCTGCATCAGCACAACATCCAACTTGGTGCCGTCCAGGCCAACGGCGTCCATGGCACCCTTCATGCGGGCTACATGGCCGTGATGGTCGGCACCCCAAATGTCGATGGCACGGTCAAAACCGCGCACGGCCAGCTTGTTGTAATGGTAGGCGATGTCGGCGGCAAAATAGGTGGGAATGCCGTTGGCGCGTACCAGAACTTCGTCTTTGGCTTCCTCTTCGCCGTCGGCGTTTTCGTCCTTCTTGCGGTTTACAACGCCGTACTTGGAAGCATACTGGGCGCTGCGGTACATGATGGCACCGTCCTCGGCCTTGTAGCAGGCACCCTTGTCCATCAAGATTTTGATGACATCATCCACAGCGCCGCTCTTGTGCAGGTCGCTTTCGTGGAACCAGACATCATAGGTGATGCGGTACTTGCCCAGGTCGCGCTGCAGCCCGGCAATGTTCTTGGGCAGGGCATCGGCAATCAGGGCATCTTTCAGCTCTTCAAAGTCCTTATCGACATAGGAATCGCCGTGAATTTCGGCAAACTCTTTGGCGCGAGCAATAATGTCAGCGCCCTGGTAGCATTCTTCCGGCAGGGGAACGGCTTCTTCGCCTTTGTACAGCTGCAGGTAGCGGATGGCCAGGCTCTTGCCGAACTTCTGGATCTGGTTGCCTGCATCGTTGATGTAGAACTCGCGGGTCACATCATAACCGGCCCAGTCCAGGCAGGCAGCCAGGCAGTCGCCCAGAGCACCGCCGCGGGCGTTGCCCATGTGCATGGGGCCGGTGGGGTTGGCGGAAACAAATTCAACGTTGTAGCGCTTGCCTGCACCGCCGTCCGTGCGGCCGTATTCCGGCTCAGTGGCAGCAGCCTGCAGCACGCTGGTAAACCAGTGGGCACCCAGGAACAGGTTGATGAAGCCGGGGCCTGCGATCTCTGCACGGTCGAACAGGCTGCCCTCCAGGTTCAGGTGGTCCACAATGGCCTGTGCAATCTGGCGCGGAGCCTTGTGGAACGCACGGGCACCGGCCATGGCGGCGTTGGATGCAATATCGCCGTTTTTGACATCGGCGGGAATCTCAACAATAAATTCCGGCAGCGGGGCTTCCGGAAGGGAACCGTCCGCCACAGCAGCATTCAGCGCGCCGGTCAGCAGCTCACGCGCCGTATCCAGCGCAGCCTTGCGGGGGTTATAGTATTTGTAATTCACGTTGTACCTCCAGTTTGGAAGTTAGGAGGGAGGAGTTAGGAGTTAGGAGTTTAAGGTGCGGCCTGCGCCGCAATTTTGAAAAACAGCCGCACAGCTGATCGTTAAGGCAATACCGCATAATTCTAAGTGCCGATACGGCGAGCGAGGTACGGCAGA
>OLSK01002762.1_pt1 | contig 10590 bp, 10 predicted proteins | sample 1672781 | NCBI WGS metagenome assembly OLSK01 (sample SAMEA3136723, study PRJEB25190) | human gut metagenome | biome: human gut; feature: human-associated habitat; material: faeces | place: Austria | collected 2013 | reverse complement strand
AACTACTATTTTACCTTTTTTAGACATTTTTCATTGACTCGCTTTACACGCGCTCTGCCCTCCCGGACAGCTTTGTTAGACTACCATACACCGTGCCGTTTGTCAACGGTCAATTCCACATTTTGTCCACTTGGAATGGAAGGCTTCACGTCATCAGCACAGCTTATGTATTATCTCCGCCGCCTGCCTCTTTGATACTTACAGAAACACCTCGTTCTTTGCCGGCCGGGCGTAGATCTCCTCCAGTTCGCTCTTGTGGTATAGATACCCGGGGTCATCGAAATACTTGGCGCCGGTTGGACAGCCCTTGACACAGGCACCGCACTTGATGCACACTCCGTTGACCCGGGACACGTCCGCCGGGTCGATACTTCCCATGGGACACCGGGCAGCACATAGCCCGCAGCCCCCGCATTTTGTCATATCCGTCTTGGGCTTGACCTTCAGGATATTGATGGGTTCTCCATGGCGGTCACGGGGGGTGTAGTAGGGCCGTATGGGGTCGCAGCCGCCCACAGTGACGGGCGCAGTATCTCCCGCTACCAGCTTGGCGGCCACATGGTCGGCAAAGACATCCATCTCCGCCATATCCGCCCCACTGGGCCGACCCGCGCCTAAGGTACGGGAAAAGCTGTGTTCCCCCACGAAGGCCCCTCCGGCCACGCAGGAAAAGCCGTCAGCCGTCAGCAGCTGCGACAGCTCCATCAGTGCGTCATCGTAATTGCGGTTGCCGAACAGCACCACAGGCACCGCCAAAGCACCCTCGCCGTGCACCATATCCCGCAGGTACGGCATCAGCAGATTTGGAACGCGCCCAGCGTAGGTGGGACAACCCACTACGGCCACATCACCGGACGGAATGGTCAGCTCCTGTCGGCGTGCGGCAGGCAGCGTGTAGTCATACACTTCGCAGTCTGTGCCCAACGCTTCTGCCAGACGGCGAGCGATGCGGTCGACTGTTTTCTTCGTGGTACCGGTCCCGCTGAAGTACACCGCCCATACTTTTTTAACAGTCATGCCATTTTCCTTTCACTGCACGGGCAGTCGGCGGCTGCCTATTGTGCTTACAGTTGAAAATCCTCTTCCCGCAGCTTATCTGTATCCAGCTTCATCGGCCGGGGCGGTACCCGCTTCAATGGGTCGTACTTAAATGCGCCGCAGTGGTCCTCCGGCATCACGACACCCCGCTTGACGCAGGCTACCTTGTCCTCGCCAATGCGGCTTCCTTTGGTACAGTATGCGCACCGGGGGTCCATATCCTTGCGAAACAGCATAGACTCACCTCACAATGTGTACAGCTGCACCGCACCGTCACGTACGGTGGCGCTGATCTGCGTAATGGGATGCTCGAATGCATCGATGATACGGGCGGCCATGGGGTCCTCCAGCTCCTTTTGGATCATGCGCCGCAGGTTTCGGGCGCCGTAGGTCAAAGAGTAGGATTTCTCTACCAAATAGTCCACCAGTGCCTCGTCATAGCGGAGGGTATAGCCCTTGTCGCCCAGCGAGGCTTTCAACTCATCCAGCATGATACGGGCGATCCCGGCAAAGTTCTCTTTTGTCAGGTGGTTGAAGCACACGATCTCGTCCACGCGGTTCAGGAATTCCGGCCGCAGGAAGTCCTGCAGCGCCTTCATGATTCGCTCCCTGCCCTGGTCGTCAGCGCTGCCGCCGAAGCCCACTGCACCGGCGGATTTAGTGTCGGACCCTGCATTTGAGGTCATCACGATGACGGTGTTCTCAAAATTCACCTTCCGTCCGTGGGCGTCTGTGATCTGTCCGTCATCCAAAATCTGCAGCAACACATTCAGCACATCCGGGTGTGCTTTTTCGATCTCATCGAACAGCACAACGGAGTAGGGCTTGCGGCGTATCTTCTCCGTCAACTGCCCCGCCTCGTCGTAGCCTACATAGCCCGGAGGACTGCCCACAATACGGGAGACAGAGTGCTTCTCCATAAACTCGGACATATCCAGGCGGATCAGGCTCTCCGGCGCATTGAACAAATCGTCAGCCAGCTGCTTCACCAGTTCCGTCTTGCCCACACCGGTAGGACCCACGAAGATGAAGCTCACCGGCTTGTGCTTGGGGGAAATGCCCACGCGGTTGCGGCGGATCGCGGCGGACACGGCGGCGATCGCCTCGTCCTGACCCACCACATGGGCGCGCAGCCGCTGGTCAAGCTCCGCCAAACGCTTGAACTCCTCCTCTTTGATCTTGCTGGCGGGGATCTTTGTCCACATCTCGATGACCCGGGCAATGTTCTCCATGGTCAGTTCTGGCATCCCCTTGGCCCTGATGGCATTCAGTTCATCCGTCACCCGCAGCTCCTGGCTGCGAAGCTCCGCGATGCGCTCGTACCGCTGGTCCAGTTCCTGCTCCGTGAACTGCTGACCATCCGCCGGCTGGGCGGACATCAGATTCTCGCGCTCAAAGGTCAAATTGGACAGTTCCTGTTCCAGCTCCATCCGGCGGTTGATCTCCGGATCGTGGAGGTTCCGGTCGGAGCAGGCCTCATCGATCAAGTCGATGGCCTTATCCGGCAGATAGCGGTCCGTGATATAGCGCTCGGACAGCAGCACCGCCTGGCGCAGCACCCCCTGCGGGATGGACACACCGTGGAACTGCTCATAGTAGTGGGCAATGCCCTGCAGTATCTTCAGCGTATCCTCTACATTGGGTTCGCTGACGGTAACGGGCTGGAAGCGGCGCTCCAGCGCCGTGTCCTTTTCGATGTGCTTACGGTACTCGTTGAACGTGGTGGCGCCGATGACCTGTATCTCGCCCCGGCTAAGGGCAGGCTTAAGGATATTGGCGGCGTTCATACTGCCCTCGGCATCGCCGGCACCCACGATGTTGTGGACCTCGTCGATGACCAGGATCACGTTGCCGGCCTTGCGTATCTCCTCGATCAGGCCCTTCATACGGCTCTCGAACTGGCCACGGAACTGCGTGCCTGCCACCAGCGCCGTCAGATCCAGCAGATAGACCTCCTTCTGCCGCAGTTTGAACGGCACCTCGCCCTTGACGATCCGCTGGGCCAGTCCCTCGGCGATAGCGGTCTTGCCCACGCCCGGCTCGCCGATCAGGCAGGGGTTGTTCTTCTGGCGGCGGTTCAGGATCTGCACCACGCGCTCGATCTCCTGCTCCCGGCCAATAACGGCGTCCAACTTGCCCTCCCGGGCACGTTGGCTCAGGTTGATGCAGTAGTTATCCAGAAATTTGCGCTTTTTCTCCGTCTTGCGGCCGGTCCCTTGCTGTCCAGTACCGCCGTTCTGGGGCGGCTGCTGCTCGGCCGGCGGATTGCTGCCGTTGTTGAACAGGCGGTTCAGAAACGGGAACGTAGCGGTCTTGCCGCTTTCCTCATCGTCCTCGTCGCCCTCGTCCACCGGCGCATCCAGCTCCTCCGCGCCGCCGAAGGCCTGCATCATCTCACTGTTGATGTTCTCCAGGTCCTCCGGCGTGATACCCATGCGCTTCATCATGTCCTCCACCTGGGGCAGACCCAGCTGGGCGGCGCACTTGAGGCACAGGCCCTCGTTGACCATCTCGTTCTTCTCATTCATCCGGGAGATGAACACGACGGCCACATTTTTCTTACATTTGGAACAAAGAGTCGGTTGCATGGTTTTCCTCCGTTATCTCTTATCAAAAAGCATATCCATTATAGCCGCTTTCACAGCTTTGCGATCAGATCGATGGGGCTGTTCTGGGCGAAAAATTTGAGCAGCACCGTTTTGTTCACCAGCTCCGGCGTCACCAGCAGCTGCAGCTTCTGCAGCACCCACACCGCCAGGAACAGCAGCAGCGCGCATTTCACCAAGCCCAGCACGCCGCCCAGCAAGGCGTTGACGCCATGTACCACCGGCAGTTTTGTGAACAGATGCAGCGGTGTCAGTACCAGCCGCAGCAAAAGCAGCAGCAGCAAAAACGACACCACATACACCACCGCGTAGGCCGCAGACTTCAGCGCGGTGGACACCACAGCGCTCAGCAGCGTCTCGCCCGCCTGCTGGGCCTTCTCCACAGCGTTGTCCACCAGCTCTGACAGTGTATCGCCCTCAAAGCCGAAGGCCGCCAGCATCTCGCCGGCGTCGTCGGTATTGCCCTGGGCCGTCAGCCGCTGCTCCAGCTTCTCCGAAAGGATCGGTTCCAGCCATCTGGCCGCCGGCTCCGCCAGCTTCCCGGCGATCCAGCTGGCCAGCAGCAGCGCCGCCACCACCACGATAATGCGTGTCAGTGCCTGTACAAAGCCCTGCCGCCAGCCCAGCACCAAGCCGATCAGCAGCAGTGCCAGTAAAATCAAATCCACAAATATTCCAACATTTCCACTCATTGGTGATCACCTCACATAGGGCACTCGCCCCGTCACACCTTACGGCAGATACAGGCTTGCAGCGGTACTGCCCGCCAGCACAGCCGAGCCGTCGCTCCGCATCAGCACCTCCCGTGCCTGGCTGACCTCCTCCAGCTCCGCCACGGGAAGCAGCTGCTTATCATAGATCGTCAGATGGTCGCTGCACAGCACGGCCACGTATCGTCCCGCGGCGGACAGGCTGCTGACCTCGGCGTCCAGCTCCAGCGAGGCCAGCTCCTGGCCGTCACTATTCACCGTCACCACTCGGTGCTGCGTGCCGGTACGGTACCGACCCAGCAGCAGAGCGGCATAGCCGTCGCCGCTGATGCTGACCCGCCGCAGATAGTCTCCGCCGTAATCATAGGCGGCAGTCATCACGCCGCTGCCGTCAATGAAGCACAACTGTTCCTCCGTCACGGCGCAGAATCCGGTTCCCGCAGCCATCAGATCATAGACCACGCTGCCCCGCAGGGTGCAGCGTCCAGCCTCCTGATCACTGTTCACCCGGTAGAAGATCACATAGCTGGCAAACGTGCCGTTTTCCTGCCCCATGGTCACCGCCGCCAAGGTACGGCTGTCGGCGGACAGCGCCGCCGTCATCACAAAGCGGTCCGACGACTTGAAGGCGAACACCGCTTCTCCGTTGCCGTCATAGACCCGTACCGCGGCCTTACAGCCGCTTTCACTGCACACCACAGTCAGCCAGCCCTTGGTATTCAACGATGCACTGAGCACCTCTCCGGCGCAGTCCAGTGTGTACACCAACCCCTTATCTGACAGGACGTATACCACCGTTCCGCCCACGTCATAGGCTGCGGCACGTCCGCCGCCGACGGACAACGCCGGTGACTGGAACTTCACCGCCTCGTCATACAGCGTCTTGTTCTGCTCATCCAGCACCGTCAGTTGGTGCATGGACACAGACACAAGGCTGCCCTCCAGCGAGGCAAAATGACCCGACTGGTCACTGCTGTAACGATACAGCTGGGCGCAGCCGTTTTCATCCTTCACCGCCTTGGCGTAGATGACCTTGCGGCGCAGACCATCAAAACCGCTGCGGTCCAGCAGCACCGCCGCCGTCACCGCCGCTACCGCCAGTACCGCCACGATCAGCAGTACCAGCAGCGGCTTCCGGCTGCGCTTGGCCACACGCCGGGGCTGCTCCTCCTGGACGTCGCCCAGGGTAAACTCTTTCCAGTTGTTGGTGTTGTTATCCATTCAACCTTTCATCCTCATACCATACTCGCGTGAGATACAGCCCTCCCGGCGGCGCCGTGGGCCCCGCCAGCGTCCGGTTGCCCGAATTCAGTATCTCCGGGATGTCCTCCGGCATCAGCTTCCCCTCCGCCGCGTACAGCACCGTGCCGGTAATGGCACGTACCATATTATACAAGAAACCGTCCGCGCATACCTTCAGCTCCAGCAGTTCCCCATTCCGCGTCACACGGCAGTAGTGGATAGTCCGCACGGTGCTCCGCACGTTGGTCCCCACACTCCGCACAGCGGCGAAATCGTGGGTCCCCTCGAACATCCGGGCCGCCCGGTCCATCAAGTCCTCATCCAATTTCTTGGGATAGAAATACGCCCGGTGAACGTAAAAGGGGTTTTTGATCCGGGAGTTGTAGATACGGTAGGTATACTCCTTTTGGATGCACGACCCGATGGCGTTAAAGTCATCGGCTACCTCATAGGCCGCCTTTACCACAATATCCTCCGGGATATGGGTATTCACCGCAAAGGGCAGGCGATCCACCGGTATCCGCGACTCTGTACGGAAATTGGCCACATAGTGCTCCGCGTGGACGCCGGCATCTGTGCGCCCGCAGCCGATGACCTTCACCGGATGGCCGCACACCATAGACAAGCCCTTTTCCAGCGTCTGCGCCACAGAGGTCTCCGTCTTCTGCACCTGCCAGCCGTGATAGGCGGTGCCGTTGTACATCAATACCAGCGCGATATTCCGCATAGGCCCCGCCTCCTCTCACTCAAAAGCCAAGCTTTTTCAAAACGATAATGCCTGCCGTCAGCGCCAGGAACGCCGCCAGCACCAGCCAGTCCGCCGCCTTGTACCGCAGTACCCGCAGGGCTGTACGCCCCTCACCACCGTGGTAACAGCGGCATTCCATAGCCGTAGCCAGTTCATCGGCACGGCGGAACGCACTGATGAACAGCGGCACCAGAATGGGAACCAGCGCTTTGGCACGCCGGAAGATATTGCCTGTCTCAAAGTCCGCGCCGCGGGCCTTCTGTGCCGACATGATCTTGTCTGTCTCCTCGATCAGCGTGGGAATGAACCGCAGCGCGATGGACATCATCATGGCCAGCTCGTGGATCGGCATGCGCAACTTTTTCAGCGGCCCCAGCAGGCTCTCCATGCCGTCCGTCAGGGCGATGGGACTGGTGGTGTACGTCATCAAAAATGTGCCCATGATGAGCATCACGATCCGCAGCACCATCTGCACGGCGGCTACAACACCCTCCCAGGTGATGCTCCGCAGCAGCCAAACATCCGCCACCGGCGTACCGGCGGTGAAAAACATATTCATAACGGCCGTGAAGGCCACCACAAAATAGACGGGCTTCAAGCCCTTTGTCAACGACTTGAACGGCACCCGCGACACCAGCACCGACACCGCCAGCACCGTGATCATGATTCCATAGGTCAGTACGCTTTTGGCGCTGAACAGCGCCACGATGTAGAGGATGACGCACAGCAGCTTTGTCCTGGGGTCCAGTCGGTGTACCGGCGTATCCGCCGGGAAGAACTGTCCCAGTGTGATATCCTTCAGCACGGAGACGCACCCCCCCTCAGCGTCAGCAGCTTCTGCTCCAGCGCCTCCACGGTGTATACCGCTGTATCGATATCCAACCCCCGCGCTTTCAGCGCGGCGGCCACCTTCGTCACCTGAGGCACGTCCAGCCCCACCTGCTCCAGTTCATGAGCCCGGGCAAACACCTGCTTCGGCGTGCCCTCCATATATACCTTTCCGTCGGACAGCACAACGATGCGGTCCACATTTCTGGCGATCTCCTCCATGCTGTGGCTCACCAGCACCACCGCCGCGCCCTTGGCGCGGTGATAGGCCTGTATCTGGGCGAGGATGGCGTCCCGTCCTTGGGGATCCAGCCCCGCCGTGGGCTCGTCCAACACCAACACCTTCGGTTCCATGGCGATGACGCCCGCGATAGCCACACGGCGCTTCTGTCCACCGGAGAGCTCAAAGGGCGACTTGTCCAGCAGCGTCTCGTGCAGTCCCACAAAGACCGCCGCGTCCCGCACCCGCCGGTCGATCTCCTCCGCGTCCAGTCCCATGTTCTTCGGTCCGAAGGCGATGTCCTTATACACCGTCTCCTCGAACAGCTGGTATTCCGGGTACTGGAACACCAACCCCACCTTGAAGCGTACGTCCCGTATTTTCTTCGGATCCGCCCAGATATCCTTCCCCTCCAGGAGAATACGCCCGGACGTGGGCTGCAAAAGCCCGTTCAGATGCTGTATCAGCGTGGATTTACCGGACCCGGTGTGTCCGATCACGCCCAAAAACTCCCCTGCGCCCACAGTCATGCTCAGCCCCTCCACGGCGCTGCGCTGGAACGGTGTCCCCGCTGAATAGGTGTGGGTCAGGTCCTCTATCTGCAAAATCGGTTCCAATGTTACTTCCCTTCCGCCTCGCCGAAAGCGCGGCAAATGGTATCGGCGCACTCGTCTACCGTCAGGTTTTCCAGCGGCACATCTACTCCGTCCCGCCGCAGCCGATACAGCAATTCCACCGTATCCGGCGCCGCCAGGCCCAGCTCATGCAGGCGCTCCACCTGTGAGAACACCTGCCGCGGCATACCGTCCATCGCTACCTCGCCGTCGTTCATCACGATCACTCGGTCTGCACGCTCCGCCTCGACCATGTGATGGGTGATAAGCACCACGGTAATACCCTGTTCCCGGTTCAGCCGCAACACGGTGTCGATGACCTCACGCCGTCCCGCCGGGTCCAGCATAGCCGTGGCCTCGTCCAGCACGATGCACTCCGGCTCCATGGCCAGAATACCCGCAATGGCGATGCGCTGCTTCTGCCCGCCGGAGAGCAGGTGCGGTGCGTGGCTGGCGAATTGCTCCATGCCCACCGCCGCCAGCGCGTCGTCCACCCGCCGGCGTATCTCCGCCGTAGGCACACCCAGGTTCTCCGGGCCGAAAGCTACATCCTCCTCCACCACATTGGCCACGATCTGATTGTCCGGGTTCTGGAACACCATCCCCGTCCGCCGCCGTATCTCCAGCAGCAGCTTCTCGTCCCGCGTGTCCATTCCGTCCACATACACGGCACCGCCGCACGGCAGCAGCACCGCGTTCAGGTGCTTGGCAAAGGTGGACTTGCCGGAGCCGTTGTGGCCCAGCACCACCGTAAAGCTGCCCTTTTCGATCTGTACCGATACATCCCGCAGGGCCGGAGGATTTGTCTCCCCCTCCGGCGCGGGATAGGTATAGGTGAGATCCTTTGTCTCTATCATCACTGCCATACGCAATTACTTCCGTTCTTGTTTACTCGGAAAACCATCTTCCCGTGGCGCCGCAGGGCAGCGCCATGCCGCTTTCCGTGCAGGGCAGGCCCAGCTCGTCCCATGTGACCGTGCCGCCGAATTTCCGCCCTACCAGCATCTGCAATATGTACCCCAGCACCGACGGCGCCAACCCCGTGGTATAGCTGTTCAATACCACGAACAGCGGCTTGTCCGACAGCACCCGGCTGCACAGCTCCACAAAGGGATACAGATTGTCTTCTAACTTCCACACCTCGCCGCCAGGCCCGCGCCCGTAGGAGGGCGGATCCATGATAATGGCGTCATAGGTCTTGCCCCGGCGTATCTCACGCTCCACAAACTTGGCGCAGTCGTCCACGATCCAGCGGCAGGGGCGGTCTGCCAGCTCGCTGGCGGCAGCGTTCTCCCGCGCCCAAGCGACCATGCCCTTGCTGGCGTCCACATGGGTGACGGACGCGCCCGCGGCCAGGCACGCCAGCGTTGCGCCGCCCGTGTAGCCGAACAGGTTCAGCACGCGGATGGGACGGCCAGCCTGCCGTATCTTTTCCTGGTACCATGCCCAGTTCACGGCCTGCTCCGGGAAAACGCCGGTGTGCTTGAAGCCCGTGGGGCTGACGATCAGCGTCAAATCGTTCCAGTGGATCTGCCATTTCTGCGGCAGCTTTTTGTGGTAATTCCACTGCCCGCCGCCCTTGGCAGAGCGGTAATAGACAGCGTCGGCCTTGGCCCACAGCGGGCTGGTCTCGTCGTTTTTCCAGATGACCTGCGGGTCGGGACGGATCAGCAGGGTCTGGCCCCAGCGCTCCAACCGGTTGTGGTTGGTAGCGTCCAGCAGCTCATAATCCCGCCAGGAATCAGCAGGGCGCATAGATAAGTCTCCTTTTTATATCGTGAGTGAAAGCCTCCCTTGTCAAAGGGAGGTGGACGCCGAAGGCGGCTGGAGGGATTCTGACGGGCCTTGCCTTGCACGCCGTCACACCCGCAGCCGGGCAGGAATCCCTCCGCCTCGCAAGCTCGGCACCAGCTCCCTCCCTCTGACGCTCCGCGTCACCTCCCCCGGAGCGGGGGAGTCTGTCTTTGACAAGGGAGGCTTTTGGCAGCTCAAAACATACTCGTCTGGCCGGAATCCTCGTCGTCAAAGCGCTTCGGCACGGCCATGTGCAGGTGCTCATAGGCCAGGTGGGTCACGCAGCGGCCACGGGGCGTGCGGGTCAGCATGCCCATCTGCATCAGGTACGGCTCGCAGATGTCCTCCAGGGTGACGCTCTCCTCGCCCAGGGCTGCGGCCAGCGTTTCCAGACCGACGGGGCCGCCGCCGTACATCTCAATGATGGCGCGCAGGACACTGCGGTCCAGCTCGTCCAGACCCAACTCGTCAATGTCCATCCACTTGCGGGCGGCGATGGCGGTCTCCTCGTCAATCGTGCCGTCTCCCTGCACGGTGGCAAAGTCGCGCACGCGCTTGAGCATGCGGTTCGCCAAACGCGGAGTTCCGCGGCTACGGCGGGCAATCTCGAGCGCGCCGTCCTCGCTGATGGGAACATCAAGGATGGCAGCCGAGCGCACAATAATCGCCGCGAGTTCCTCGGGCGTGTAATACTGCAGGCGGAATGCAATGCCGAAGCGGTCGCGCAAAGGACCTGTGAGCAGGCCCGTTCGCGTCGTCGCACCGATGAGCGTGAAGTGGGGCAGATCGA
>OLSK01002750.1_pt1 | contig 10617 bp, 9 predicted proteins | sample 1672781 | NCBI WGS metagenome assembly OLSK01 (sample SAMEA3136723, study PRJEB25190) | human gut metagenome | biome: human gut; feature: human-associated habitat; material: faeces | place: Austria | collected 2013 | reverse complement strand
GCAATCTCCTGTTTTTCTTCCGGCCTTTCTTTCCCGGCATCCTGATGCCGTGGCGCCGCCTGGTTTTACGCTTTTTCGGCGCAAAAATGGGAAAAGGGGCGGTAGTCCATGCATCCGTGCGCATCTGGGCTCCCTGGAATCTAGAAATGGGGGAATTCAGCTGTCTGGCCGGAGACGTCGACTGCTACAACGTCGACAAGGTCGTGGTCGGTTCCCATACCACCGTCTCTCAAAAATCCTACATCTGCACGGCTTCCCACGACGTTACCCACCCCCGGCACCCTCTTGTCACGGCGCCCGTTTTCATTGAAGACCAGGCATGGATTGCCGCAGACGCCTTTGTCGGCATGGGAGTCCGCATCGGACAGGGAGCTGTCGTCGGCGCCAGGGCTGCCGTTTTCCGCGACGTCGCCCCGTGGACAATCGTGGGCGGCAACCCGGCCCGCTTCATAAAAAATCGTTCTCTCCATGATTGATCTCTCCGCCATCATCCTGACCAGGAACGAACAGGTGCATATCCGCCGCTGTTTGGAAAACATCCTTCCGCTCGTACGGGAGGTTTTCGTCATCGACTGTTTTTCCACGGATGAAACCGTCCGCATCTGTTCCTCCTATGACCGCGTGCATGTCATCCACCATGAATGGCCCGGCACACAGGCTGCGCAACTGAACTGGGCTCTTGATCATTTGCAGGTCTGGACGGAATGGATTCTGAGGCTGGACGCGGACGAATACCTCCCGCCGGACACCAAAATCCATTTGGAGCGCATGCTTCCCTCCATGGAGGAGGATGTCTCCGCACTCTCTCTGGACCTTTCCCGTTATTTCCTGGGCCGTCCCATCCGGCACGGCACGCCGCCCGTCCGCCTGGTCCGCATTTTCCGGAAAGGAAAAGCCAGGTGCGAGGTGCGCGCCATGGACGAGCACATGGTGGTTCTTAAAGGCCGCGTATGGGACCTGAACGCCAATTTCGTGGACGACAACCTGAACAACCTGAGCTGGTGGACCCAGAAGCACGTCGGCTACGCCATCCGGGAAGCCGCACAATTGCTGGATCAGGAATACGGCCTGAGTTCGCCCAAAGAGCAATGCGGTTACCTGAGCGGGCAAACGCTGAAAAAACGGGCCATGAAACGCACGTACGCCCGGCTTCCCCTTTTCTGGCGCGGATTCGCCTACTTCTGCTACCGCTACATCCTGCGCTTCGGCTTTCTTGACGGAAAGGAAGGATTTCTGTGGCATTTCCTGCAAGGCTGGTGGTACCGGACCCTGGTGGACGCCAAGGTCATGGAAATCAAAAAAGCCTGCGGGGAAGACCCCGGAAAAATGAAAACATTCCTGAAAACGGAATACGATCTGGTTCTCGACTGACCTCCCTCATGAGTACGAAACGCGTTTTTTATCTGGACAACATCAGGTTTTGCGCCAGCTTCCTCGTCATCCTCGGCCACTCCCATCCGGAATATGCGGCGGGCATGTCCCCAGAGGGCCTGACCCAGGCAGGAATATGGCCTTCCCTGTTCGGATTGATGTCCTCACCTTCTTCCGAACTTTTCATGACCATATCGGGTGCTATTCTTCTGCCCGTCAGGATACCCGACAAGGAATTCTTCAAAAAAAGATTTTCCAAGGTTCTGTTTCCCCTTCTCATCTGGTCACTGATTTATCTCGCAGCCGGACTCGGTCCGAAAGACAGAACCGCCGTCGAATCCCTGCTCGCGCTGCCATTTACGCCGGTACTGGACGTATTCTGGTTCATGTACGTCATTTGCGGTCTCTACCTGTTCGCCCCCATCATCTCCAAATGGATCCTTGATGACGACAGAGCGTCCATGAGGTTCTATCTGGGTATTTGGACGTTCATTTCCTTTCTTCCCCTGCTCAACCTCATTTCGCCCGGATTCTACAACTCCCAGGGCAGCCACTATTTTGTTCTCAACAGCTTCGGCGGTTTTTTGGGCTACATGGTATTGGGTACCTATCTGAAGCGCTACCAGACGTCCGTCAGCAAAAGCAGGTTTTTGACATGCTGTGCAGCCGTCCTTTTATTCAGCGCCCTTCTCTTCGTACTCAGGTCTTTCTTGCACATTCTTCCGGCCGGTTTCATTTACGACAACCTCTGCTTCATCTCCATTGTGTACGTTTACACCATATTCACCATCATCCAGTACGCTTCCAGGTTCATCACCCGCGTTCAGCCCGTGTTTACGGAACTGTCCAAACATTCCTTCGGCATTTATCTTTCCCACATCCTCATTATCCATTTCATTACCCAGCCGCTAATATCCTCCCTGGCGCTTCCGCCTTATGCAGCCATCCCGCTGATGGCCGTCATTACCTATCTTTGCTGCTACATTTCCATCAAACTGTTGACTTTCCTTCCGAAAAGCAAGTACATCGTAGGCATATGACAAGTCCGGTCCCCACGACTCCATGTTCCCATCCCTGTCTCCCGGCATTGAACATTCAGCCGTGACAAGGGGAGAAGCCCCCATTATTCATTCCTCCATTCCCTGCCGTTCAATCTCAATACCATGTTCCAGTCCCAGCCGCCGGAATGCCCCTGCATCAGCATCATCATTCCCGTCTACAATGCAGCCCCCTATCTTGGGGAATGCCTGGATTCCCTCCTGTCCCAGACCTTCCAGGACTGGGAGGCCATCTGCATTGACGACGGCTCTTCCGACGAAAGTCCGGCACTGCTGGACAAATACGCGGCCATGGACCCCAGATTCAAGGTCGTCCACCAACAAAACGGAGGCGTCTCCAACGCCAGGAACCGGGGACTGGAACATATCCGCGCGCCTTACCTTCTTCTGGTGGATTCGGACGACTGGCTGGAAGCGGACGCTCTGGAACAGTTATACGGCTCCGTCCGGGAAAATGGAGGAGACCTGGTCATTTTCGGCCACTACTTTCATGAATTCCACCGCCCCGAGCCGCGCACATGCCTGCCGTGGTTTTCCCCGTCCGGACCGGAAAAAAGGAAGGAGCCTCTCGGCTTCCGCTCCATGACCCGCATCACCTCCTACGCATGCGACAAACTGTTCCGCAGTTCCATCATCCGGGAACAGGGCATGCGCTTCCAGGAAGGGGTCGGTATAGGTGAAGACCTGAAATTCATTCTGGAATATCTGGGATACAGCCGGACCATCCTTTTCATCAACAGGCCCTTTTACCATTACCGGTACGGAGCGGGCATCACCGGCTCCCATCAGACGATCTGGAAAAGAATGACTCCTCAGGGCCTGCTGCAATCCCTGGATGCACTGACCCCCCTGTGCGCCTCCCTTCCTCTCAGTTTTTCCGCCGCTGCAAGGCGGCAGGGAATGTCCGCCCTGCTTTACTGGAGTCTGCGCCACCGCAAATACATGCGCTCCATCATCAACTGCATGCCGCGAAAGGAGCGCCGCACCATTCTTTCCCGGTCCCGCCTTCCCTGGTGGCCCCTGCTCCTGAAATCCTCCCCCGTTCACACATCATCCGTCCTCCTGCGCCACTATGCCGTGCAGCCGGTCAGGGCATTCCTGGTCCGTGCAAAGGCGGCCGCCCGCCGTTTGGCGCGCCGAGCCCCAGCCTCCATTCATGAATAAGGCCATGTCAATCCCAACCGTCAGCATCATCATTCCCGTCCATAACGTTGCGCCGTATCTGGAGACCTGCCTGGATTCCCTGCTGTCCCAGACATTCCTAGACTGGGAAGCCGTCTGCATTGACGACGGCTCTTCCGACGAAAGCCCGGCCATGCTGGACAGATACGCAGCCCGGGACGCCAGATTTAAGGTCGTCCACCAGAAAAACGGAGGCGTCTCCAACGCCAGGAATACGGGATTGAAGCTGGCCCGCGGAACCTATATTCAAATGCTGGATCCGGATGACTGGGCGGAACCGGACATGACGGAACGCCTGCTCCGGATGATGGAGTCCACTCATGCAGAACTGGGAGTCTGCGGCTGTTTTTATCACCACACCGCCACGGGGGAAACGGGACGGCGCATGCCGGACAAATTTTCCGCCGGGCCGGACAGCGTCAGCATACACGGACTTGACAGCCGCGTTACCGGAAATATTACGTTCTGCGTCTGGGACAAGATATTCAGGAGAAGCATCATTGAACAATTCCAACTGGCCTTCCAGCCAGGCCTCAAGATAGGGGAAGACATGAAATTCATCATGGAATATCTGTCCTGCTGCCATAACATCGCCTTCCTCGCCCGCCCCCTCTATCATTACAGGTCGGGCGCCGGGGTTACGGGCAAAACGCGGCCCGTGTGGGAAAGGCTTTCTTTTCAGGAATTGCTGGAATCCCTGGATGTCCTTGACAGCGTGGCAGGCTCCACCCCCGGAAAACTGAAAGGACGCCGGAGCCGCGATTTTCACGCAGGCCTCCTTCAAGTTGTGCTTATGCACCGCGCCTACATGAAGGAACTGCTGGAAGGCATGCCCGGCCGGCAATTGCGGAGGCTCCTGCGCCGGTCACACTTTCCCCTGCCGCGCCTTCTGCTCAAGTCATCTTTCCGGCCCAGCATGAAAAGCCTCTTGGAATTTTACATTAAGAACCCTTTGAGAACATTCCTGCGCCAAAAACGCCGCTGATGCTTCCCGATTCTGGATTTTTACCGCACCATGAATGAATTAAAAGCAGGAGCCCTCCTCAACTACATATCGATCGCCACCAGACTTGCGACGCAGTTTTTCCTGACTCCCTTCATCCTGTCCAGCCTGGGACAGGATGAATACGGCATTTTCATGCTGAGCAATTCCGTCATCGTCTGGCTGTCCCTGACGGATTTCGGCCTCAAGGCGACCGTCAACAAATACGTGGCCATGTACCACGCAAGGAATGAAACGTCCCAAATGGCCCATTTCCTCGGGCAGTCCATGGTCCTGTTTTCCTGCCTGGGCATATTCACGGCCATATGCGGCATCGTCTGCTATTTCTACCTCGGCGATTTCTTCCCCAACCTTACGGGGGAAGAGCACAAAACGCTGGAAATACTGTATTTGCTCACTCTGGGCAATCTCATTCTGTCCTTTCCCCTGAGGCCTGTGACCGGCATCGCAAGCGCCTACATGAAATTCGTCACGCCGGGCGTTGTGGAACTGTCCATTTCCCTGCTGAATGCGGGGCTGACAGTTCTCCTGCTCTGCTGGGGATTCAAGGCCATCGCCCTGACCATACTCGGCGTATCCACCGGGATAGGGACCATGCTGTGGGGGCTTTATTACGCCTTCCGCTGCCTGGGGGTACGCCTTGTCTTCAGCAGGCCGGACTGGCCCCTGTACCGGGAAATGTTTCAATTTTCCTTCTGGATACTGCTCAACCAGATCATGGACCTGTTCTATTGGCGCGCAGGCACTCCCATCATCGCGCGGACTTCCGGAGCGGCGGCCGTGACCGTTTTTTCCCTGGGCATCTCTTTCTCCCAGTACTTCATGACGGCGTCAACGGCCATTTCCGGAGTCATTTATCCAAAAATCATGCATATGGTGGCCCAGGAAAGCACGAAGGAACAACTGACGGACCTGATGATCCGCATCGGGCGCATCCAGGCAGCCCTGTTATGCCTCATTCTGGCCGTCTTCCTCTGCTGCGGGCATGATTTTCTGCACTTGTGGGTAGGCAAGACTCTAGGGACGGAAATTTCCACCGTCTGGGCCGGAGCCGCCCTGGTTCTGGTCGTCCTCCTGATCCCCCTGACGCAGAATACGGGCATCGCCATCCTGCAGGCGCTCAATATTCACAAGGGAAGGGCCGTCATCCTGTTTTACTCTTCCGTCGTGTGCGTTATCCTGGGGTATCTGATTTCCCTGCGCTACGGGGCCATCGGGATGTTTGCCGGAACGGCCATTTCCCTGTTCTTCGGCCAGATTTTTTTAATCAACCGCTATTATTCGCGCAAGGCGGGGCTTTCCATCAAACGGTTCTTTGCGCAGGTTTACATCCCCCTGCTGTATTCGGTTCCCCTGCTCCTCCTGGCTGGCATCACCGGCTCCTTCCTGATAAAACTGGACAGCTGGACTTCCCTGATTGCATACTCCTGCTGTTATGCCGTCGCGTTCACGGCCGTTCTCTGGTGCGCCTATCTGAACGAGTCCGAACGGGAACTTTTTTCCGCTCCCCTGAAAAAATTGATCCATTTCCTGAAACATGCACGCTGACCCTCTCCCGAAAAACGCTTCTTCCTCCCCCTCCACCCTCCCCCGCTCCGCTCCGGCTCATTGCGGGGCCGAATGCACAAACATCGGACTGCTGGGGATGTGGATGACCTGCAATTACGGAGCCGTCCTGACCTCCTATGCCCTCTACCGCACGCTGGAACGGATGGGAAAGAAAGTGTCCCTGCTTGATTTTTCCTATACCGACCGGCAAAAGGACGCCTGCACGGTTTTCAGAAAATTTCTGACACAGGAAAAGCTCTCCATCATTCCCATGCACAACCTGGACCATGCGTATTACATGAACGACCATTTCGACACGTTCATGGTGGGATCGGACCAGGTTTGGAATCCGGGATTCCTGGGGTCCCTGTTTTTCCTCGATTTCGCGAAAGGGGAAAAGAGAAAAATCGCCTACGGGCCGTCCATGGCCCGGCACGACAAACCTTCGGAGCGCTACCTCCGGAAAATCTCCAGGCTACTGAAACGGTTCGACGCCATATCCGTCCGGGAACAGGGCATGGTTGACCACCTGCGGAAGCATTTCGGCTGCGACAGCACCTGGGTCATGGACCCCGTATTTCTGCACAGCCGGGAGCAGTGGCTTAAACTGGCGCGGCCGGCGGAAGGCGCCGGAAATTCCGTCGTCTCCTACATCCTGGACCCTACGGAGTCCAAGCGGAAACTGCTTCTGGACATATCTTCCAGGCTGGAAGCCCCGCTGCTGAACATGGTGGACATTCAAAAGAAGGAGATCAACAACCGGGAACTTCTCAATCTGCCCGGCACGATGGAGGAGGCAACGCTGAACGACTGGCTCGGCAACATCTCCCACTGCAAGTATTTCATTACAGATTCCTATCACGGCGTCTGCTTTGCATTGATTTTCAACAGGCCGTTTATCTGCATCGACAATCCCCTGCGGGGTTCCGGCCGCTTCATCTCCCTTCTGGAGCTTCTCCATTTAAGGGACCGCATGCTGCCTGAACATGCGGACAGGATTCCGGACGGGACAAGCCTGGAGATGAATTACGAAGCCGTAAACCAGATCCTTCAGGCCCATATGGAACAATCCGGGCAATGGCTTCTGGACGCGCTTTCCAAAAAACGTCCTGAAGCTCTGGAACACTACAACCGCTCCACAGAGAAAAAATTAACCAGAAAGCCCCCCACGAGGTGGCAGCTCATGAAAAGAAAAGGAAAAAGGCTGCTGGCCAAGGTGTACCACCGTCTTGTCCACCGTTAAGACAGGCAACCCTGAACATAACAACAACACATTAAAAATCAATAATTTATAATTTTATCATTTTAAGTCTGGAGAGGGTTCATTGAATATTTTCCGTTAAAACAGGAACGTTTCTCATGCCGGCCTTCGTTTAAACAAGCATTCATTTTAAATATAAACATATTTTTCTCTTAAAGACTTTCTTTATTGAAGAACATTAATATAATCGCCTCCACAAATCACCAACCATGCAATACAAGAATATTATTACAGCGGCATGTGCCCTCATGGGTTCTCTCTCCGGAATAGCGTCTGCGGACATTAATCCCCCGCTCGGATCTCTGAATTCCGCTGACAAATCCTCCCGTCCGTTCTCCGCCATCGTGGGAACGGGGTATGCCACCAAGTATGTCAGCCGCGGGCTGGCTTTCCAGCAGTCCGGCAGTGACCATGTCGTTCCTGTGGAAGCCATCGGCGCCTATGACCTGAACAGCAAATATTCCATTCTGGCCGGACTGAAATACCAGTGGCTTACCCAAAACAATCTGGACCATGACAGCACAGGCATTTGCGACGAAGGTTCCGCCCTTTTGGGGATCAGCCGCAAAATCAGCAAAGATACGACAGCCGCCCTGAGCTACCAGTTTGTACACGGCGGTCTTCCCGGCACGCTCAACATCCACAAGGGCAATGCCTCCGGCTTCCCGGCCTTCGACCACGGCCGCGCAGAAGAACACAGCTTCGTGCTGGATATCCACCATGACTGCGGCAAGGGGCTGGAAAATTTCTTCTGGGACTGCCGCGTGCAGTACACGTTCCGCTGGATGTCCGGCTGGTGGTTCACCAATACGCTGGGTTATAAATACGACTTCAACCGCTCCACCTCCCTGGTTGTGTCCGGAACCTGGAACGCCACCGCAGGGTATTTTGACCGCAATTCACTCAATGCCAACGGAACGCAGGGCATTTCCCTGACCGTGGCCGTTCCTTTTAGGGCCATGGAGCGTCTCATCGTCACCCCCTTTGCCGGCACAGTCTGGCTGGGCAACGGCGGCATGGCTGCCAATCATCGCGGCGCCTCCGAACGGTTCCCATGGAGAACGCCTTCCAAGGTGTACCGCAATTTCACTTTCGTTGCAGGGGTGGGCGTAGCCTATTCCTTCTAAAGACTCATCCTTAGGTCATTTCCAGCAGGCTCCGGCGGCCCATAAGAAACGCCGGAGCCCGCCATCTCCCCCTTTTCCATGCCCCTGTCCGCCGTCTTTCATACCCATTCCGTGCAGGAACAGGTTGCCGCACTCGGTGACGCATTCGCCATTGCCGGGGAATTTATCCATTGCGACACGATTAACAGCGGCCACATCAACCTGACGTTCCGGGCAACCTACCGCCGGGAGGACGGCACCACGGACCGCTACATTTTCCAGAGGGTGAATGACGCCGTGTTCCCATGCCCCAGGGATGTGATGCATAATGTGGAAAAGGTGACCAACCACATCCGGTGGAAAATGCTCCGGGTGCTGAAAACTCCCTTCCGCCAGACGCTGAACCTGTATTCCGCCCGCGGAGGACGCAAATACCTGAAACTCCACGGATCGGGATACTGGCGCTGCTACAATTGCATCGAAAATACCTACACGTGCGATGTGGCGGAACACCCGCGCCAGGCCTATGAAGCCGCCAAAGCCTTCGGGGCCTTCCAGCAGCTTCTGTGCGACATGAATCCGGAGGACATCCATGAAACCATTCCCTTTTTCCACCACACCCGCAAGCGGTTCGACCGCCTGATGGAAGCGGCGCGGAAGGATTCCTCCGGCCGTCTGGCCTCCTGCCGGAAGGAGCTGGAATTCATCAGGAAACGTGAACGGGAAGTGGACCTTCTTCTGAATCTCCAGGAAAAGGGGGAACTTCCCGTCAGAATCGTGCACAACGACACGAAAATCAACAATGTCATGCTGGATGCGGAAACGGACCGGGCCGTATGCGTCATTGACCTGGATACGGTGATGCCCGGCAGCGTTCTTTACGACTTCGGAGACATGGTGCGCACGATGACCTCCCCCGCGGCGGAGGATGAGGAAGACCTTGAAAAGACCTTCATGCGCATGCCCATGTTCGAGGCGGTCGTGAAAGGCTATCTGGAAACCGCCAAAGATTTCATCACTCCCCTGGAAGTTTCCCTGCTTCCCTTTTCCGGCAAACTGATCACGCTGGAAACCGGCATCCGCTTCCTGACGGACTATCTGGAAGGAGACGTTTATTTCAAGACGGAAAAAGACCGGCACAACCTGCACCGGGCGCGCACCCAGCTCGCGCTGGTAAAAAGCATGGAACGGCAAATGCCGGAAATGGAAAAGCTGTGCGCGGATGTTTTCAAGGCGGTCAGGGTCTGATGTTCAACGGCTGGCGGCAGTCCCCGGCTGGCTGATTTTTATGATGGCTTCCCCCTCTGCGGGTTTGCTATACTGCCGCGCATGTTAAAAAATATTTCCCCCCTGATCAGCCCGTCCCTGCTGAAAATTCTTGCGGAAATGGGCCACGGAGATGAAATCGTCTTTTCAGACGCCCATTTCCCCGGCCACACCTTCAATCACACCGTTCTCAGGGCGGACGGCCTGAACGCGGACGCCCTGCTGGGCGCCGTCATTCCCCTTTTTGAACTGGACGCCTACGCCACCCCGGTGATCATGATGGCCCCGGTTCCCGGCGATTCCCTGGACCCCGCCGTAGAAGCCAGATACCGCAAGGCGCTGGGCTACGACGGCGAGATCGAACAAATGGAACGCTACGCGTTTTACGAACGCGCCAAAAAAGCGTATGCCGTGGTCATCACCGGGGAAACCGCCAAATACGGCAACATTATTCTGAAAAAAGGCGTGACTCCTGTTGCCTGAGAGCCTTGAGCGCTATTCCCATGCAGTACGATTTTGACGAAATCATCGACCGCCGCGGCACCGGCGCACTGAAATACGAAGCCCTGCTGCCGCGCTGGGGCCGGGATGACCTGCTGCCCCTGTGGGTGGCGGACATGGATTTCAAAACGCCTCCGTTCATCATGGAGGCCCTGCGCCGCCGCTGTGAACACGAATTGCTGGGCTACACGGTGAAGCCCCCCGCCTTTTTCGAGGCCATCCGGGGCTGGGTGGGCCGCCGCCACGGCTGGCAGGTGGAAACAGACCAGATCGGGTTCGCCCCCGGCATTGTTCCGGGCATTTCCAGCGCCATTCAGTGCT
>OLSK01002745.1_pt1 | contig 10636 bp, 10 predicted proteins | sample 1672781 | NCBI WGS metagenome assembly OLSK01 (sample SAMEA3136723, study PRJEB25190) | human gut metagenome | biome: human gut; feature: human-associated habitat; material: faeces | place: Austria | collected 2013 | reverse complement strand
GGTTTCCAAAGGGCGATCGGAAAGCCCTTTGGTCGCGCCCGCAGGCGCGATTCCCTCTGCAACATGAAAAATCAAGAAACATGGGAGTGCAGTGCGAAGAAGTCCAGAGGGCGACCGCAGACGTTCGTCTGTTTTCATTGCCCTCTGGTCGCCTCCGCAGAGGCGAAATCCCCTGCCGCAATACCCAAATTACAAATACAATAAGAGAAGAGACTACATAATCATGGCAAAATTATATTTCCGCTACGGGGCCATGGGGTCCAGCAAGACCGCCAACGCCATCATGGTGCAGTATAACTACGAAGAGCGCGGCCAGAAGGTGCTGATGCTCAAACCGAAGCTCGAAAACCGCGACGGCGCGGTGATTGTCCGTTCCCGCTGCGGGCTGGAAACCGCCTGCCGCTTCATCGAGGACGTGACGGCGGCGGACGCGCAGGGCTACGGCTGCGTCATCATCGACGAAGCGCAGTTCCTGACCAAGGCGCAGGTCGAAATGCTGGTGGAGATGGTCGATGACTACGACGTGCCCGTAATTGCCTACGGTCTGCGCGCGGACTTCCAGAACAATTTCTTCGAGGGCAGTCAGTGGCTGATGGCCTGGGCGGACACGATTGAGGAAATCAAGACCATCTGCTGGTGCGGGCGCAAGGCGACGTGCAACGCCCGCGTGGTGGACGGCCGCGTGGTACAGGAGGGCGAGCAGGTCGTCCTCGGCGGCAATGGGCAGTATGTGAGCCTGTGCCGGAAGCACTTCCGCCGCGGCGAGCTGGGGAACTTCAAGGATCTGCATCTGGGGGAGGACTAAACCGTGCCTATCATCCCGAAGCTGGAATGCAGGGTGGAGACGTTTCGCGAAGACGACGCTGTCTTTATGCGGATTGGCATCCATCAGGAAGAAATGCTGCTGGCGTACTACGCATTCGACACGCTTCTGACGGGCTTCGCGGATAAAATCGCCCTGCATGACCACGAAAACGGCACCGACTGCGAGATTGTCTTAGCTCCGGCGAAGCTGATGACGGACGCGCAAATTTCGCTGACAGTGAACGACATTGAGTGCATCAAAAAGCTCCTGCATGACTGCATCGAGCAGCCGTATTACGTTTCGTGGCTGCATGATGACCTGACGGCGGCGACGAAAGCGGGCGAGATGGACTTGGCGGTGTATGTGGTCGGGAAAACGGAACAGTGAAGTCTTTGGGAAAAAGCAAAACGGCAGACCGTGTAAAATGGCGGTCTGCCGCTTCGTTTTTGGGAATGTTATTGCCCTAAAATACCTTCCACCCGCTTCACCGACCGCACATACTTCCAAAACCTCGTGCAGTCGTGGTAGAAGTAGAACACGCGCCCCTGCGCGGTGTCCAGCTTAACCCCATGCGCGGCGTAGTCGAAGTCCTTCATCGCGCGCTCGATTTCGGTTTCGACCTGCGTGTTCTCCGTCTCGTAATCGAACGGGCCGTGCTCAAAGACGACGTATTCCCCTTCAGGCACGTCCATGAGCTGGAGCGGCGCGGGGACATCCCCAGCGTAATCCGCGGGCAGACGAATGCCGTAAGCCTCCGCCAGCGGAATCCCCCAGCTGCAAATGCGCCCGGTCGGCTCGTTGATGTACGCCATCAGCTGCCCGGCGGATGCGTTGCGCTCGTTGCCGCCGAAATGATCGAGGCTGCCGGGGATGCGCTCCAGCAAGCCGCAGATGGTCGCCCAGTCCTGCCCCGGAATCAGGCTCTGCTTCTGCCAGAAATCGAAGTAGCCGATGCTCTCGTAGTTGCGGATGTGCAGGAACTTGTGCGCCGGAATGGTGATGAAATACGTCTTGATGTGGTCAGTCGATGCGGCCATGCCCGTTCCTCCTATGCCAAGCAGATAGCAGTCGAAAGGCTTCAAGATGGTGTGGAGGACGACGGCCGTCGGGTGCAGGCGGTACGCGCTGGGGGTCACGCCATAAGCGGCGCGGAATGCGCGGGTGAACGCCTCGTGCGAGGAAAAGCCGTAGCGCACGGCAATTTCCAGCAGGGAATCCGACGTGTCGCGGACGTCCCGCAGGGCAAATGCCAGATGCCGGAAGCGCAGATAATCGCGCAGGGACATGCCGGACAACGCCCGAAACTTCCGCGACACATACGACTCGGAGTACCCCAATGCGGCGGACAGCGCCCGCAGGGTCAGCGCTTCGTCCTCCTGCTGGCGGATGCAGCGGTCAATGATGTCAATCATCTGCTGGATGCTCTGTGACCAGTTTTCCATCGTCCTTCGCTCCTTTCGCTGTGAATAGGATAGCACAGCGTGGGCGGACTTCGCTTGATTTGGTTTGCACTCTTGCGGTCAATACGCATTCCGCATCACGACATCCGCCAAATACGCCTGATACGAATTCTCATCTAAACCATGTCATTCGCACAGCATCTTTTCCGCCCCGGCTTTGCTTCGTTCCGCTCGCGCGTACCTCCAGTACGCCTCGCTTCACTCAGCTTTGCCGGAACGAAAAATCTGCTATGCTCGATGCCATGTTTTAGAATCGAATTAGTATGAAACGCGCGGCACTGCTTATCCGTCAGTTCATCGGGGCGCGACATCAGCACCAAATCATGCCCACGAACGCCCTTGTGGTACGCCGGATGCACATGCGGATACGGGTTCGCCGTGAAGCCGCAGCGTTCGTAGAAGCCCTTGCGGCGGATGGCGATTTCGTCCACAGGCGGGTCAATTTCCAGAATCACCGGGCGGTCATTGGGAAGCATCGACAGCGCGCGCGAACCGTACCGCTGGCCGCGCAGGGCAGGGAGAATGCAGAAATGCTCGATGTAGCGGAAATCCGGCGTTTCCCAGTAGAGCATGTCGCCGACGAAGGCGCCGCCGTCCAGAATCGCCGTGAAGTGATAGTCAGGATGGGTCAGAATGGCGGTCTGCGAGGGCGTTTCACGCTGCTCATGCGCGGGAAAGCTGATCCCGTAGAGCGCCATCGCGTCGGCATACAGCGGGTGACTGGGGGATGTAATCCGTTCAAATGTCATGCGAAAGCTCCTTCGGGGAAGATTTCGGCGGGCAGGCGCAAATCCGTGCGGGGGATTTTGTCCCACGAGAACAGCGGAATCAGCGCATCCAGCGTCGTCGGGCGCATTTCCGGTTGAATCCCCGCGCTCCACGCGAGGAAGCCGAGAATCTCCTCCGGCGAAAAGCGCTTCGAGAGCGCGGACAGATCCAAATCGCGGTCGCGCTTCGCCAGCCGCCGCCCCCGCGCGTCCATCAGCAGGGGAATATGCGCGTAAGCAGGCTGCGGATAGCCCAAGAGATGCTGCAAGTAAATCTGCCGCGGCGTCGCGCTGAGGATGTCTCGTCCGCGCACGACCTCCGTCACGCCGGACAGCGCGTCGTCTACCACCACCGCCAACTGATACCCGAACAGCCCGTCCGACCGCTGCAAGAGAAAATCCCCGCAGTCGCGCGCGAGATTCTCCGCCTGCGCCCCGAAAACACGGTCAGTGAAGGTGATTGTCTCATCCGGCACACGCAGACGCATGGCAGGCGCACGGGTCTTGGCGCGCTCGGCAGCTTCCTCTGGGGTCAAATGCGCGCAGGTGCCGGGGTAGATGAACTGCGTGTCGCCCAGATTCGGCGCGACGGTCGCGTGCAGCTGCGCGCGGGTGCAGAAGCACGGGTACACATGCCCGTCGCGGCGCAGGCGGTTCAGCACATCCTGATAAACGCCGCTCCGCTCCGACTGGTACAGCGGCGGCGCATCCCAGCGAAAGCCGAGGCAGCGCAAATCATCAATCGCCTGCTGCGCCAGCGCGCGCGGGCAGCGGGGAATATCCACATCCTCAATGCGCAGCAGAAACTGCCCGCCCTGACTGCGCGCGGACAGGTACGCCAGCATCGCGCAGAGCAGATTGCCCAGATGCAGCCGTCCGCTGGGGGTCGGCGCGAAACGTCCTATCATCAGGGGATTACTCCTTCTTTGCCTTGAACAGGTATTCATCCACCTTCTGGCGGATTTCGGGGGCGATTTCCCGCTTGATGGGGAAGGAAGCCGCGTTTGCCAGCCGATCAAGCAGTACAAAACCCTGCTGGAGGGTAATGTCCAGCGCGTGCTCATCGAGATACCCGCTCTTCAGGCTGTCATGCCGATTATGCATGTAGTCCGCGCCGTTTGCGCCGAAGCGGGCGAGATTGATGGCGGGCACGCCGTTATCCGCAAAGGGGATGCAGTCGCTGGAATAGGTGTCCTGCTTGGCGCGGACACCGTAGCCCGCTTCGCGCAGAACGCCCGCGACGTAGTGCAGGGCATCATCCGTGGCAAGGGTGACGAGGTGGTTCGAGCCGAGGGTCGGCGCGGCGACGTCGAAATTGAGCATGGCGACGCAGGCCTTGAGTTCGTCCGCGTGCGCCTTGACATATGCCTTCGAGCCAAGCAGCCCCTGTTCTTCTGAGCCGAACCAGCAGAAGCGCAGTGTTCGGCGCGGCGGATGGGCGGCGAAATACCGCAGCAGTTCCAGCACGATGACGCTGCCGGACAGGTTGTCATGCACTCCGGAAGAGAAATACACGCTGTCGTAATGCCCGCCGAGGGTGATGACTTCGCTGGGCTTGTCCGTGCCGGGAATGGTTGCGCAGACGTTCTGACTCGTGCCGTCATAGCATTCGCCGATCAGCTCGATATGCACCGTCTTTGCGCCGCGGCGGACGATTTCGGCGGCGGAGGCGGCGCGCATGTTCAGCACGGGAACCGCGCCGAATGGCTCCGTCAGCGTTTCGCACAGTTTGCAGCGGTTCAGGTCACTTTCGCTCTCGCGGTCAATCGTGCGCCCGGTGAAGGTCAGAATGGCCGCGGCTTCCGCCTTGCGCAGCTTTTCGTAGGTCGCGCGGTTCAGATAGCCGTTCACAAGCACAATTTTGCCCTTCGCCTGTTCCAGCAGCACTTCGTCGGCATTTTCGACATACAGGAACTCCGTGTCCAGACCGCCTTCGGGGGTGGAGGCAGCGCGCTCGTAGCCCGTGACCTCGTACTCCTTGACGTAGGGCGACGTGACCCGCAGCAGCGCGTGAGACACGCGCCCGCACGGAACGGTAAACTCCTCCAGCTGGGCGGAAACGCCGAGCGACGTGCATTCGTTCAGCAGCGCTTCGGCGACGGTTCGCTCCTCCTTGGAACAGCTGACGCGCTCATAGCCGTAAGTGCGCAGGAAGGAAAAGGCGCGGTGGGCAGATACGTTCATGAGAAAAGCCTCCTCTTGTGATTGTTTATCCTTAGTATACTGCATTTTTTGCCGCGCCGCAAGGCAAGAGAACGCGCTTTTTCATAGAACCTTCACATAGCGCACCTTTTGCGGACACAGAAGGGCAGTATCATCATTTCTGCAAGCAAAACGAACGGAGGTGAGCGCTGATGGCGGGCGTTCAGTGTTCCTTTGAACGGGTGGAAAAGAAATTCGTCCTCACCCATCTGCAGGCGGAGGCGCTGATGCGGGATTTGACCGCAGGGTATATGGCGGTTGACCAGTACGGGCAGCATACCATCCGCAATCTGTATTATGACACCGATGATTATGCGCTGATCCGCAGGTCGATTCAGAGGCCGATGTACAAGGTGAAATTTCGGCTTCGCGCCTATGGGACGCCGATGGAGGACACGCTGATTTTCGCGGAACTGAAGAAGAAGTACAGCGGCGTGGTCTACAAGCGGCGGATTGCGGTCAGCCCGGACGACATGCGGCGCTTCCTGCGCGGCGAAACGCTGGACGGCGAAAATCCGCAGATTCAGCGCGAGCTGCATCGGTATTTGTCGGAGCATCCGATTCGCCCGAAAGTGTTCCTCGCCTATGAGCGCGTGGCGCTGTACGGGCTGGATGACCCGGCGCTGCGGGTGACGCTGGATACGCACCTGCGCTACCGCACAACGCGCCTTGACTGTTTCACGGATGACGCGGGGACACTGATTTGCCCCGACGACCCCGTGATTCTGGAAGTCAAGCTCGCAAACGCCGCCCCGCTATGGCTGGCGCGGCTATTGAGTCGACACAAAATCTACATGTCGTCGTTCTCCAAGTACGGCACATGCTATTTGAACCACCTTGCGCGCCGAAAGCCGGATATTCGCCCGATGGCGCACAAACGGAACAACGAAGGAGAAACTGAACATGCGTCTTGATTCGCTGCTGACCTCGATTCTGTCAACACCACTGACTGTCTCCGCACTGCTGCTGTGTCTGGCATCGGCGCTGGTGCTGGGCATTTTGACCGCGCTGGTGTTCACGCGCGGCTGCAGGCACACCGCGTCCTTCGCGCTGACGCTGGCGCTCCTGCCGATGTCGGTCGCGCTGGTGATTATGATGGTCAACGGCAGCATTGGCACGGGGCTGGCGGTCGCCGGGACGTTCGCACTCGTGCGCTTCCGCTCCGTGCCCGGTACGGCGCGCGAAATCGCGGCGATTTTCACCGCTGTCGCGATAGGCCTTGCAATGGGCATGGGAATGCTCGGCGTGGCGGTAGTTTTCTTCCTGCTGGCCGCTGCCGCCGTGCTGGCGCTGACGAAACTGCACTTCGGCGCAATGCCGGAGAACGCGAAGGCACTGCGCATTACCGTGCCGGAAGATGTGGACTACGAAACTGCACTGCCCGACGTTTTCCGCGCGCACCATGTGACGGCGACGCTGGAAAAGGTACGCACCGAAAGCATGGGCACGCTGTTTGAACTGACCTATCAGGTGAATCTGCCGAGCGCCGTCCCCTCGAAAGCGCTGCTGGACGACCTTCGCGAGCGCAACGGCAACCTCCCAATTCTCTTCACGAATCCGGGGGATAATGACAGCCTGTAATTCCACATTAGGCAACTCAAATAAAAGCTATCAATAACCAAATAGTAACTTAGAGGGCACCGAAGGTTTCCAAAGGGCGATCGCAGGCTTCGCCTGTTTGCATTGCCCTTTGGTCGCCTCCGCAGAGGCGAAATCCTCTGCATCAGACAAAAGCAAGGAGGTTTATATCATGAAAAAGTGGCTTATTTCGATATTGGCAGCAGGCGTTGCATTGCTGGCAAGCACAGCATTTGCCGATGGCAGCATTACCCTCTCCCCTGATGGAAGCACATCCACCGACGCATCTGTCCGCATCGACGGTCAGACCGTCACCATCATCCAAGCGGGCACATACCAAATCGCCGGGACGCTCGACGACGGCGCGCTCATTGTCGAAAGCGCCGAGAACGCGAAAATCACCCTTGTGTTGGGCGGCGTGAACATCAAGAACAGCATAGGCGCGGCGATTCAAATTTCCACCGCCGACGACGTGACCATTGAGCTGTCGGAAGGCACGACGAACGTCCTGCAATCCGGCGAAGAAGTGGACATTGCTACTGCCACGGAGAGCGAAGAAGCATCCGGCGGCGCGCTGCAAAGCAAGGCTGACCTGAAAATCAAGGGCAAGGGCAGTCTGACCGTGCTGGGCTACCTTAACAACGGCATCCACTGCACGAAAGACCTGAAAATCAAGAACGGCAATATCAGCGTGACTGCACTGGGGCACGGCATCAAGGGCAAGAATAGCGTGACCGTCTCCGGCGGCACGGTGACGGTCACATCCGGCAAGGACGGCATCACCAGCGACGAGACGGAGAACGAGGAAAAGGGCTTCGTGACCATTGAGGACGGCGAAATCATCATCACCAGCGCGGGCGACGGCGTGTCGGCGGAAACGACGCTGACAGTGACGGGCGGCGTGATTTCCATCATCAGCGGCGGTGGAAGCGCAAACGCGCAGCAGAAAACCGACAACATGCGCGACTGGTGGGACTTCGACAATTCCGCCAGTGACGATAACAGCGTGAGCTGCAAGGGGTTGAAAGCAGGCAAAGCGATGATGATTTCCGGTGGGTCGATTACGATTGACGCGCAGGACGACGCCCTGCATACTGACGGCGACATGACGATTTCCGGCGGTGAATGCATCCTCAGCACGGGCGACGATGGCGCTCATGCGGCGCTTTCCCTGACCGTGCTGGGCGGCAAAATCACCGTGCTGACCTCCTATGAGGGTCTGGAAGCGAATCAGATTACGCTGGCAGACGGTGAACTGGATATAACCGCGACGGATGACGGCATCAACGCGAACGGCGGATCGGACGGCTTCAGCGGTGGATTTGGCGGAGGCTTCGGCGGCGGACGCGGCGGCATGGGCGGCAGCTTCGGCGGACGGCGCAATGACACGAACAATCATAGTGGCGATATGACCCCGCCGGACGGCAATGCGCCCAGCGGCAATCCGCCGACCATGCCGGGGCAGGACGCGGCAGACAGCACGACCACGGATGACACGACCGACAAGCAGCCGGTGCTGCTGATTACGGGCGGCAAAATCACGGTGAATGCGGATGGCGATGGGCTGGATTCCAACGGCAACCTGCGCGTGGAGGACGGTGACATTACTGTCAACGGCCCGTCCAATGGCGGCAACGGCGCGCTGGACATTGGCACGGAAAACGGCGGAGCAGGCGTCATCGCCGGCGGTACGCTGATTGCGCTGGGCACGAGCAGCATGGCGGAGAACTTTGGCAGCACGTCCACGCAGTGCGCGTTCCTCGTGACGATGAACAGCTTCGGCGCGGGCGAGACGATTACCATCACGGACAGCCAAGGCAATGTGCTGTACACGGGCGTGACGGTGAAGAGCGCGAACAGCGTGGTGTTCTCCAGCGCGGATTTGGTGGTAGGCGAAACGTACACGGTGACGATTGGCTCAAACAGCGCGACGGTGACGCAGAGCAGCACGGTTGTGGGGAACTCGAATGGGGTTGGGGGCTTTGGGCGGCACTGAGCTTCTCCGTCTCTTGGATAAACACGCGGAAGAAGTAAGCAGAAGTCACCAACTGCATCGCGCGAAAGGGTCAAGGGAGGAACTCCCTTGCAGGGTCAAGGGGCAGCGCCCCTTGGGTTCCCCCAATCAACACGCGGGCACAGCATGAAAATGCGCTCAACTGAATCGCGCGAACGGGAGTCCAGAGGGTCGAAGACCCTTTGGCAGGGTCAAGGGGCAGCGCCCCTTGGGTCTCCCAAAAAACGAAGAGGGTCGAGAGAAGCAATTCTCTCGACCCGTTTTTGCGGGATTAGTTTGCGTTGGCTTCGTCGATGTACGCCTGCCAAGTGCCGCGCATGGATTCCGCCTTTTCAGCGGGGGTGGTCGCCTGCGCGTACACGTCCCAGATGTACTGGCTGCCGAGGTCGTAGCCGGTCACCATGTCGGAATACCAGACGAACTGATGCTCCGGCTCACGCATCATGGTGATGGTCTCGTCCACGGCGCGCTCGTCGCGGTACTTCTGATAGTAGCCATTCTTCCAGTCGTCGCTGTCGGTGTAGCCGGGGGTGGGGTTGGTGAAGAGGTTGTAAGCGAAGGCAATCTTCCACGCGCGATCCGCGTCGTAGCAAGCCGGGATGACCATGATATTGTCAGAGGGCGCGTAGAGGTAGGTTTCGGCGCGCGGGCCCTTGGGGAAGAACACGAAGCCATAGTCGTCTTCCATGTTTGCCAGAGAGCCAGCGAAGTAGTCTTCATGCACCTGCAGGGCGACTTCGCCGTTGATGAACGCACTCTCGAAGTAGTTCCATTCCGCACCTTCGGGCGCCTTCATTTCGTACTTGGACACCATGTCCATGACCCAGTTCATGGCTTCGAGGAAAGCGTCGGTTTCCGCCGCGTTGTAGTACTTGCCGTTTTCATCCACCTGAACGAAGCCAGCGCCGTTAGAAACGAGGGCGGCGGGAATCAGGTGAGAGGAGAAGGACATCATGGCATAACGGTCAATCACGCCGTCGTTGTCGGTGTCGCGGGTCAGCTTTTCGCAGAGCGCTTCAAAGGCTTCCCACGTCCATTCGCCCTTTGCCTGAAGGTCGTAGATTTCTTCGGGGTCAACACCGGCATCGTTGAGCAGGCGCTTGTTGAAGAACACGCCCTTGCGGGGTTCAGCCTTTTCGGGGCGCATACCGTAGATGCCGCCGTCCTTGCTCAGCAGACCGGTAACCGTGCCGTTCCACTTCTCATCGGAGAAGTTCAGGCAGTCCAGCGTGGACAGGTCGTAGAACAGACCCGCCTTGAAGGGCGCGAGGTACGCGCCGGCGCGGAGAATCCAAACATAGTTCTCGTCGCCGCCCGTGGTCGCGAAGTTGGTGAAGTCGGAGGGAGAGTCGTTCCAAGTCGTAGCGTTGCGCTGCACAATCTTGAAGTTGTAGGTCTCTTCCAGCCAAGTGCGGTAGTCGTAGGTCGCTTCGCCCGCCGCCGTGGTGGGTTCGTCGTCGTGCCAGTCGGAAGACCACCAGTCGCAGACGGTGATTTCCATGCCGCCGAGGTCGATGACGTTGCCGTCCGCGTCGCGGTAGATGACGATACCGTCATCCTCGTAGGGGTTTTCGACGTCTTCTGCGATTGCCAGCGGCAGGGCGCAGAGAATCATCACCAGAGAGAGAAACAGAGCAAGGTACCGTTTCATGAGATTGCCTCCTTTTATTTTATGACCAGCGGGTCATAGGATCGTGGGGGATTCGCCGTGGCTTTGGGTTTATCCGCTGCTGGATTTTCTTGCAGCAGGGGGAATCGCCTCTGCGGAGGCGACCAAAGGGCTTTCCGATCGCCCTTTGGAAACCTTCGG
>OLSK01002727.1_pt1 | contig 10720 bp, 8 predicted proteins | sample 1672781 | NCBI WGS metagenome assembly OLSK01 (sample SAMEA3136723, study PRJEB25190) | human gut metagenome | biome: human gut; feature: human-associated habitat; material: faeces | place: Austria | collected 2013 | reverse complement strand
CCGGTGATTCCGGCCTCGGAGAACATGAGGATGTCGCGCACTCCGGCGGTTTTCGAGGCGAACAGTCCCTGCCGGCCGTATCGTGCGGGGAAGGGCGTTTCCCGCACGATGAGCATGTCGGTCGAGAATTCGTAGCGGTAGGCCCTCTCGTCGTCGCCGATCAGATAGGCCCAGTGAGCGGTTCCCGACGTTCTTTCGCCCAGAATCTCTCCGGTGCGGACTCCGTATTCGTCCATCCCCTTCATGCGATAGGTGACGCTCAGCGTCACGGGGTCGAGGCGGTAGATCGAGCCTTCGTCGTCGCCCGAGGAGATCAGAATTCCCGAAGCGTATCCCGGCGAGGAGAATACGTAGACGTCGCGCAGGCTGCGGAAGTCGTATTCCGGGTTGATCGTCAGCAGATTGTCCCAGATCTCCTGGGCGCCTTCGGCCTCCTCCTGCGGAGAGCGTTTCTTGACGAAGGCGAGCGATCCGGCGCCCTCGTCGTCGTTGCAGAGGATCAGAAAACCTTCGTCGAACCCGGCCTGCACGCGCAGGTCGTAGTAATGGAATCCGATGCTTTCGCCGTTGTCGATCCGCAGGCGCAGCACGTAGCTGCCAGCCTTGTCGAAGGCGTAGTCGAGCGTCGGCGAACTGGAAATGAACGTCGTGTCGACCATGCCGGGGAAGTCTCCCGCAGGTTTTCCGTAGGACCATTCGTAGACGAGGTCCTGCCCGCTTTCGCTCTCCACGCGGAGTTTGTCGAGGTGGAGCGTTTCGGTAGCCTTGGCGTAGATGGTCCGGTCCAGACCGCTCACCGTGATCGGGGCCAGCTCCCGGTACTCCTCTTTGTCGAGTCCGTAGCAGGAGGCCAGTGCGATTCCGCAGCAGAGCGGCAACAGATATTTCGCAAGTTGTTTCATGGCGCTTTCGGTTAATAGTTATTTGCCGGGTCTCTCCAGCCGCCTGTCGTTACGTTGACGCTTCCGGTCGTATAATACTCCAGGTCGGGGTAATTGGTCGAATAGTAGTCGAACAGCGGGCAGAGCACGTAGCGGAGCCAGGCCATCTTGTGGGGGTTCTGCCGGTTGACCATGAATCCCATGCTCATGCGCAGCTGCTGTCCGTTGAGTCCCGTGTAGTAATCGTTGTCGATGTTCTCGCCGTACTGTTCGACCATCGACGCGTAGAGCGTCGGGTTGGTCTCCGCGATTCCGTGGTAGAGTTCCAGCAGTTTCCGGTATTTGTCCTGCCGGAATTCGCCCGTGTACTGATACCACTGCTGGGTGGCGGAGTAGTACCACCAGTAGGGGCAGGCGGCGGTTCCGTCCGAGATCAGGAACCGGTAGACGTTCCGGGGCACGCCTTCGAACTCTTCGTTCTGGGCGATCTGGAGCACCAGCGACGCGGTTTTCGTCATAATCTTCTCCGTGCGCTTCAGCGTCACGTCGATCTGCCCTTCCACGGAGCCGGCCGGGACGATGAGCCTGTCGATCGTGTAGTCTTCGTTCTCGACGGCGTCGATCAGCTCGCGCTGTACGCCGCCCGTGGTGTAATTCGAGGTGGTGTCGTGAATGGCCCTTACCTCGAACGTCCGGTCGCGGTCTGCCGGCATTCCCAGCAGGGTCACGGTTACGGTCTTCTTGACCTCTTTCACCGATTCGTCGAGCAGGGCGAACGAAAAGTCGGTCGAGAGATACTGGTCCAGACTCGGATAGTTCTCGTATTTGAAATAGAGTTTGTCCTTCTGCGACGTGTCGTACATCAGCCACGTGTCGGAACAGGAGGCGAATGCCGCGACGGTTCCGGCCAGGACGGCTATTTTGAAAATGAGGTTTTTCATAAGTCTTGCGTTATTGTCTGTAATTGTCCTCTACGCTCTGCGGGATGGGCATCGTGTAGGTCGCGTCGTCGGTTCCCGCGAAATTGCCTCCCGGTATCGCGATGTCCAGCTGCAATCGTTTCATGTTGAAGAAATCCTCGCCGTCGGCGAAAAACTCCTTCCGGCGTTCGTTGATGATGTTGTTTTCGGTGATTTTGCCCGTTTCGCGCTCGGCGAAAGGCGTCAGGTCGCGCGACTTCACCACATAGTCGAGGTATTCCGTCGCCTTGTCCGGGTCTTTCGTGAGGTTGGCTTCGGCCACGATGTAGTACATTTCGGGAATCCGGATCAGACTCGGTCCGGGGATTGATTTGCCGCTGTACGTGGGGTTGCTCTCTCCCTGGGCGTACATCTTGTTGTAGTGCTTGATGCACCACGAATTGCCCGTGTCGAACCAGGTCGAGTAACGCTTGTCCGTGCCGGCCAGGTCGGTGGAGTAGATTTCGGAATACTGGCTGGAGAGCGCAAGGGTTCCGCCCTGGTAGATGTGATTCCGGTAGAAGTTGTAGGTGTACTGCGTCGAGTAGAGCCCGAAGACGGTCTCCTGCATGTTGAGCGTGCCGGTCTCCACGGCGTTCCAGGCCTCGGCGGTCGTCATCAGCGGGAATTTGCCGCTGTCGATCACCTTCTCGGCGTAATCCTCGGCCAGGTCCAGTTTGCCCATCGTCCAGTAGGCGCGGGCCAGCAGCGCCTGTACCGCGTAGAGGTTCAGGTGCGTGATGCGGCAGCTCGTGAAGCCGTCGGAGGCGTTGTTGCGGGTCGCCGTCACCAGTTCCTCGTCCGCCGCGAGGTATTTCTCCGCCTCGGTCAGGTCCGCGACGATCAGTTCGAACACCTTGTCCAGCGAACTGTACGGGGTGACTTCGATGCCGTATGTGGTCACGTAGGGAATGGCCTTGGCTTTGGCCGCGGCGTCGCCCGATGCGAACGGCACGGCGAAGATGCGGGCCATTTCGAAATGGAGGTAGGCGCGCAGCGCCAGCAGTTCGCCTTTGTAGAGCCGGATGTGGCGGAATTCGTCGTCGGATTTGGGCAGGACGTGCATCAGCGCCTTGTTGACGTATCCGATGGCCTTGTATCCGTTGATCCAGAGGTTTTCGGCTACCGTGATGGCGTTTTCGTGCTCCCACAGGCGCTGTACGACGTAGGCCAGGTTGTTGCTCTGGCTGATGGTGAAGTTGCCGGTCATCAGTTCCGGATAGGCGAACGTAAGCGCGTAGGCGAAGAGGTTCTTGTTGGTTCCCATCTCGGTATAGATGCCGTAGATGGCGTCTTCGCAGCCTTCGGCCGTCGAGAAAAGCTCCTTGTCGGTCACTTCCGATTTGGGATTGACGTCGAGATACGCCTCGCAGCTGCCCAGCAGCAGCGGCAGGGCCAGCAGGATGTAGCTGTATTTTTTCATTCGTTTCATGGTCTCGGCAATATTAGAACGTGGGACGGAATGTCAGGTTGATGGTGCGGCAGTAGGGGTAGCTCGTACCGCGTTCGTACTTGACGGTCGAGAAGCGTACGATGTCCGATACGCCGACACCTACGGCCAGACGCTTGAATCCGAGCCGTTTGAGGAATTTCGGCTGGAACTCGTAGGTGAGCGTCGCGCTCGAAAGCCACAGTTCGTTGAGCCGCTCCACGAAACGCTCCGAGTTGTGCGGGGTCGTCGAACGCCGCTCCTTGATGGCGAGGTAGCGCGACAGGTCGCCCGGGTTCTTCCAGCGGTCCGTAAAGGCGCGTTCGTCGACGTTGTAGCGCGGGTCGATGTCTTCCACCTTCTCCCAGAGGGTTTTGTTGTAGGTGTCGCCGCCGAAGGTGTAGCTGAAGACGAAGTTCAGCGACCATCCCTTGTAACGCAGCGTGTTGAGCCACGTGCCTTGCAGTTTGGGCTGCGTGTTGCCCACGACCACCTCGTCCTCGGCGTCGTACTTGAAGGTGTATTCGCCGTTTTTGTTGATGAAGATTTCCTGTCCCGTGGCGGGGTCGATACCGGCCGAACGCACGGCGTAGATGTCGTACTGCGAGCCGCCTTCCCGGAAGCGCAGTTTCAGCGGGTTGTCCTCTTCGAGCTGATAGGCGGTGTTCTTCAGCTTGTCGCTGATCTGCTTGATGCGGTCCTTGACGTGCGAACCGTTGATGACGCTCGTCCACGCCCAGTTCTTGTTGCGGATCACCTGCCCCGCCACCGAGAAGTCGTAACCTACGTTCTGGTTCTCGCCGAAGTTCACGACGATGTCCTCTGAACCGGTCGACGCCGGGAGGGGAATCGTCATCAGCTGGTCCTTGGTGGTGTTGCGGAAGTAGTCGAAGCTCAGCGTGGCATCGCCCGGCTTGACGAGCCCGAAGGTCTGCGTCAGGCTGCCTCCCACGGTCAGCGCCTGCTCCAGACGGTCCAGGTCGCCGAGCTCCGGAACGACGATGGCGCGCCCCGTGGCGAGCATGCCGATGTTGTCCGTGAGGACGTTCGTCGAACGGTAGCCCAGCCCGGCCGAGGCACGCAGCGTCGTCGAGGGGGTGATGTTCCACTTCACGTGGCCGCGCGGCGTCAGGAAAAACCGGTCGTAGAAGGCGTTGTAGTCGCCGCGGAGTCCCGCCACGACCGAGAACCGGTCCCGGACGGCATAGGTGTATTCGGCATAGGCGCCTACCTCCTCCTCGTTGCGGTCCCAGTCGTAGTCGGCCCGTGTGCGGCCGTCGATCCACGGCGTGCGGTTCAGGAGCGACTCGCGGATGTAGTCCAGGCGGGCCTGCACGCCGACGTTCAGCGACGACCGGTAGGTGAAGTAGTGGTTGTACATCGCCTGGACCGACACGGAGTTCTGCCGGCCCGCATAGTCGTTCAGTCCGAAATAAGCCTCCTCGTCGAAGTGGTCGAAATCGGCGACGAGGGCCAGGTTCGAACGCTTCTCGTCCTGTGCATCGGCATCATAGACCGACGCCCCGACGGGCATGCCCAGCTTGAAATAGCCGTTGGCGTTGCGGTTGCGGATGTGCGACCCGTAGAGGGGCATCGTGCCGCCTGTCCGCTCCCAGTCCCACTCCCGGGCCATCGCCTCGCGCATCGACCGCGTGTTGCGGTAGTCGAGCATGCCGCCCAGGCGGCTCTCCTCGACATACTTCCAACCCCAGCGGATCTGCATGCCGTTGTCGGCCGCATAGAGCCACTTGTTGGCCACGTTGAACTGTGCCGAGCGCGGCAGGTCGCGGAAGCCGTCCCCGTTGTGGTCCATCTTCCGCACGTCGGTGTCGGCCGAACCGTGGAGCAGCAGCACGCTCGAGAGCTTGCCGTCGCGCGAGACGGGAAAGGCGGTCGAGATGTTGGCCTCGGGGCGCAGCTCGTCGTCGAGGTAGAGGTTCACGAAGAGACGCTCCTCGTCCGTCGGCTTGCGGTGTTCGAGGTTGATCTGTCCGGTGATGGCGTCGTGCCCCGCCGTGACGGAGGCCACGCCCTTCGAGACCTGGATCGAGTTGAGCCACATGCCGGGCGTGTAGCTCAGCCCGTAGGGGGCGCTCAAGCCCCGCATGACCGGGCGGTTCTCGTCGAGGATCTGGGTGTAGGTCCCGGCCAGCCCGAGCATCTTGATCTGCCGTGCACCCGAGATGGCGTCGCTGTAGCCTACGGTGACCGAGGCCGAGTTCTCGAACGACTCCGCGAGGTTGCAGCAGGCCATCTTGCACAGCCCGGCAAAGGAGATCATCTCCCCCTTGACGATGCCGTCGCGCTTGACGAAGTTGCCGCTCTGCACGGCCTCGACCACGACGCCCTCCAGTTCGACCCCTTCGGCACGAAGCCCGAAGGCGGCCTGCTGCGTCGCGGCATCGACGCGCAGCGTGTCGTTCACATACCCCAGAAAGGAGGCCACAAGCAGTTCGCGGCCCTTCACGCGATGGAGCCGGAAGGCGCCCCCGCCGTCGGCCGAGGTCCCAACCGTCGTCCCGGCCCAGTAGACCGAGGCTCCGGCGAGGGGACGGCCCTCGGCATCGCGCACCTCGCCCCGGAGTTCCTGCGCACGCAGCGGAGCGCACACGCCGAGGGCGAGCAAAGTGATTGCTGAAATAAGACGTATATGCATGGATTGGTTTCGTTATGGGTAAAAAACCGGTTGAAGGAGCAGCTCGGACAAAGCCGGCTCCACACAGATTTTCAAGCCCATACGGGAGGTGCACGAAGCCCCGCAGCCGCAAGTGCGGCTTCCGGAAGCGTACCGGTGCGCCGCTCGGCGGCGGCAGGACGCCACCACGGCATTTCGGCCGGGCAGAGCGGCTCGCCGTTGAGAGCCGGCGGCAGGTCGGTCACCGCCAGGCGCTGGGTGCGTTCGGCCGCACCGGTCAGCTGGGCGACATAGAGCGACAGCTCCATCGAGTGCAGGTCGCAGCAGCAGGCACCCGTCAAGGCGCCGTCGTGTTCCGGAACATGGTGGGGACAGTGCGTGCAGCAGGCCGAATCCCCGCCGCCGGCATGCACCGCGCATTCGCACGTGAGCGTTGCCACGGAGAGGGCGGCCGTCGCCACGAGGTAGACGGCCAGCAGCCACAGCGATATGCCCCTTTTTCCCTTCATCGTTCCACGATTCCGCACGTTTCGAGCCGCCGGATCCACGCCTCGGCATCGAGGCGGGCCCGCTGCGGGGTGACGTCGTAGCGTTCGGTCAGCAGGCGCGCGGCATCCTCGACGGAGAAGTCCCGGCCGCTGAGGCGCTCCCACAGGTAATACGACGAGTCGTTGAGCGCCACCAGGCGTATCCGCCCGCGCGGAGCCTCCTCACGGGCCGCAGCATCTGCCCCGGCCCCGTCGGAGGGGAGGCCTTCCGCCCCGGGGTGCGCCGCGCCGGGCACGACGACGATCCGTTCGCCGGCCATCTCCCGGACTCTGTATTCCTTGCGTATCCGCATGTCGAAACGGTGCGAGTTCGGGCAAATGTAGGAAAAATTCCCGAAACCTCCCAAAAATTCCTACCTTTGCGGTATGGACGCTCTCGGCGAGAAGATATACGGGGCCTTGCGCCGCTACTGGGGATTCACGTCGTTCCGTCCCGTGCAGGAGCAGATCGTCCGCGCCGCCATGGAGGGGCGCGACACGCTGGCGCTCATGCCCACGGGCGGCGGCAAGTCGCTCACCTACCAGGTTCCAACGATGGCCCGCGAGGGGCTGTGCATCGTCGTCACGCCGCTCATCGCCCTGATGAAGGACCAGGTGGACCGCCTCCGGGCGCGGAACATTCCCTCCGTGGCAATCCACTCGGGGCTCTCGCCCCGCCAGATCGACATCGCCCTCGACAACTGCGTCTACGGCGACGTGAAGTTCCTCTACGTCGCCCCCGAGCGGCTAGCCACCGAGGCCTTCCGCCTGCGCGTCGTGCGCATGAACGTCTCGCTGCTGGCCGTCGATGAGGCCCACTGCATCTCGCAGTGGGGCTACGACTTCCGCCCCTCCTACCTGCGGATCGCCGAGTTGCGCGAACGGCTGCCGGGGGTTCCCGTGCTGGCCCTCACTGCTTCGGCGACGAAGGTCGTGGCCGAGGACATCATGCGCCACCTGAAATTCGCCGAGCCCCACATCCTGCGCAGCAGCTTCGCACGGCCCAACCTCTCGTACAGCGTCCGCCACACCGACGACAAGAACGGTCAGCTGCTGCGCCTGGTCCGCAACGTCGCGGGAACGGGCATCGTCTACATGCGCACGCGCGAAGGCACCGAGCAGATCGCCGAACTGCTCCGCGAGGAGGGGATCACCGCCGCGGCCTACCACGGCGGGCTGGGACACGCCGAACGGGCGCAGCGACAGGAGGAGTGGATCTCGGGCAAGGTCCGCGTGATGGTCGCCACGAACGCCTTCGGCATGGGTATCGACAAGCCCGACGTGCGCTTCGTGGTCCACTACGCCCTGTGCGACTCGCTCGAGAGCTATTACCAGGAGGCCGGACGCGCCGGACGCGACGGCGCGAGGGCCTATGCCCTGCTGCTCGTGGCGTCGGACGACAGCGAGCGGATCGCCCGCCGCTTCGAACAGGAGTTCCCGCCGCTCGACCGGGTCAAGGAGATCTACGAGCGGGTCTGCTCCTACCTGCGCATCGGCATCGGCGACGGGGGCGGCTGCTCCTACCTGTTCAACCTCCACGACTTCTGCGCCCGCGAGCGGCTCTGGTCGGGGACCGTGCAGAGCGCCCTCAGGCTCCTGCAGCAGAACGGCTACCTGACCCTGACCGACGCACAGGACAACCCGGCGCGGATCATGTTCTGCATCAGCCGCGACGAACTCTACAAACTGCGCATCCGCCGCGACGACCTCGACCCCTTCATCCGGACGCTGCTGCGCCTCTACAACGGAGTCTTCACCGAGTTCCGGCCGATCAACGAGGGCGAACTGGCCGCCTGGAGCGGCTACACGGTGGACCGCGTCCGCGAACTGCTCAAGCTGCTCTGGCAGCTGCGCGTGATCCGCTACATCCCCTCGAACCGCTCGCCAATCCTCTACCTGAACGAGGAGCGGCTGCCGCGCGCCGACCTCTACATCGCCCCCGAGACCTACCGCCGCCGTCAGGAGCTGGCCGAAGAGCGCTTCTCGCACATGATCGCCTACGCCGCCAACGAAACCGAGTGCCGCAGCACGGTGCTGGAACGCTATTTCGGTGCGGCCGACCCCGCGCCGTGCGGTGTCTGCGACATCTGTCTGGCGGCGCGCAAACGCGCGAAATCGGCCGAAGCTCCGCTCGACGAGGAGATCCTGCGACAGCTCGACGCCGAACCGCTCGCGGTCAAGGAGCTGGCAGCGCGCTTCCGCTGCGACGCTGAACGGGTGTTGGAGGCCGTCGAACGATTGCAGCACGCAGGTAAAATTTCGACGGCGGAGAGCGGAAAACTCGCAATTAATCGGTAACTTTGCGTCGCCTGAGAGAATTCGCATGGAAAAACGACCGTTTCAACAGCACATATCGAACGAAGATACCGCAAAGCTGCCTGCCGTGCTCTTCGAGGGCCCGATCGTCATCGTCGACGACGAGAAGCAGGTCGAAGCTGCCTGCCGCGACCTGGCGTCGTCGCCCGTGCTGGGCTTCGACACCGAGACGCGCCCCTCGTTCAAGGCGGGCGTCACCTACCGCGTCGCCCTGCTGCAACTCTCCACGCCGCGGCGCTGCTATCTGTTCCGCCTCAATAGGATGCGCTTCGAGAAGCAGCTCGTCAAACTGTTGGAGAACAAGGCGATTCTGAAAATCGGCGCCGACGTGGCGGGCGACATCCGCTCGCTGCTGGCCCTGCGCCGCTTCCGGCCCGGCGGCTTCGTCGACCTGCAACAACTGGCCCCCGACTGGGGCATCGAAGAGAAGAGCCTGCGCAAGCTTTCGGCCATCGTGTTGGGCAAGCGCGTCTCGAAAGCCCAGCGGCTGAGCAACTGGGAAGCGGCGCAGCTCACCGAAAAACAGATGCGCTACGCCGCCACCGACGCATGGATCTGCCCCGAAATCTACCGCACGCTGCAACATACCCTTAAACCGAACGACAAATGACGACCCACCCCCGTATTTTCCTGCGCAGAGGCAAAGAAGAGTCGCTGCTGCGCCGTCACCCATGGATCTTCTCGGGCGCGATCGGCCGCGTGGAGTGTCCCTCCGACACGATCGCCGAGGGGGAGATCGTCGACGTCCATACCGCCGCCGGCGATTTCATCGCACGCGGCCACTACCAGATCGGATCGATCGCCGTGCGGGTGCTCACCTTCGCGCAGGAGCCGATCGACGCCGCATGGTGGCGCGCTCGCATCCGCTCGGCCTGCGAAGTGAGGCGCACGCTCGGTCTGATCGGCAATGCCGCGACGACCTGCTACCGGCTCGTTCACGGCGAGGGCGACTCGCTGCCGGGCCTCGTCGTCGACATCTACGGCCCGGTCGCCGTCATCCAGTGCCACTCGGCGGGCATGTACCACGCGCGGATGCAGATCGCCGAGGCGCTCCGCGAAGTCTACGGCGAGCGTCTCGCAGCCGTCTACGACAAGAGTTCGCAGACGGTGCCCTACAAGGCGGGGCTGAACGCCGTGGACGGATACCTGATGGGCAAAGTCGCAACTCCGACACAGGAGGTGTCGGAAAACGGCCATCGTTTTCTGGTCAACTGGGAGGAGGGACAGAAGACGGGCTTCTTCCTCGACCAGCGCTGCAACCGCGAACTGGTGGAACGCTACGCTGCGGGCCGCACCGTGCTCAACACCTTCTGCTACACGGGAGGCTTCTCGGTCTACGCCGCCGCGGGCGGAGCGAAGGAGGTCTGCTCGGTCGACGCCTCGGAGCGCGCCGTGCAGCTGGCCGACGAGAACATGCGGCTGAATTTCGGCGACAGTTTTCCCCACACGACGCTCGCCTGCGACGCCGTGGAGTATCTCAAACAGATCGGCGACCGCTACGACCTGATCATCCTCGACCCGCCCGCCTTCGCCAAGCACCACAAGGTGCTGGGCAACGCCATGCAGGGGTACAAGCGCCTCAACGCACGGGCGTTGTCGCAGATCCGGCCGGGCGGCATCCTTTTCACCTTCTCCTGCTCGCAGGCCGTGACGAAGGAGCTGTTCCGCACGACGGTCTTCTCGGCGGCAGCCATCGCCGGCCGCAACGTGCGCATCCTGCACCAGCTCGCGCAGCCGGCCGACCACCCGATCAACATCTATCACCCCGAAGGGGAGTATCTCAAAGGGTTGGTGCTCTATGTGGAATAAACCCTCCGACAGCGAACGGATCGATGCCGTGACGGCGTGGCTCGATGCGGCGGACATCGCCTACGACCTCTATTTCCACCCCGCTTCGCCCACGATCGAACTGGCCAAACGCCACTGGCGCGACGAGGGGTCGAAACACTGCAAAAACCTCTTTTTCCGCAATC
>OLSK01002724.1_pt1 | contig 10735 bp, 14 predicted proteins | sample 1672781 | NCBI WGS metagenome assembly OLSK01 (sample SAMEA3136723, study PRJEB25190) | human gut metagenome | biome: human gut; feature: human-associated habitat; material: faeces | place: Austria | collected 2013 | reverse complement strand
TGGGCGTAGGATATTTGAGAGGAGCTGTCCTTAGTACGAGAGGACCGGGATGGACAAACCTCTGGTGTATCTGTTGTTTTACCAAAGGCATGGCAGAGTAGCCAAGTTTGGCAGGGATAAACGCTGAAGGCATCTAAGCGTGAAGCCCCCCTCAAGATAAGATATCCCATCTTCGGAGTAAGACCCCTTGAAGACTACAAGGTTGATAGGCTTCAGGTGTAAGTGTGGTAACGCACTCAGCTGAGAAGTACTAATAGGTCGAGGACTTATCCTTAGAGGTTTCTAAGAGATAAGCTTTAGAAGATACCTCTTTCTGTGTGAAATTCTGAAGGTACAGAATAAAACGTACCGGGAAAATTTAACGCTGTAGCAGGTGTTAAATTTTTTCTGTATATAGGGGATTGGTCAAATGGTATGATAGGGGTCTCCAAAACCTTTGGTGGGAGTTCGATTCTCTCATCCCCTGCTAAAAAGCCTTGAAAACTCAGTGTTTCAAGGCTTTATTTATATTAGTGGGAAGGAAAATGGCAAACTATGAAAAAGGAGAATGAACCACATTAATATAAAGGCAGTTCTATATATTTTATAGTGACTTTGGTGGAAAAATATGTAAAATATTATAATATAAAGTAAAGAGAAGAAGGGATTAATATGTATTACAATGATGTGCTTGATCTGATAGGGAATACTCCGCTTATGTGTCTGAAAAAGTCGACAGGATACAATATATTTGCCAAGGCGGAATTCCTTAATCCTGGTGGAAGTATTAAAGACAGGGTCGCAAAAAACATGCTGGAGGTTGCAGAGAGTGAGGGAAAACTCAAGCCGGGAATGACTATTATAGAGCCTACGAGCGGTAATACCGGAATAGGGCTTGCACTCTGTGGTGTTCAGAAAGGTTATAAAGTGATAATTGTGATGCCAGAGAATATGAGTGAGGAGCGAAAGAAGGTTATCAGGGCATTTGGTGCTGAGCTGGTACTTACGGATCCGGTTCTAAGCATCGGTGGTGCTGTTGATAAGGCAAATGAGATAGCAGAATCTGATCCAGAGAAGTATTTCATGCCGCAGCAGTTTGTCAATCAGGCAAATCCAGATGCGCATTATCGCACAACAGCAGTTGAGATGTGTGAACAGCTTGGTCAGAAGATAGACATATATGTGTCTGGTGTTGGAAGTGGAGGTACTCTCCAAGGTATAGCTAAATATCTGTTGGAGAAAAATCCAGATACGAAGATTGTTGCCGTTGAGCCTAAGGGAGTGTCAGCGCTACATGGAGATGGCCCGGGAATCCATCAGATACAGGGAATAGGCGATGGATTTATACCGGATGTTCTGGATACATCACTGGTAACAGATGTGGTGGAAGTGGCGGATAAGGATGCCATTGAGATGGCGAGACGACTTGCCAAAGAACAGGGACTTCTTGTAGGTACGTCATCCGGTGCAAATGTATGGGCGGCTATGAAGATGGCAGAAAAATATGGGAAAGATAAAGTTATAGCCACAGTTATGGCGGACAGGGCTGAAAGATATTTCAGTGTAGGTTTATTATAAAATAGGAAATAAATTTATTTAGGGACATTTTCAAGAGATGCTATGTATGGTACAGTGGAAATGTCTCTATTTTATTGATTTAAATGTGTTATTTGAAAGAACGCAAAATATAAACCATGTAAGTATAAAGGAGCAAAAGAGATGGATATAAATGGGAAGATGACGGGAAAAAATGTGGCTAGCGAGGCACTTGCTGCATCGAGGGAATACGAAACTCAGAATGAAATAGATAAGAATGAGCGACCGTTGTTTCATGTGACTCCGCCTGTCGGTTGGATGAATGATCCGAATGGATTTTCTGTGTATAATGGTAAGGTGCATTTGTTTTACCAGTATCATCCGTACAGTACGGAATGGGGACCTATGCATTGGGGGCATCAGGTCAGTGACGATTTGATAAGATGGGAGCAGCTTCCTGTGGCGATTGCACCTGATACGATATATGATGCCGAGGGCTGTTTCTCAGGTACGGCCATTGAAAAAGATGGAGAGCATGTCCTGATATATACCAGTGTTATGAAAAATCCCGACGGTGATGGGGTATTGCAGAACCAGAGCATAGCGGTTGGTGATGGCATTACATATAAAAAAATACGGAATAACCCGGTGGTGACCGGAGATATGCTGCCGGAGGGATTGAGCAGAGCGGATTTCAGAGATCCGAAGGCATGGCTTGAGGATGGCAGATACTATATGGCTGCAGGCTGTGTGGATCAGGATAATAAGGGGCTTGTGGTACTACTTTCGAGTGCTGATATGGAAAGCTGGACATTTGAGAGTATCCTTGCACGGAATGAAGATGATCTGGGCGGCATATGGGAATGCCCTGATTTCTTCAAATTAGACGATCATCATGTACTTCTCGTATCGCCTACGGGAATGAAAGCAGAGGGATATGAATTCCACAATGGAAATAATTCTATCTATTTTGTTGGAGAATTTGATAAAGGTGAGAAGAAATTTGACGGTGGAGAGCCATTATCACTTGATTATGGAACAGATTTCTACGCGCCTCAGACTACACTTTTGCCGGATGGCAGAAGGATAATGATAGCGTGGATGCAGTCGTGGCATAATCTGTGGATACCCGGTGGACAGAAGTGGCAGGGAATGATGACGATTCCGAGGGAGATATCTCTGAAAAATGGACGCTTGATACAGAAGCCAGTTAGAGAGATAGAGAAGTATCATGCTAATATGGTCAGGTACTCAGATGCAGTAGTGAGTGGACGGTGTAGTCTGGAAGGTATAAGTGGAAGAAGTCTGGATGTGACATTTGTAATCACTGGAAACAAATACAGCAGATTTACCGTGAATCTGGCAAAGGGAAGCGGATATTATACTCGATTTATATATGACAGAGAAAATAATATAATAGAGATGGACAGGACATTTGCCGGATTTGAGAAAGATGTGGTGTGTATCAGAAGGGCCTGCGTGAAATCAGCAGAATGTTACGGGGATGTCAAGGGAAAGGTTGATGAACAGCAGGAGGCTCAAGATAGTATAAAACTCAGATTTATACTGGACAGGAATTCGATAGAGCTGTTTGTAAATGATGGAGCTATGACAATGAGCACGGCGATATATACACCTATTGAAGCGGATGGAATAGAACTGTTATGTGAGGGACAGGCAGTCGTGGATGTGGAGAAGTATGATATCATTTAACAAAAGATGATCTTGCTCAATTGTTTAGTTGTTGCACTGCCAGGCATCAGTCTGGCGGTTCTCCAGGTTTCAGGTGCCTCCGTTCCAACATTGAGATGACAAGGAAAGTTGTCAAAAGTTATTGACAACTTTCCTTGTCATTTGTTATACTCAATTGTAAAAGAAATGACAACTATAGTTGTCATTTGGCATATATAATATATATAGCTTGAATTTGGAATGGGATTTTAGTGGTAAGAATTAAAATGGAGTTATGAGGATATGAGGGAAAAGCAAGGTGTAAATAAAAAGGACAATCTAAGTGAAAATGGCATGGATAAAGGTAATAAGAAATCTACCTGTGAAACACTACAAGCTATGTTTGAGGGCATGATCGTCTCCCAACCAGTGGACAAATTGAAGACGCAGGTCAAGGGGTATTCCGTGACAATGATCACAGAGAGAATGTTAAAGAAGAACAAGCTGGGGGATGCTATGGCTGAGGTCTGTGATATAAATGAGCTTGAGAATGAGATCCGGGAAAGTCTGAAGAAGGGGCTTCCGGTGTATGGATTTTTCAGGAAGAAACAGATGTGGAGCTGCTTTGTTTTTGAGAAAGAAGAGATTGCTAGGGATTTGTTGACGCCTGAACCAGAGAGTGGCAAGGATATGCTAAGTATATATAAGCTTAGAAAGTATTATATTCATCCTGATGTGGACAATCTGACGGAAGATATGATGGAGGCTGCACATGGCAATATGTATCAGAAAGTGATAGATGTATTTGGCGATGATAAGAGTGATGGATTTTTATTGAAGGATAAAATATATGTGTGTAAGCGTGATAAATCCACTGGCGCACCGTTTGGAATTCTAATTGGTGTTGCACTTGGTATAGTGTACGGAATGCTGTTTGACAATCTTGCCCTTGGCATATCAATTGGATTCTGCTTTGGAATAAGCTTTTCTATGATATGGGGAACATCCACACATAAGTATGCAGAGCATGGGCTGGCAGACAGAGCAGAAGCTGAAGATGCGGACAATGTAATAAAAGGATTGGGCTCTGATGGAGAGGACGGCATAAACAGATAATGGACCTGATTATGATGACAATACAGATTAACAAGCTGGAGGTGATATAGATGCCGCTGTACAACAGGCTGAAGGAATATCGGGCGAAGCTGGGAGTAAACCAGCAGGAGATGGGTGCACTGGTGCAGACATCAAGGCAGACGATAAGCCAGATAGAGAGGGGCGACTACAGCCCATCGGTGACACTGGCACTGAAGATCGCGAAGGTATGTGGCGTCAGCGTGGAGGATATATTCCAATACGAGGATGATAAGGAATGATTCCTGACATATGGATAAGGTCGTGTTAATTCATAGAATGAAAAGAGGATATGAGATGAAGGATACTGATAAAAAAGTGAACAAGAAAAGTAATCTGAAGATATATATAATATTTGCGGTCATGATCCTGGCAAGTCTGCTGGGAGGTTTCCTGGCGGGAAGGCTTGCCGCGGTGAACAAGGACACATTGGATGGGATCAACTGGGATCATATATGGTGGATAACAGCTGATACGCTGCCTATAGTATATGGTGTGCTCATGCTGGCGACGTTTGTGGTGTCATTTGTCATGTATGGGAAGATAAAGAGGATGATCAGAGGCTGGGACGGAGAGAACGAGGATGTGATAGTGGATATAGAGAGTCGGATCACGACTGCCTCATATCTCCCGTGTGTCATCGTGTTCGTTGGACTTGTGTTGTTTCCGGTGTGTATATACGCTGTGGACAGGACGTACAGTGATGGGCGTGGCACATTCCTGACAGTGCTGTCCGAGCTCATATTTCTGATACCAATGCGGAATCGAACACACTCTCCCGGTACTGCATACATCCTATCCCCCCATTGGGCGGAAATATATTCGATATGCATTTTCGCCGTGACTGGGAGAACACATCGGACGAGGCTGAGCTTATCATGATAGCCAAATCCTCCAAGAAGGGATTTATGACTGGAATTAAGGCAGGATTTGTCATGTGGATACTTACGTTTATGAGCATGTTTGCATTTGACACAGGCGTGATGCCAATAGTGGCTGTTGGACTTGTGTTGATTGTAATGTATGTGGCTTATTGCAGAGAGTTTGTGAGACTACAGAAATAAAATAAATATATGTGATATAATGGCGGATGGCTGTATGACAATTGCAGGGCATTCGCCTTTTATTGTATGACACGGTCCTGAGATTTTTCATTGCCATACATATATATAAATGACCAGAAGGCAGAAAAATATAAAAAATAGAGATGTAGGAATAGAGCTGTACTATTTTGGACAATAATATCTATGCGATGGGATGAATTTTAATCGAAAGGAGTATTGCTATGATATTAAAGGAAAAAGAGAAAACAGTTATCCAGGATCTTCAGACACAGGAGAAGTCCTGTGTGGAGAAATATGGAAGATATGCGGAGCAGGCGAAGGATCCTGAGCTTAAGAATCTGTTCCAGACTATACAGAAGGAAGAGCAGAAGCACTATGATTCACTTAGCCAGGTGCTTGACGGACAGGTTCCACAGTGTGACTGCAATGACAGCGATGGAAAAGATTATGAGCCAAAGCAGACATACAAGATGATGGACGATTCCGAGGATAAGAAGAATGATGAGTTCCTTGCAACAGACTGTATTGGAACAGAGAAGCTTGTGTCAGGCGAGTACAATGGAGAGATATTTGCATTTGGCGAGAGCGCGGTGAGAAAGCTTCTGGCGGATATACAGATCGAGGAGCAGAATCATGCGGAGATGCTCTACAAGTATAAGGTCGCAAATGGAATGGTGTAGGGAAAAGCTTACACAAGGGAGCATAAATTGTAAGGAGGATATGTATCACATGTGGTATATATCCTCTTTTTTGTTGCAATGATTCGTTAAAGCAGCTAGTGAAAACTCTTTGTTTTGAATTGAGGTTTTATGCGGGGATGTATTCACAAAACGGATGACAAAATGTAGAATGTTATTATACATTTTGGAAAAAGATAGCTAAATTTTAATAGGATGTATATAGGCAGGGATAACATTTTCAGAGAGGAGAATGTGACGTGAAAAGAAAATTTTACAGTGTACTGTATGTAGCAATATTTGCATTGCTGATGTCCGGGTGCAGTATGTCAGAAATTGCGGATGGCAGCAGGTCCGCGGTAAAGGGATATGAGAAGGAGACTGTAGAAGATACCTCAGAATCAGAGAATACCACAGCTGCGGAGAAAAAAGATAACACCGGCAACACGTCACCTGAAAGCAGTGCGGCAGCATCTGAGAATATTGCAGATCAGCAGGCTTCGAGCATGGAGATTGCTGATATTCCCATATATTCGGGAGAGGCATATTGAGATAAATGGCAATGTGCCTTATTTCAGTGAGGATGAGATGGTGACGGAGGCATTTGAGAATTACAGCGATCTGGACTTTCTTGGAAGATGTGGAGTTGCCTATGCCAATATCTGTAAGGAGATTATGCCAACGGAGGAGCGCGGCGAGATAGGTATGATAAAGCCTTCAGGGTGGCATACAGTTAAATACAATGATCGTATAGACGGCAATTATCTGTATAATCGCTGCCATCTGATCGGATATCAGCTTGCCGGGGAGAATGCAAATGAAAAGAATCTGATAACTGGAACCAGATATCTGAATGTCACTGGCATGCTGCCATTTGAAAATGAGGTAGCTGATTATGTGGAAAGTACTGGAAATCATGTGCTTTACAGGGTTACACCTGTATACGATGGAGACAATCTGGTTGCGTCCGGAGTGCAGATGGAGGCGGAGTCCGTGGAGGATAAAGGCGCAGGAGTAAGTTTCAATGTGTATGTGTACAATGTACAGCCAGGCGTGATAATCGACTATGCTACAGGGGACAGCGAAGCGGATCCGGATTATGTGGTGCCGGGAGAGAATGCCAGCACTAAAGTATCAGAGGAAAAAGGAGATGATGACCAGACAGCAGAAGCTGGAATGATCGGAGAAACTCAGGATACGGAGTCAGATATTGGCAGTGATACATCGGAGATCCAGAAGGAGTCTGCGGATGAGGATACATACATAGTCAACACCAACACCGGTAAGTTTCATAAGCCATCATGCAGGAGTGTGAAACAGATGAAGGAAGCGAATAAATCTGAGAGAACGACCACAAGGGACGAGCTTATATCTGAGGGATATGAACCTTGTAAGAACTGCAATCCGTAGTTGAATTTGGCGGTGAATTCTGTTATACCCAAACCAAATTAGGAATAGGCGAGATCGCATCAGTCACGGCAAATACCATGGAGAATCTGGGAGATGTGGCTACGAGAGTAGTCATGCTTACGACTCAGGGACTTCTCGAGACATCCATGATCATACTCATGATCCTGCTCTGCGACTGGAGGATCGCGCTGGTATCACTTGCAGGAGTTGCCATATTCCTTGTGATAAATACTGTGATGCAGAATGCCGAGACTCAATGCGGCAAATGAAGCCTGCGTCAGGGCAAATGTAGTGCTCGGACTTGACACAATGGATATAGATGGAAAGGAACTCAATCCTGAAAATCACGATATAGAGGTTAAGAATATAGAGTTCTCTTACGACAAGAGAAAGATAATAGACGGAATCTCACTCACCATACCGGAGAAGACAACGACGGCGATCGTCGGACCATCTGGCGGTGGAAAGACAACCCTGTGCAATCTGATCGCTAGATTCTGGGATGTGGATTTGGGTGAGATAACCCATGAAGAGGTTGTGGAGGCTGCAAATGTTGACCCTGAGAACGAGAAGGAGCTTACTCTTGCAGTGGACGCTCTGACAAAGGAGAAGACGATCATCATGATCGCCCACAGACTCAAGACAGTAAGACATGCGGATCAGATAGTAGTGGTGGATCAGGGAAGAATAGCCCAGAAGGGAACCCACGAAGAACTCATGAAGCAGGACGGAATCTACAGAAGATTTGTGGATTCGAGAGAACTGGCAGTTAGCTGGAAGATATAAGTGAAATGTATCCTGTGAAACACAGAAGACAGGTGTCAGATAATCGACACCTGTCTTTTGCTTTGGGATATTAGTTATCAGTTCGCAGCCTACTCAAAATCGTCCTCATCATAATCGCAGTCGCAGTTACAGCCGCCATCGCTGCAGTTGCCGTTGTATGAGCCAAATGTCTGGCTCTTTCTAGGAGAGCAGAGCATTCCGAGCACAAGCCCTGTGAGGAATGTGCAGATAGCGAAAAGCACGGCCTCTCTTGTTGAGTAGTCTTTATCCTTTACGACAACAGTGAATTTGTTCCATCCGTCTTTGATAGTTTTCATTGGTTTCATTGAAATCCCTCCTGATCATATTATATTGATAAATCCTGAATCAGGGAAAATCCCCCATCTGTAATGAATTTCCCTGAACAGTTAATTACATGATACATCAACATCACACATCAGTCCACCCCTGGGCAGGAGACTTAAGAACAAAATGAGATTTGTGGAAGTCGATCAGCCCATCTGTCTTCATCCTGCCAAGTTCAGTAGACAGTCCACTGCGGTCCACGGACAGAAAGTCAGCGAGCTGCTGTCTGGAAAATGGTATGTCAAATTCGTTGCTGCCATGTCTGTGCATCTCCGATGACAGGTAGGAGAGCAACTTATCCCTGGTTGTTTTCTGGCTCATGTGCTTTGATTTTTCGCCGAGCCTCAGGTTTTTGCCGGCGAGATCGCACAGGAGATTTCTTATCATCTGATTATGTCTGCCACATGTTACCGGGCAGGTGGTGAGCATTTTTTGAACATTCAGAAACAATACAGAACTTGCAGCTTCAGCATATACGCTGACGTCGAGTACGGAGCCAGGGGTACAGGCATATGATTCCGCAAACGTGTGTCCGGGCAGGATGGCAGACATGACGCTTTGACCACCCCAGTAATCCTCCTGGATGACTATCGCTTTGCCTGTAAGCAGCAATCCTATATATTCTGTTGTGTTGCCAGCCATGAGAATACACTCATTTTTTTGGTATTTTTTGATGATTGCACCCAGACAGTCCAGTACGGAGTCAACGTCATCAGCGGTGATACTGGAAAAAAGACTGGATTTCAATAATGTGTCCATGTATTTGTTCATATTACCTCTTAGTGGGGACGCTTCTTTTTGTCACAAGGATTGTCCCTGAAAAGTATAACATTTTTATGTTGAAAATTCAACATACACAAATGTTCTGACTGAATATAATGACGTTAAAAGCAGGAAAAAGATTGGAGGAAATATATATGATAAGAAGAGTTATACAGATAGACGAGGACAAGTGTAATGGATGTGGAGCCTGTGCAAATGCGTGCCATGAGGGTGCTATAGGCATGGTAAACGGCAAAGCAAAGCTGCTCAGAGACGATTATTGTGATGGACTTGGCGACTGCCTGCCGTCGTGTCCTACAGGAGCCATAACATTTGTGGAGAGAGAGGCGGCTGCGTATGATGAGGCGGCAGTCATGGCAAACAAACAGGCAAGACTCGATGCAGAAAAATCCAAAAATATGGTTGGCTCAGGGGTGATGCATGAAAAAAGTCCGGCACACTCCGGTTGCCCTGGTTCTATGGCGAGAAGCATATTCAGGAGACCGGCAGCAGCTTCAGGGGAAGCGGTACAGGCAAGCTCCTATGAACAGGCAGCAGTAGAATGCGTACAGAGTACAACTGATAAAACAGTCAATCAGCAGGCGGGTGACATATATAATTATGAGCGCCCGAGCCAGCTCACACAGTGGCCGGTGCAGATCAAACTTGCCCCGGTAAATGCGCCATACTTTAATGGTGCAAAGTTGCTTATAGCGGCGGATTGTACAGCCTATGCCTATGCATCGTTCCACGAGAAATTCATAAAGGGACATGTGACTCTGATCGGCTGTCCGAAACTTGACAGTGTCGATTATTCAGAGAAACTTACAGAGATTATCAGGCGAAATGACATACAAAGTGTTACAATAGTCCGTATGGAGGTTCCTTGTTGTGGAGGACTGGAGATGGCTGCGAAGAAGGCACTTCAGGACAGCGGCAAGTTTATCCCATGGCAGGTTGCAACAATATCAATAGATGGAAGAATTCTTGACTGACATTCTCTTCACAGCACCATGAAAGGTAAAGACAATGGAAGATAAAATAAGAATTACAACTGAGACAGGCAGTCGTCTGGTCGGTGCTCTGATAGGGCTGGTGAGAGCCACTGATGGGATGATGCATGTGACTGATGATACAAATAACATAATAATAGAAGGTTTGCACATGTCTGATATTGCTCTTGGCATCTCTGATGCAGACATGAAGGCGATGATCGCAAGGGTGCATGCTGATAAGCATACAATTGTCCCTGACTGCAGTGTATGCGGTGCACCATGTGGCAGGACTGCAGATTATGACTGGGAGAGCGTGTACAGAGAAGAACGGACAGAGCACGAGGAAGGCAATAGAGATGGCAATGTGGCAGAGCCT
>OLSK01002715.1_pt1 | contig 10770 bp, 6 predicted proteins | sample 1672781 | NCBI WGS metagenome assembly OLSK01 (sample SAMEA3136723, study PRJEB25190) | human gut metagenome | biome: human gut; feature: human-associated habitat; material: faeces | place: Austria | collected 2013 | reverse complement strand
CGTGCGCTGCATCACGCATCAGGCCGACGTCGCGGACGCCGCCGCCGTGCGGGCGATGCACCGCCGCTGCGTGGAGGAGCTGGGCGAGGTGACGCTGCTGGTAAATAACGCGGGCGTCGCGCGGCAGCAGCAGTTTCAGGACATCGACGCCGCGACGTGGAAGCGCCTGTTCGACGTGAATCTGGGCGGCTGCTTCAACTGCACGCAGGCGGTTCTGCCGCATATGCTGCATGAGCACGCGGGCAGTATCGTGAACGTCAGCTCCATATGGGGTCAGCACGGGGCGAGCTGCGAGGTGACGTATTCGAGCACGAAGCACGCCATCATCGGGCTGACGCGGTCGCTGGCGGCGGAGCTTGCGCCGAGCGGGATACGGGTCAATTGCGTCGCGCCCGGGGTCATCGATACGGAGATGGTGCAGGTGCTGGGGCAGGAGACGCTGGACATGCTGGCGGGGGAGATCCCGTTGGGGCGGCTCGGGCGGCCGGAGGAGATCGCGGCGGCGATCGCGTATCTGGCCTGCGACGCGACCTATGCCACCGGTCAGGTGCTCACACTCGACGGCGGATTTGTGAATTGAATAATGTAAACGGGACGGCGTGTACCGTCCCGTTTTTGCGTTCTGCAACGCATGAAAAATCGGCGCTCCGCCCCAAATCTTTGCCGCGCAGCGCTACCCCTCAAGCTCCCCCGCTGCTCTGTTATCTGTGCCCTGCTGCATATGTTCTTTGACAGACTGAAAACAGCCTCGGTGCGATATCGCACCGAGGCTGTTCCTGTCACGATTTCAAATTTCCGCGCGGATCAATACGCCACGCCCCAATAGATCATATGCTTGGCGGGCTTGCCGCAGCAGGCGCAGACCTCGCCGAGCTTCTCCTGCGCGAAGGGGATGCAGCGCGAGGACATCCCCGCCTTCTCCTTCATGTCCAGCTCGCACTGCAGGTCGCCGCACCACATGGTCTTGATGAAGCCGCCGTTGCGCTCCTGCAGCTCCTTGGCCTCCTCCAGCGAGTACGCCGCGTAGGTGTGCTCGTCGAGATTGCGCTTGGCCTTGGCGTACAGCCCCTGCTGCACCTCGTCGAGCAGCCCGTGGATGCGATCCGCGAGCTCGCTGAGCGCGACGGAGGTCTTCTCGCCGTTGTCGCGGCGGACGGCCATGCACACGCCGTTCTCGATGTCTCTGGGTCCGAGCTCGATGCGCAGCGGCACGCCCTTCATCTCATACTGCGCGCACTTCCAGCCGAGGGAGTTGTCGCTGGTGTCGATCTTTACGCGCACGCCCGCAGCCTTGAGACTGTCGAACAGCTCCTGCGCCTTCTCGATGACGCCGGGCTTGTGCTGCGCGACGGGCACGACCACAACCTGCACCGGCGCGATGCGCGGCGGCAGCACGAGGCCGTTGTTGTCGCCATGGGTCATGATCAGGCCGCCGATGATGCGCGTGGAGAGTCCCCACGAGGTCTGGTAGGGGTGCTTCTGCTGGTTGTCCTTGTCGGTGAAGGTGATGTTGAACTGCTCGGCGAAGCCCTGACCGAAGTAGTGGCTGGTGCCGGACTGCAGCGCCTTCTTGTCGTGCATCATGCACTCTATCGTATAGGTGTTCACAGCGCCCGCGAACTTTTCCTTGTCGGTCTTGTTGCCGCGGATAACGGGCATGGCGAGGTAATTCTCGCAGAGGTCGGCGTAGACCTCAAGCTGCTGAAGCGTCTCCTTGCGGGCTTCCTCCTCGGTAGCGTGGAGGGTGTGTCCCTCCTGCCAGAGGAATTCGCGGCCGCGCAGGAAGGGACGCGTCGTCTTTTCCCAGCGCAGCACGCTGCACCACTGGTTGTACAGCATCGGCAGATCGCGCCATGAATGCACCACATGGCTCCAGTGATCGCAGAACAGCGTCTCCGAGGTCGGACGGATGCACAGCCGCTCGGGCAGCTCCTCGCTGCCGCCGACCGTGACCCACGCGCACTCCGGCGCGAAGCCCTCGACGTGATCCTTTTCCTTCTGCAGCAGGCTCTCGGGGATGAGCATGGGCATAGCGACGTTGATGTGCCCGTCGCGCTTGAACATGCCGTCTAGGATCTGCTGGATATTCTCCCAAATCGCGTAGCCGTAGGGGCGCATGATGTAGCAGCCCTTGACTCCGGAATAATCGACAAGCTCCGCCTTGGTGCACACGTCGGTGAACCACTGGGCGAAGTCTTTTTCCATGTCGGTTATCTGTTCTACCTTCTTGTCTTTCGCCATATTTTTTCTCCTTTCGTCAGGGCCCTTGCCCCGCCGTATTCGATTTTCCATTTTATTATCCCGCCCGCGCCTTGTCAATAGGCTTCCGCGCGCCATTTCGATAAAATTTCTACGTTTTTTCTTGACCTTCGGCTCCACTTTGCTTATAATAGCGATGATTATGGCAATTACACCCCGGAGGTGAACGTTTATTAACAAGCAGAAATTTCTCGCAGAGCTGGGCAAGTTGCTGACCTTTATGTATGAGGAGGACAGGCAGACCGCGCTTGCAATGTATAATCAGCTCTTCGACGAGGTTGACGATGAGCAGGGGCTGCTGCAGCTTCTCGTCTCGCCGACGCGTCAGGCCGTCGTGATTGCGCGGTCGTATAACGCGAAGGAACGCAAGCTTCAGGTTCACGCGCAGTCGCGCGAGGAGTCCGATACGGCGTCGGACGGCGCCGCGCCGGAGTTCATGGGCGTGATAGAGAGCATCCGTGAGGAGGCGCTGAGCCGTCAGGCTCCCAAGACCGCCGAGGTCTCGGCGGATCAGTTCTCAATGTTTGAGGACGATTTCTTCGCCCCCACGCCGGAGACGCCCGCCGCGCCCGCGGAAGCGGAGCCGGAAGCACCGGCAGAGGAAGCGGCGGTCGAAGCGCCCGCAGAGGCATCCCCGGCGGAAGCAGCGGAAACCGAAGCGGAAGCGGCGGAAGCCGAAGCCCCCGCCCCGGCAGCGTCAGTGGACGAGGTGGACGCGTTTATTGCGGATTTCTCCATCCCTGCTGACCAGCAGGAGTTCGCTCCCGACGCCGGAGAGCAGACCGCCCCGGCAGAGGCAGCCGAGCCTGCGGCAGAGGAGGCGGAAGCCCCCGCAGAGAGCGATGAGGACGATTCCGCGCCCATCGCGATCGAGGAAGAGGACGACGAATACGACGACGAATATTATGACGACGAGGAATACGAGCCTGTGCGCAAGCCGCGCGTGTTCCTGCTGATACTGTACATACTGCTGGCGGTGCCGGTGGGTCTGTTGGGCATCCTGCTGCTCATCGTGCCGACGCTGCTGTTCCTGGTGCTGGCCGGACTTATCATCACGGGCGGCGTCATGGCGGTCACGTCCGCGTTCGGCAGCGGCATTGCGGTGTTTGCGGATATCATGGTCATAATCGGCATGGCGTTTATCCTGCTGGCGCTGGGACTGCTGGCGCTGTGGATAGCGGTGTGGCTTGTCGGCGGCGTGATGGTGGGGCTTGTCAGAGGGCTGATCCATCTCGGCGGCAAGTGGTGCTACAAGGAGGTAGAAGCCTGATGAAGAACGCGTGGAGAATAATCATCATGGTGGTTCTGGTCGCGATATTGCTCGGCGGCGTAGGCATCGCAGTCGGCATGATGACCGGCGCGGACTTTACGCGCATATATTCCGTCCTTGACGAGCGCTATAATATCACGCTTTATTATGACTACCTGCCTGAGCTGATCTCTCAGGTCGAGGCCATTTACCTGGGATAATTGAAGACTGTCTGCCGCACCCTCCGGCAGACCGGTTTTTGAATCTTTGCCGGGCGGATGACAGCCGTAAAATCACCGCGGCGCATAAGAGCGACTTCGTAGGGGACGGCCTCCGTGCCGTCCCGTTTGTTATGCTTGCGTCGGTGTAGAATCGTTGCACCAGTCCTAAATCTTTGCCCCCCACACCCACACATTTCACAATGGAGAACCTATGAAAGATTACATCAAAGCCCTTGTAAACTACGGCGTCGCGCACGACCTCATACACGAGGCCGATTCGCGCTATGTCTACAACCGTCTTCTCGACGTGATGCACCTCGAGCGGGGCGGCGGCACGGCTCCTAAGGGCGAGCCTCTCACCGCCATCCTCACCGCGCTCACCGACGACGCCGTCCGCCGCGGCCTCATCGGCGACAGCATCACCGAACGCGACCTGTTCGACACCAGCCTCATGGGCGAGCTGACCCCCTTCCCGCACGAGGTGCATGACCGCTTCGTGCGCGAATACGCGGTCAGCCCCGAGCGCGGCACGGACTGGTTCTACAACTTCTGCGGCGACGTCAACTACATCCGCCGTGACCGCCTCGCGCGCGACATCCGCTGGGTGTACAAGTCGGAGTACGGGCCGATGAACATCACCATCAACCTCTCGAAGCCGGAGAAGGACCCCCGCGCCATCGCGGCCGCGCGCCGCGCCCGCCAGAACGGCTACCCCAAGTGTCAGCTCTGCGCCGAGAACGAGGGCTACGCCGGCCGGCTGGATCACCCCGCACGGCAGAACCTGCGCATGGTGCCCGTCCTGCTTGACGGTAAATTCTGGTATATGCAGTTCTCGCCGTACAGCTATTATGACCAGCACTGCATCTTCCTCAACCAGAAGCACACCCCGATGTACATCGGGCGCGAGACTTTCGATAAGCTGCTCTCGCTCGTCACCATGCTGCCGCACTACTTCGTCGGCTCGAATGCCGACCTGCCCATCGTCGGCGGTTCGATCCTGAGCCACGAGCATTTTCAGGGCGGGCTGGACGTGTTCCCGATGACGAAGGCGCGCATCGAGGGCATGACCTTCTTCGACGGCTTTCCGGACGTCAAGGTGGGCATCGTCAAGTGGCCGATGCCGGTGCTGCGGCTCAACTGCGCGAGCGCCGACCGCATCGTCGACCTGGCCGACCGCATCACCTGCGTCTGGCGCGATTATAACGACGAGGCCGCGGGCATCATCTCGGAGACGGACGGCGTGTCGCATAATACGGTCACGCCCATCGCGCGGCGCGACGGCGTGCGCTACGAGCTCGACCTCGTCCTGCGCAATAACCGCACGACGGAGGAGTACCCCCTCGGCGTGTTCCACCCGCACCCGGAGCTGCACCATATCAAGAAGGAGAATATCGGGCTTATCGAGGTCATGGGGCTTGCGGTGCTGCCGCCGCGGCTCAGGACCGAGCTTGAGACGCTGAAGAACGCCATCCTGAGCGGCAGTGATATCCGCGCGGACGCGAGCATCGCGGCACACGCGGATTGGGCGGAGGAGCTGATGCGGAAGCATGAGTTCACGGCGGAGAACGCGGATGAGATATTGCGGCAGGAGGTGGGCGCGGTGTTCGTGCGCGTGCTCGAGGACGCCGCGGTGTTCAAGCGTACCCCCGACGGCCGCGCCGCCCTCCAGCGGTTCATCACGTCCGTGAACAGGATCGTGTCGTTTTGATGGATGAGGCGGGGGGGGGGGGGGGGGCCAGATGCGCTGCGGCACCTTATAAGCACCGTTTAGCCTACGCTCCGGGAAACCGCCCTTTGGTTTTCCGGGCGGGCGTTCCGGTGCGTCGGGGTCTTGGGGCTTACCCCAAGTCGCTTTTGGGCACTTTTGGCGAGTCAAAAGTGCCACCCCGGCGGTAGCCGTGCAAATCATGCCTTCTAAAAGGCTTGCCCCGCCAGGCAGGCGTACCAATCATGTTTTATATAAAACTTGCGCCACCGAAGGTGAGTACAGACTGTTACCTAAAAATCCGCCGAAGGCGAGAAGAAACTATCACCTAAATATCCCCCGCCGGAGGCGGAACCTTATTACTTTGTCCAATCTGATCCCAGCGATCTTGAGAATAGGAGATACTATGAGCAACATCGAACAGGTAAAACAAAGCCACTATGACGAAACACAGATCCAGGTGCTGGAGGGACTGGAAGCGGTCCGCAAGCGCCCCGGTATGTATATCGGTTCCACAGGCCCGCGCGGCCTGCACCACCTGGTATACGAGATCGTGGATAACGCCATAGATGAGGCGCTGGCAGGCTACTGCACCCATATCGAAACCGAGATTCTGGAAGGCGATGTCATCCGCGTCACCGATAACGGCCGCGGCATCCCCGTGGGCATTCACCCCAAAATGGGCATTCCCGCGGTTACGGTGGTCTATACCATCCTGCACGCCGGCGGCAAGTTCGGCGGCGAGGGCTACAAGGTCTCCGGCGGTCTGCACGGCGTGGGCGCTTCGGTCGTCAATGCCCTTTCGGAGTGGCTCATTGTCGAGGTAAAGAACGGCGAGCACATCTACCAGCAGAAATTCGCCCGCGGCGTGGCGCAGGGCGACCTGACCATCATCGGCGATACCGATGAGACCGGCACCCGTGTTACCTTCAAGCCGGATGGCGAGATCTTCGAGGAGTTGGTATACGACTATGAAACGCTGCACACCCGTCTGCGGGAGCAGGCGTTCCTCAATGCCGGGGTGCGCATGACCATCACTGACCGCCGTACCCCCACGGGCCCCAGCGATTCCATGTGCTACGAGGGAGGCATCCGCTCCTTTGTGGAGTTCATCCACCAGCGCCGCGGCCTGGAGGCCCTGCATGAGGATGTCATCTACATGAAGGGTGACAGCGGCGATAATGTGGCGGAAGTGGCCATGCAGTACAATGACAGCTACAATGAGCTGCTGCTTTCCTTTGCCAATAACATCAATACCGGCGAGGGCGGTACCCACGAGGACGGCTTTAAGCAGGCCCTTACCCGTGTGCTGAACGCCTATGCCCGGAAAAATAACCTGCTGAAGGACAGCGACAAAAACCTTTCCGGCGAGGACTGCCGCGAGGGTCTGACCGCTATCATCAGTGTCAAGCTGCGGGAGCCGCAGTTTGAGGGCCAGACCAAGGGCAAGCTGGGCAACACCGAAATGCGGCAGGTGGTTTCCGCCATCGTTACCGATAAGCTGACCACCTACTTTGAAGAAAACCCGCAGGTCGCCCGCACCATCATCGAAAAGGCCATTACCGCCAGCCGCGCGGCCGAAGCCGCCCGCAAGGCGAGAGAAGCCACCCGGCGCAAATCTCCGCTGGAGGGCGTGGGCCTGCCCAGCAAGCTGAAGGACTGCAGCGAGCGCAATAACGAGCGCACCGAGCTGTTCATCGTCGAGGGCGATTCCGCCGGCGGCTCCGCCAGCGATGGCCGCGACCGCCGTTTCCAGGCCATCCTTTCGCTGTGGGGCAAGATGCTGAATGTAGAGAAGGCCCGCCTGGATAAGGTATACAGCAACGAAAAGCTGCTGCCCATCATCGCCGCTGTGGGCTGCGGCATCGGCGAGGACTTTGACGCCAATAAGATCCGCTACAATAAGATCATCATTATGGCCGATGCCGATGTGGACGGCAGCCATATCCGCACGCTGCTGCTCACCTTCTTCTTCCGTCACATGCGCCCGCTCATCGAACTGGGCCATGTGTATATCGCGCAGCCGCCGCTTTATAAGGTCAGCCGCGGCAAGCAGTTCCACTATGCCTACACCGAAGCCGAGCGGGACGCCTGCATTGCCGAACTGAATCCCGATGGCACCGGCAAGGTGGATATCCAGCGGTACAAGGGCTTGGGCGAGATGGACCCCGTACAGCTGTGGGAAACCACCATGGACCCCGCCCGCCGTGTCATGCTGCGGGTGAACATGGAGGACGCCATGCGTGCCGATGAAACCTTTACCATCCTGATGGGCGATAAGGTGCAGCCCAGAAGGGAATTTATAGAGCAGAACGCCCAGTATGTCACCAATCTTGATGTTTGATGACGCAGAAAGGAGCCGAAAAAATGAGCAAGGATAAAACTCCCAACAATATGGGCGATTTTGATGCCATTAATGAAGTAGTGGATGAGGTAACCGCTGAAAACAGCCTGCACAATGAGGGCCGGATCATCCAGGTGGAGCTGGACCACGAAATGCGCAAGAGCTTTTTGGAATACTCCATGTCGGTCATTGTGGACCGTGCCCTGCCCGATGTGCGGGACGGCCTGAAGCCGGTTCACCGCAGAATTCTGTTTTCCGCCGATGAGGACGGCCTGACCCCCGATAAGCCTCACCGCAAGAGCGCGACCATCGTGGGTGACGTGCTGGGTAACTATCACCCCCACGGTGATGCTTCCGTTTACGATGCCATGGTGCGTCTGGCACAGCCCTTTTCGCTGCGCTATCCCCTCATCGACGGTCACGGCAACTTCGGTACCATCGATGGCGACCCCCCCGCCGCCTACCGTTATACCGAGGCGAGATTGAGCAAGATCGCCCTGTATATGCTTTCCGATATCGACAAGGATACCGTGGACTGGAACCCCAACTTTGATGACCAGAGCAAGGAGCCGGCCGTGCTGCCCAGCCGCTTCCCCAACCTGCTGTGCAACGGCTCGGTGGGCATTGCGGTAGGCATGGCCACCAATATCCCGCCCCACAACCTGCGGGAGGTCAGCGATGCGATCTGCCATCTCATCGACCACCCCGATGCCGAGCTGGGCGAGCTGATGCAGTATATCCACGGCCCCGATTTCCCCACCGGCGGTACCATCATGGGGCGCAGCGGCATCCGTGCCGCCTACGCCACCGGCCGCGGCAAGATCACCCTGCGCAGCAAGACCGAGATAGAGGAAATGAAGAACGGCCGGGAGCGCATCATCGTGCGGGAGATCCCCTACATGGTGAATAAGACCCGCCTGATCGAGAGCATTGCCCAGCTGGTAAAGGATAAGCGTGTCGACGGCATCAGCTACATCAATGATGAAAGCGACCGCGAGGGCATGCGCATCGTCATTGACCTGAAGATGGGCGCCAACGCGCAGGTGGTGCTGAACCAGCTGTACAGCTTTACCCAGCTGCAGGATTCCATCGGCGTCATTATGCTGGCGCTGGAAAACGGCGTGCCCAAGGTAATGACCCTGAAGGAGATGCTGGAGCAGTATCTCAAGTTCCAGTTTGAGGTCATCACCCGCCGTACCGCCTACGACCTGAAAAAAGCCAAAGAGCGTGAGCACATTCTGGAGGGTTTGAAGCTGGTGGTGGATAAGACCGATGAGGTCATCTACATCATCCGCCACAGTAAGGACCAGAACGATTCCAAGCTGAACCTGATGGAACGCTTCGGCGTGACCGATCTGCAGGCTGCCGCCATTGTGGCCATGCGTTTGGGACAGCTTTCCGGCATGGAGCGCATCAAGATAGAGGATGAGCTGGCTGGCATTCTGGAAAAGGTGAAAAACCTGGAGGAAATTCTCCGCACGCCTTCCATGGTCTATGATATCATCCGCACCGAGCTGACCGCCATCCGGGATAAGTTCGGCGATGACCGCCGCACCGCTATCGAAACGGTAAGCGGTGAAGTGGATATCGAGGATCTGATCCCCGAGCAGCAGTCGGTCATCACCCTTACCCACGGCGGCTACATCAAGCGCCAGCCTGTGGAGGTATACCGCACCCAGCGCCGCGGCGGCCGGGGCATTTCCGGCGTGGCCCGCAAGGATGAGGACTTTGTGGAGGATATGTTCATCACCTCCACCCACGATTATGTTCTGTTCTTCACCAACCGCGGCAAGATGTACCGCATGAAGGGCTATGAGATCCCCGAAACCGGCCGGGCCGCACGCGGCAGCCATGTGGTCAATCTGCTGCCCATCGAAAAGGATGAAAAGATCAGCGCTATGATAAGGGTGGACGAGGTGGAAAACGACAGCTACCTTGTCATGGTCACCCGCAATGGCACCATCAAGCGCACCGCGCTTTCCGCTTACCGCAATGTCCGCAAGGGCGGCATTATCGCCATTAACCTGGAGGAGGGCGATGAGCTGGCATGGGTGCGCAATACCACCGGCGAGGATGATCTTATCATCGCCACCCGGCAGGGTGTGGCCATCCGCTTTGCGGAAAGCGATGTTCGCCCCATGGGCCGTACCGCCACCGGTGTCCGGGCCATCCGGCTGGATGAGGGCGATGAGGTCATCGCCATGGCCACCTGTGAGGAGGGCGGCTATCTGCTGACCGTGACCGAAAACGGCCAGGGACGGCGCACCCCGCTGGGCGAGTACCGCACCCAGAACCGCGGCGGCCGCGGTGTCCGCAACTACGATTGCGAAGGCAAGGGCACCCTGGTGGCCGGCGTGCGTGTAGTGGGCGAGGAGGACGATGTCATCCTCATTGCCGATGACGGCATCATCATCCGCATCCCCTGCGAGCAGATCGCGGTGCAGAGCCGCTACGGCGGCGGTGTCCATGCTATGCGCCTGGAGGAAGGCAGCCGGGTCGTTGCCCTGGCCCGCGCCCCCCGCGAGGAGGACGATGAGAACCCGGACGAGGGCGAAGATGCCGAAAACACCGCCGAACCCGTCACCGACGAGCCGGAGACCGCGGAGGAATAAGAGGGACGCAGCACAATCCGGGGGCATTTCCGCCTGCCGACGGGATATTCCTCGGCAAATCGTAGTCCCGCGCCCCAACCCCCGCGAAGCCGCTTTATCAAGGCTTGATGGCGCCTGCCGGCGGGGCAAGCCCTACAAAAGGCTTAATTGGTACGCCTACCCGGCGGGGGCTGACTTTTGTTCGTGCAAAAGTCAGCAAAACACGCTTGGGGCTCTGCCCCAAGACCCCAGTCGCTTGCAGTGCTGGATACGGATTGAATTTCGGCGGGAGCCGAAATTCAATCCGTACTGCGCACAGATACGCTCCCAAGGTAGCCACGGGCGTATCTGCCCTTTCCCCCCACCCCCTTTCCCGATGGCGGGAAAGGGGCCCGGATGGG
>OLSK01002710.1_pt1 | contig 10789 bp, 5 predicted proteins | sample 1672781 | NCBI WGS metagenome assembly OLSK01 (sample SAMEA3136723, study PRJEB25190) | human gut metagenome | biome: human gut; feature: human-associated habitat; material: faeces | place: Austria | collected 2013 | reverse complement strand
AATTGTGTTGCCACAGATGTTGTGCCACCCAAGCACCTCCATTAGGCCACATACCGAAACTTGCAGCATCCACCGGTCCGCAGGCACGCCATATATCCGTATTATGATGTGCCACCCAACCTTTAGCATCATAAAGAACTTTAGCAGTTTCACTACCTGTAACTGCCAAGTCAGTCACCATATCAAAGAGAGGTTCATGCGTCTCACTCAGATTGGTTACTTCAGCAGGCCAATAATTCATCTCCGCATTGATATTAATCGTATATTTACTGTCCCAAGGAGCATACAGACTATGATTCCATATACCTTGAAGATTGGCAGGCTGACCACCGGGTTGCGAAGAAGAAATCAGCAGATAACGACCATATTGGAACATCAAAGCTGCCATCGCCATATCATTCCCTTCTATAAAACGTTGCACACGGACAGGTGTCTCCAAAGCAGAAACTCCGGTACTTTCCAAAGTCAGGGCCACACGGTCATATTGCTTGCGATAAGAGGAGATATGACTCTTCAAAGCCTGTTCGTAAGGAATGCGGGTGGCTTTCTGCAAATAAGTAGCTGCACGTTTTGACTCGTTCGCACTGACATCATGATAATTCACAAAATTGGTAGCCGCCGATATGTACAAAGTAGCTTCGGTAGCCCCATTTACAGCAAGTGCGCTTTCTGCCTTACTCACTTTACCATCTGTTTTTACCTGCACCTGGCATTCGGCACGCATAGCAGCAGGGATTCCTTCATGTTCAGCTCCCTGACAGGAGATAATCAGTTTGCCACCCTTTACTTGTACATTCGATTTCAGCGGACTGTTGTATGATATGGCGAAATTCAAAGCCTTTGCCTTATCCGCCTGAATGCGGACAATAATCACATCATCACTCAAAGAAGCAAACGCGGTACGGACAAACTTCACTCCGTCCACTTCATAACGGGTGGTAGCAGTAGCATTCTCCAGATTCAGGTCCCTGTAATATTCAGAAGGATTCTCATGTCCGGGGAAATTCAAAAAAAGACTCCCCATCGTCAAGTAGCGCATGCCATGCTGAGGCGTCATATAATTCTCATCAATGAGTTTCTGTGCCTCCAGGGTTTTGCCTTCAAAAATAAGACGGCGTATTTCAGGCAATACCTGCAATCCTTTGGGATTATTATTATTGTAAGGTCCGCCAGCCCAGAAAGTCTCTTCATTGAGTTGCAGTTCTTCACGGGCAGTTCCGCCAAATACCATAGTTCCCAAACGGGAATTGCCCAATGGCAGAGCTTCCAGCCAGTCTTGTGCCGGACGAGCATACCATAATTTCATATTCTGGGCAGATGTCCAATCTCCATATCCCAAAATAGAAAGCATCTTAGCAGCATAACGTGCTCCCAATATCCGGTATCCTTCGGCTGTAAAATGAAGATTATCGAATGCAGCCGGACAACCAGCGGAGGATATGACATGTGCAGTAGGAATTACCTGGGGCAAACTGTCGATGATTGTATTCATGCTGGCACAGATTCCATTCTGATCTGCATGTACCACCTCACCCGCCAGTAAGGGCACATTAGCAGCAGATAATCCCAAATCTTTCAAAAGATTATCATACACCCCCTTTACTTTTGAAGGCCAGTCTTTATCATTTGTATTCGACTCTCCCTGATGCAGCAGAATACCTTTAATTACTCCATCCTTTTGAGCAAGCTTTGCCATCTCAACCAAACGTGCATAAGGATTGCCACCGTATTCTTTTACCATATTCTTCAGCCAATCCGGAGAAGTTTCTACGTATGACTGATAATTATCCTTATCAAACAATTCTATTTTGCAACCACCTACGGCAACATTGATAATTCCTACCCGCACATTGGATGGCAGGTTAGCCACCATAGCCCGTCCAAAATAATCACCCGGAGTCAGGCCCGTATAGCAACGTGCCAAAGGAGGAACCGCCTTATACCAATTCCCTTTGGTCCTCCCCAAATTAGGACAATCTACAGCCGCTAATACCTGAAAACGACTGTCAACCGCCACTGTATCCTGTTCTTCTACCTTTGCATTTCCTTCCATGTTCGATTGTCCCAAACACAGATAGATATGAAAATTCGCATCTTGTGCATAACCGGATAGTGTATACATCATTACAGCCAACCATACAATTATCTTCTTCATCATATCTTTTATTTAAAGTTTATCAGACCATTCATATATATCTGCAAAAATAAGGCATGAATCCAATCACTGATTTGCAATTTTAGACATTTGAATATCAATATTAGATAAATATTACAGATTTGTATTCCTGCACACTCTTCACAGAGGATGCAGGAAAGATATTATAAAATGCACAAATTATATCAAACTCTCGGAAAGATGAGAGTTGATATGTCTTTTTAATTTGCTAAGGAGACATTAGCTATCACAATAGGTTTTCCACCTGTTGACCAAAAGCCTGCAATATAAAGATGCGAAGGATCAATCTTTCCTCCGTTCTTATCTTTCATATTTTTCAACTCCACTACAATCTTACGCGAAGATCCGAAATCATACACAGCAGGCTCACTCCAATAATTGTTTTTATCAAACAGACGGAACGAAACACCACTTTCATTATCGTTACCCAGCTCTACGGTCACAGTCTTATATCCCGACATGCTGACCAATTCGGCTACCAGATATTTGTGAGTAGACAAATCCTTGCCAGCAGAATACTGCCAACCTCCGAAACCATACTGCCCCGTCACCAGTGTGCGGGTATTCTCGTCGAATGTGCCTTTCTCCCATATAGAAGGATTGAAGACATCTGCCGTCAGTGAGAAAGGAGAAATTACCGTAACCAGTAAAGTCAGTTGCTTACTGACTCCGGCAGCCGATTGATACGTAACGGTTACCGTAGCTTCACCGGGTGCCACAGCTACTAATTTGGCTGCCTGTTCTACTTTCAGCACGTTTGTATCTGAGCTGTTGACAGTCGCCTCCGCAGTCACCATCCGTACCGTTCCATCAGAATAAACAGCTTTCACTTTGAGATAATTCGTACCACCCATTTGCAGACGAAGTTCTCCCTCTTGTCCCATCAACTCCAGTTTTTCCAGTTCCCCATTTACTACTATCCCTTCAGCATATTCTTTGAACCAATGGTACATCGCCCACGGGCAGGCCTCGGGATCATTGAGGAAAGTGTAATTGCCCGGTTCACCCGGCACATCTTTAAACGCCGCCAGTTCGTGTGACCTCGTTGTAAAGAACAACCAGGAAACATTGCCTGAATTATCAGCTATATATTTGAAGTTGGCACCAAAGCCTTCACCACCTGCCGTTCCTGTAATACTTTTACCCCAAGTGGCATCATATTTCTTCGGAGCCCAGTCTATTTCAGTCACCATGATAGGAGCGAAAGCCGCCACAGGGCCTACTTGCGCATCCCAACCACGCTGAAAAGCTTCATAACCTCCTCTTGTGGAAGAGCCGATTCCTTCACCGCTGTCTTCCTCGGCATCGCTACCATACCAACCGGGATAGCAGTGAACGGCAAAGCCTATATTCTCCCCTTCGATACGGTGAATGGCATATCCGGCGTAAGATGACTGATAAGACAATCCCGGCACCCAAACAATGTTGCGGCAGTTGGCACGTATTTTATCTACTATAGCCTGAAAGTAGAGTTGGAGGTTCTTGAAATGACCGTCACCGCTACTGCCGTATGTTCCGTCAGTACCTTTTATTCTGACAGGTTCATTGGCAAGCTCGAACATGACATCCATATTATTTTTCAGCTTAGGATGTTGCGAAACAATATCCCACACTTTGAGCAAAAACTGCTGATAAGTGTCTCCTATTTCTATACCTTGATAGGGAGCATCAGCCGGACAGACTCCGGGCGGACGCATCACCACATACATTCCTTTGGAAATAAAGTATTCTGCCATCGGCACAAACAACTCTTCAAGATACTTCCGAAAGCGAGTTTCGGAGAACCGTTCATGTCCTTCATATCTCACGGACTGCATGGAGGGGTCATCACTCCAATACGGGTCGAGGTGCATACGCACGAAATTGAACTTCCATCCGGCAGCCACAATTCCGTCTACCATACTCTTATTATACCTGAGGCATGCCTGCACGTCATAGTTACCCCAGGCATTGTTATTAAAGAAAGGGCTGTAAGTCTGCGTAAAACCATGCAGATTGACTATCTCTCCCTTTTCATTTTTAAGGTAGCGCCCGGCTACATTCAGGACTGGCAACTTGGCTTCAGCAGGAGGCTCGGGTTCCGGGTCCGGATTCGGTTCGACAGGTTGTTCCGGTTCCTGCTTTTCCGGCTGCTCAGGAATAGTCTCGTCCGAGCAAGCCGCTAAAGACACTCCTAAGAGCAATGTCAATAAATAAATTATTTTTCTCATATTGTTCTTCATTGTTTTAAGGACTTGAAAGTTGTAAGCTAAAGCAAGAGAGTGATAACAATCTACATTCTTTACAAATAATACAAACGAAGGATACAGTCGTATATCGAACCTAATTCGGTCGTATACTGAATGCCATTCACTCGTATACTGAATAGGGTTCAGTCGTATACTGAATGCAGCATATCCTATAAGCATTGATATTCAAGATATTACGAAGCATCCTCATCCTTTTGATAAATTACAACAAATATTCCAAATTACACCATTATCTGCTGACGTTACATACTAAATGGAAAGCCCCAACAGACCTGTTTATTATAATATCACCAATAGCGAACAAAACTATAGGTATAAATATCATCTCCTGTAGTAGTTCCTTCATATAGTTTATAGCCTTTTATATCACCATGATAATCAACTAACGGAGAACCATTATAATCCATTTCGTAAGTTCCTTTCGTTTCTCCTTTCGGAATAGTGATTGATGCATTGCCGTCATACTTTCCCCCATCATTGTATGCTTCGTATGGGATTCTGCAGCTTATATCTTTTTTTACGGGATAAGTTGTGGTGGCAGTAAAGACAGGATGATTCTTATAAGATTCTCTCACAGCAATCATTATATGATTATTACCTGCCTCTTGTATAATTTTGATAGATAAGATTTTATTAGATTCTGGTTGTTGCCACACAATATCCCCACTTCTTTCTTTTGAAGAAATATTATTTTGCATATATACATACACCGCAAACATACCATTATACATAGTAGCTTTATGTGCAATACTATCTATCCAAACAGGTTTAGTTAAAACCTGAGGTATAATTGGTTCAATACTGTTATTATCACCCCTATGAAATGAAACTATGGCAGGCATTACTTTTTCCCAATTACCCTTACAATCATATTGGTAGTAAGCTGACAACGCTCCGCCATAAATTTCAAATGAATATTCATCTAAATTCGCAGCCCTTGTAGCAACCATATCTTCTGCCCTACCAGTATCAAAAGGAATTTCATCACTACAACCACACCAAATGACCAAACTCAAAATAAATAATATGTTTTTCATTGTTATTCGATTTTTATTGAAACAATAAAGGCAGCGGTTTCACATCATGCCCCGCTGCCTTTTCTCATAAGACTCTATTATTTTCCAGCCAATCCATCAGCAAAACCTGCATAGGTATGCTTACGACTGTAGTTGGAATCCCAAAGGCCTACGGGTTCACCACCACGCCAGCCCGAATCACTGGGAGCATCGGTAGCACACCATTGCGTGATACCATACTGCTGAGCAGCAGGAATAATCTCGAAGTACTTCTTCACGATGAACTTATAGTATTCTGCCATCGCTTTATGCTGAGCTTCGGTCATATTCTCTGTCTTAACACTGGTATTATTCTCATCTATATAACCCATATCAAGTTCTGATATCTTTACCAGTTTACCACTTTCCGCCAATATCTCAAACATCTTCACTACATGGTCTTCCTTACTCTTCTGAGTAGCAGCATTAGCATAACAACTTACATGCATCTGTGTACCGATACCGTCAATCTTCGTCACACCATCAGCTTCCCACTTCTTAATCCAGTGTACTAAACTCTTAACCTTTTGATTGTCATCCCAGTCAGACTCTAAATTATAGTCATTGACAAAGAGCTTTAAAGGATTGGTACCACCATTTTCTGCATAATACTTACGGGCAGCAGCCACAACAACGCGAACGTAATCTTCGCTACCTAAGTAGTCTTGCCAATAGAAATTGTTCTTAGCATCCTCAGCAGAAACGTTGCTGGCAGACTGCAAAGGATAGAAGCCTTCACCGTCATCACCGCCACCGGAAATAGCTTCATTCACTACATCCCAAGCAGTTACATAACCAGCAGTGGATTTCATCATACCCTCTATCCAGCTATTCATAGCTCCTGTAAGGATTTCTTTCTTTTCTTCGGGAGTTTTCTCTATAATCTGGTCAGGGGTTCCACCAGAAACATAACCCTCTCCCTCCTCAGACAAAGAATGATAACCGTTACTATTCCATCCATTTACGTTACCAGCTTCAAAGTCGCTATTATCAATCAGGTTTTTATTGCTTCCTGACTCTACAAGTTTAACATTGTCCAAGAATAATGTTCCAACAAAATCCCCAAAATTCAATGTTACTTTGTCCTTATCACTATTCTCTAAAGTAAATGAAATCTTGACCTCTCCCCATGTTTGCTCAAAATCCAAGGATGGCTTATACTCTTGAGCACCTGTAGCCTCACATTGTAAAAAGACCGCAGAAGAATAAGGTTCAGAAGCCTTGCCCATAGCAGTTAAAGTATATTCAACCCCCGCCAATAAAGGTTCACTCAACTTATACCATGCTTGAGCTCTCCAATTATCCGTTTGTTTGGTAGTGTTTGTTATCTTCAAACAATAACCACCACTGCCACCACTCGAACTTTCGGTTTCAACAGAATAAGTAAAAGCATGCCAAGAATATTTTTCCCAATTTGTAGTTTCTCCGGTCTCAAAGTCACCATTATCTATCAGATTTTCAGTATCTCCATCAGCTGTCAAAACCATGTTATCTATATCCCACCATCCGGCATAATGTCCAAAAACAAGTTTAAGGTTTTGACCATTTTCATAATCGGGAGTAAAAGAGACAGAATAATCATCCCATTCATCAGAAATACTTACTTCAGGAATTCCATATTTGTCTTCCGAGCCAGCAGTCATCACCCAAAGATTCAGGTTAAATGGACTTTCTGCTTTAGCACGAAAAGATAAATTGTATTTTTGACCTTGTCGCAAATTACTTAACAGTTTACAATATAACTGACCATCCCAATTATTTGTCGCTGTCGGATTAACAATATGCAGATATTTATTTCCCGATGAATCAGGTACTCCAGGAATAATAATCGGTTGAATCAGCGAATTCAGATACTTATTATTCTGCTGCGCATGCCAAGCCAATGTATGTCCATAAATGGTGATTCCAGCTGCTTGAGCTGCAGAAACAAATTTTTCCACAGTTCCAAAATCCATATCGCCCTTATCGTTTACACACGAAGCGTATTTCATGGCATTGCCTGCCGTCATCTCATCGAAATTGGAGATGGCCATAGTACGCACCATTTCTCCTTTCAGAAAATCACTCGCCGACAGCGCAATTCCCAACTTAAAGTCGGGACTTGCACTTCGGTCTATATATGTTTTCAATGCATCGTAAGCATTGAGATATTCATATTGGGCTATACTTTCCGGCTTTTCAGTCTTGAAGTCAACGATTTGATCATCGGCACAAGAGGCAAGCGACAGCAATAAGCCCAAGGATAATGAGTATTTTATTGTTTTCATTGTATAATCATTTATTAACATATTTCTTATTCTTTTCATCAATATGCAATCAAGGGTAACGATAAGTAGTAAATGTGAAACTTCTATCATTCACCACATAATTCGGGCCTGTATCCTTCTTCAACAATACACGTATGGTTACACTTCTGGGCGTACCGTTCAAGCTCAGATAACGCTCATTATGCAATCCGGAATATTGCAAAGAAACCTCCGAACCATCCGAAGAGTAAGCTTCCCATTCATAATGCAATGAGCTATCCGGCACATCCATTACGATACGGACAAATCCGGACAAGGCATTCAGATGCATATGGTTATCTAAATCAGCCGTTATGGGAGGCGTATAAGGGTCATATAACACTGCGGTATAACTTCCCGTGATATTGACAGCCGGTCCGCTTTGTGCACAAAGCAGAAGAGGAAGACATAAAAATATAGATATTAAAATCTTTTTCATGATTGAATATTTTTAGTTATTATCCAACATTATGTCAATTGATCGTTTAAACGTTTCCGTTCAATTGGCACGATACTTAGGGACAAAAGTTTCTATCTTGTTCGTTCCGCGCGTCTGCATCACCAAAGTATCTTTCGTGGCATACTTCCGAATGCCAAAGTCAACGGTATAGTCCAGATAAAGCGCATCGCGGTCTTTGTTTCCCCATGATTTCTTTTCACCGTCCACCACGTATTTACCTGTCCCCGAAGCAGTCATTCCCGATGTCTCCGTAGTAATGGAACATTCACCCGCATCGTTGAATGTCAACAGCAAATCACATGTCATTGTTGTCCCGTCAGCCTGTTTTGCGCTAACCGGAAAAACAGCTGTCGTCAGCGAACGAGTGGTAATGCCACACACTTCATCCTTTTCTACAGACTGAGCATGACGCACAACAGTAGTTGTAGTCCCATTTTCTGTAATCTGATCTATACCACGACGCAAATAAGAAGCCTGCCATGGATTCATGTACTTTACACAATAAAGCACATAATCTTGAGGTAACACACTCCAATAATCCGAGTTGGGACGTGCCGGAGCATCGCCTTCAATCAAAGGAGTACCTGTCAGGATGCGGTCGGCACCTGTCTGTTTCTTCATCACTACAGGAATCACATAATTATTGCTCAGTGCTTTTTCGTCAGCAAAGAAAGCATCGGTAAGCTGCACCTCCACATTTCCCCAGTGTTCACCGTTGTATTTAATTTTATCACCCGCCAATGTATAATATGTAGAAGGCATGGGTAATACCGGTGAGCCGTCTTCAAAAAAGAGGTTATCACAAAGCGTATTGTCAACGGCAATGTCTATAGTGATATTTCTTCCACCGTATGCCCCTCCCATTGTGGCATAAATGGCACACTTGTGCTGACGGTCAGCCGAATTATCTACCACCGGATCATTACCCAATACAATAGTACGCACCGGATATTGATAAGCAAAATAGACACTCACACCACCCTCATAATCGGGAAAAGAGTTGCTTGCATTCTCACATGAAGAGAAAGCAAATGACATGGCACTCCCCAATATTACAGATAATAATTTATAGATTTTCATTTCCATATTCTTTTTGCATTTTATAATTATATGATTACCATCCTTTGTTCTGTTGTAGATTACTCCACTTCAACATCTCACCATAAGGTATAGGTCCATAATTCATATACTCCTTATAGTTTCTATTTTCTACATCAATTACGGTATAGTTCAGACTTTCGCCCACTTTGTCAATCCGTATTCCTTTAGCTGTTTCTGCCAATGGCATCTGCCAACGACGAATATCCCAAAAACGCTTATTTTCGAAACAAAGCTCAATGCGACGTTCGTTACGAATAAGTTGAGTCATCTTTTCCTTATCTCCCTTGATGCTCTCCAGATAAGCGTCGCCGTTATCGGTTCCTACACCACCACGAGCACGAATAGCCTTAACTACGTCATAAGCACTATAGGCGTTACTACCTTTGCCCATTGGTCCCCAAGCATCGTTGGCTGCTTCAGCATAAGCCAGGAATATTTCCGTATAACGGATACGAACAGGAATATGAAACTTGGCATTAAGTGAATTCGGATTGGCATTACAGTCTTCACGCAACAGCTTACGTAGATAGTAACCCGTACGGGTAGAGGTGCTCAATTGATTCAAATTATTATCTTGCTTGTTTTCTGCATCAGGATAAGTACCTGTAATAATAGCCTTTTCCTTAAATGTAGCTCCATTGAATAAAATGTATTTCGCTAAACGCGGATCACGATTTTTATAAGGAGCATTTTCCGAATAACCGCTGTTAGCCTTGTCTGCAACAGGATAACCGTTAGCCATAGGGAAAGCATCCACTAAATTTTGTGTAGGATTAATACGTCCACTACCATAGAGCGTAGGAGGAAAGTTATTTTTCTCCAGCTGAATACCTATATCCCAATCTGCCGTTCCATTACTCTTATTTCCTCTCCAAAGGATTTCAGCAGGCACTTCTCCTGAACCAAGATTATCAAGATCACTTGTATTCATATACCAAGTATTACCCGTCGGATCAAGACCAGCTACACCACCAATACGATTCAATACAGTAGCAGCATAGTTTGCGGCAGTTTCAGAAGTCACACCTGAACCTTCACGGTAAGCCGGACTTGCAGCAAGCAAAGCTACCTGTGCCTTTATGGCTTCAGCTATTCTGGCAGTAATACGTCCACGTTGATAAGTTCCAAAAACAAGATTATAGTTACCCATCTTTGCACCGATTTCCTTATATCTTGCAGGTACTTCAGCATCACTTTTTATATTTTCATAATCAACAGGCAATAAATCAACTGCTTTATTTAAGTCAGTAAATACCTGCTCTACACATGCACTGAAAGAAGCACGGGGCTGATTGAAGTCAGAATTGTTATCTTCCGGTTCCAGAAGTATCGGCACACCCAGTAACTGCCCGTCTGCCGTCCAGCCTCCATGAGCCATCAAAAGATAGTAATAATTCAAAGCACGCAAGGCATATGCTTCTCCGCTGAGTTTGTCAATGAACATCCTGTTCGTCACCTCATTC
>OLSK01002709.1_pt1 | contig 10793 bp, 9 predicted proteins | sample 1672781 | NCBI WGS metagenome assembly OLSK01 (sample SAMEA3136723, study PRJEB25190) | human gut metagenome | biome: human gut; feature: human-associated habitat; material: faeces | place: Austria | collected 2013 | reverse complement strand
TCTTAAAATGCGATTCTTTTCCCTCTTCATCATTTGTTCCAGGATGCATATGAGGAACGATACAATCTAAGAAAAGAAGTAATAAAGCTCCTAAGAATATGCCAAGCACAATGACCAAGATATTCTTTTCTTGTTCCATCGCTGGAATCAATAAAGACCAAATACTTGCAGCCACCATGACACCCGAGGCAATACCAGAAAAGCATCTAGATAAAAGTTCATTCTTTTTATTTTTGATAAAGAACACAACGGCTGAACCCAAAGTCGTTCCAAAAAAAGGAATTAGTAATCCTAACCACATAATCATCACCATAGTCAGTTTAAACTAATCCCTTTATATTCGTCAATTCAAACGCAAATTGTATGTAAATCCATGATGTTCAATATAATCCTCTAAGATCCATCCCTTATCATGAATTTCTTTAGCTGCTTCTTTTCCTACATATCTAAAATGCCATGGCTCATTGGTAGCTCCTGTACGGTCTCCCGTATTTTCTGGGAAGCGTAAAATAAATCCATATTTATAGGCATTTTGTTCAACCCAATTATAGTCAGGTGTTTCACCAAATGTTCCATATTCTCCATCCATTACACTTTGACTTGTTAGATCCACACTCAATCCACATTGGTGTTCACTCGATCCTGGAATCGAAACTAGACTTGCCGCATAAGCTGCATCATACATCGCAAAATATTCATTATATACTGCTAATTGTGTATCATAAGAACGATACGAACTCTTAATCGCAATACTATAACCTTGTTTCAAGCCATCCTTATACATCTTTTCAAGGGCAGTTGCCGCTTCATCTCTTAATTGTCCCACTTCTGTTTCATAAGGAATATTCACATCTCTAAGATCTTTAGGAACATAGTCACTAGGTACACTAAATCCATTTTTAATTAGAATCAATGTATCTTCTGGATTTTCAATCGTATAAGAGCGACTGTCTTTTTTACTTGAATCAATCCCTGGATAAGACACTTGTAAAACTGCCTTTAATGGGTTTAACCCAGAATCTACATATTTTTTGATGTCTTGAATTTGTGCCCCTTTAACAGCTAAATATTTCTTAGCCTTTTTATATGGAACATTGGCGGAAATCAATGTATCCAAGTTTGATATTGTGTACAGATCTGAATTCTTAAACAAAACATTCTTGGTATATCCTAAGTAATTCAAATCTTCCATTCTTTCATAGTAAGAGTCAATATAATACACCACTTTTTTTACGCTCTTTTTAGAAGCCCTGTAATACTCATCATACAACAAGTAATGTGCATCATTCTTTACTTTATCCCACTTTGAAATATTAATGATTTGATCATACTGCAAGATGTCTTTAATATCTTCCTTCTCTAATTTTAATACAACCTTTTTATCTTCTTTATGATACCCTTTAATACTCAAACGAATACTTGTAAAATTCGCAATCAATAATGCGATACAAACGACTGGAATCAACGCGACAATTGCGATTCGTTTCGTATTTACTTTTCTCTTTTTCTTTGTCATAAACTCACCCAAGTCATTATATAGAATAAGGTTGTGAAAGACAAATGAGTTTTATTTACAAATTATTTTCATCTTACATGTAATATTTTTCATTACGTGATACAATAGACTCTAGAGGTGATTATATGTTATTCAAGAACGCAACCATTTATACAATGGAACAAGACCCTTTTGTAGGTGATTTTAGAATCGATAAGGGTGTATTTACACAAGTAGGAAAAAATCTAACACCAGATGTTGGTGAAGATGTACAAGATTTAAATGGACTCTTTGTATTTCCTGGTTTAGTTGAAAGTCATTGCCATTTAGGTATGGAAGAAACAGCCATTCGCTTTGAAGGTGATGATGTCAATGAAATCACAGATCCAATCACACCAAATATGCGCGGTATTGATGGATGTAATCCAATGGATGAAACCATTGAATCCGCATTAAAAGGTGGTGTTACTACCGTTGCAGCAGGTCCTGGTAGTGCTAACGTACTTGGTGGAACTTTCTTTGCGTATAAGACAAAAGGAAATTGTATTGATGAAATGACAATTCAAAATCCAATTGCGATGAAGGCTGCATTCGGAGAAAATCCTAAGCGTTGTTATCAAGGTAAGAAAATTGATACGCGTATGCAAATCAGTGCATTATTAAGAGAAACATTAGAAAAGACAAAGGAATACCTAGCTAAAAAAGAAGCTGGTAAAGATGTAGACTATGATCAAAAATTAGAAGCCATGATTCCTGTTGTCAAAAAAGAACTTCCATTAAAGTGTCATGCCCATAGAGCCGATGATATTTTGACTGTCATTCGTATTGCGAAAGAGTATGATATTGAAGTCACTCTAGATCATGCGACGGATGCAAGATGTATTGTTGAACAGATCAAAGAAAGTGGTTTTCCATGTATTTGTGGACCAAGTTTTGGTCATAAGACAAAATTTGAATTGAAATCAAAATCCTTCAAAACACCAGGCGTACTAAATAAAGCTGGAATTCTAGTTTCCATCACAACCGATTCTCCAGTTATTCCCCAACAATATTTATCTTTATGTGCCGCTCTTGCCGCCAAAGAAGGTATGGATGAATATGAAGCTATCAAAGCAATCACGATCAATCCAGCTAAGATTTTAAAATTAGATAATCGAATTGGTTCAATCAAAGAAGGCAAGGATGCCGACTTTATTATTTGTACAAAGAATATTCTTGATACACAAAATGAAATTCAATCCGTTTATATCGATGGAAAGAAGGCTGTGTAATGTTATTTAAAAATGCGACAATTTATACAATGGAACAAGACCCTTTTGTAGGGGATTTTAGAATCGATAAAGGTGTATTTACTGAAATCGGAAAAGATTTAAATCCAAAAGATGAAGAAGTACAAGATTTAAATGGACTCTACGTATTTCCTGGCCTCATTGACGCTCATAGCCATTTAGGTATGGTATGTTCTTCCATTGGTTTTGAAAGGGAAGATGGAAATGAAGTAACAGATCCAATCACACCAAACATTCGCGGTATTGATGGTTGTAATCCAATGGATGAAACGATTGAAGAAGCTTTAAAATCAGGCGTTACAACCGTAGCTGCAGGACCTGGTAGTGCTAATGTCATCGGTGGAACTTTCTTTGCGTATAAAACTGCAGGTCATTGTATTGATGAAATGACAATTCAAAATCCTTTGGCAATGAAGGCTGCATTTGGAGAAAATCCTAAGCGTTGTTATAAGGGAAAGAAAATTGATACACGTATGCAAATCAGTGCTCTTTTAAGAGAAACATTAGCTAAGACTAAAGAATACATGTTCAAAAAAGAATCTGGTAAAGATGTAGACTATGATCAAAAGCTTGAAGCCATGATTCCTGTTATTAAAAAACAAATGCCATTAAAGTGTCATTGTCATAGAGCCGATGATATCTTGACTGTCATTCGTATTGCGAAAGAATATGATATTGAAGTGACATTAGATCATGTAACAGATGGAAGAAGCATTATTCCACAAATTAAAGAGAGTGGTTTTCCATGTATTTTAGGGCCTTGTTTGGGACATAAATCAAAGTACGAAGTTAAAAATATGTCTTTTGAAACAGCCAATGAATTCTATAAAGCTAGTATTCCATTCTGCATTATCACAGACTCCCCTGTCGTACCCGAACAATACTTATCCTTAAGTGCCGCTCTAGCACATAAGGCAGGACTACCAGAATATGAAGCTATTAAAGCCATCACAATCAATCCAGCTAAAATTTTAAAACTAGATGATCGTATTGGATCTATTAAAGTTGGTAAAGATGCAGACTTTGTCGTTTGCACAAAAAATATATTAGATACACAAAATGAAATTAAGACAGTATATGTCAATGGAAAGAAGGAAGCATAATGTTATTTAAAAACGCAACAATTTATACAATGGAACAAGAACCTTTTGTAGGTGATTTTAAAATCGATAAAGGTGTATTTACCGAAGTAGGAAAAAATTTGACAGCTAACGAAGGTGAAGATGTACAAGATTTAAATGGACTCTTTGTATTTCCTGGTTTAGTTGAAAGTCATTGCCATTTAGGTATGGAAGAAACAGCCATTCGCTTTGAAGGTGATGATGTCAATGAAATCACAGATCCAATCACACCAAATATGCGCGGTATTGATGGATGTAATCCAATGGATGAAACCATTGAATCCGCATTAAAAGGTGGTGTTACTACCGTTGCAGCAGGTCCTGGTAGTGCTAACGTACTTGGTGGAACTTTCTTTGCGTATAAGACAAAAGGAAATTGTATTGATGAAATGACAATTCAAAATCCAATTGCGATGAAGGCTGCATTCGGAGAAAATCCTAAGCGTTGTTATCAAGGTAAGAAAATTGATACGCGTATGCAAATCAGTGCATTATTAAGAGAAACATTAGAAAAGACAAAGGAATACCTAGCTAAAAAAGAAGCTGGTAAAGATGTAGACTATGATCAAAAATTAGAAGCCATGATTCCTGTTGTCAAAAGAGAACTTCCATTAAAGTGTCATGCTCATAGAGCCGATGATATCTTAACGGCCATTCGTATCGCAAAAGAAGAAAATATCAAGATTACATTAGATCATGTTACAGATGCAAGATGTATTCTTCCTCAAATCAAAGAAAGTGGTTTTCCATGTATTTGTGGACCTGCCTTAACGCATAAATCAAAATTTGAACTTGCGAATATGTCTTTTGAAACACCAAACGAACTCTATAAAGCAGGTATCTTATTCTCTATCATTACCGACTCTCCAGTTATTCCTCAACAATACCTTTCTTTAAGTGCTGCTCTAGCCGCTAAGGCGGGTCTTCCAGAATATGAAGCCATTAAAGCCATCACAATCAACCCAGCTAAGATTTTAGGTTTAGATAATCGTGTTGGATCTATTAAAGTTGGTAAAGACGCTGACTTTGTCGTTTGTACAAAGAACATTCTAGACACTCAAAATGAAATTCAATCTGTCTATGTTGACGGAAAGAAGGCCGCTTAATGCTTTTTAAAAACGCCACTATTTATACGATGGAACAAGAACCTTTTGTAGGTGATTTTAGAGTGAATAAAGGAATATTTACAGAGATTGGAAAAAATTTAGAACCCAAAGATGAAGATATTCAAGATCTTACAGGATTCAATGTATATCCAGGCATGGTTGAATCCCATTGTCATTTGGGTATGGAAGAAACGGCTATCGGCTTTGAAGGCAATGATTTAAATGAAATCACAAATCCAATCACACCCAACATGCGTGGTATTGATGGATGCAATCCAATGGATGAAACTGTACAAACTGCATTAGAAGCCGGTATCACAACAGTAGCTGCAGGACCTGGAAGTGCTAATGTGATTGGTGGAACTTTCTTTGCGTATAAGACAAAGGGAAATTGTATTGATGAAATGACCATTCAAAATCCAATTGCGATGAAGGCAGCCTTTGGCGAAAACCCAAAAAATTGTTACAAAGGAAAAAATATTGATACACGTATGCAAATCAGCGCATTACTGAGAGAAACTCTTTCAAAGACTCAAGAATACATAAAGAAAAAAGAATCTGGTAAAGATGTAGACTATGATCAAAAACTCGAAGCCATGATTCCAGTCATCAAAAAAGAAATCCCATTAAAGTGTCATGCTCATAGAGCCGATGATATGTTGACAGCCATTCGTATCGCAAAAGAATATGATATTGAAATCACTCTAGATCATGCGACCGATTCACAAGTGATTCTAGACCAAATCAAAGAAAGTGGTTTTCCATGTATTTGTGGACCAAGTCTTTGTCACAAAGATAAGTTTGAATGCGCCAACGATTCATTTGAAACACCAAATAAAATGTACGAAAAAGGCATCTTATTTGCGATCACAACCGATTCCCCATTCAATCCCCAACAATATCTGCCATTAAATGCAGCCCTAGCCCATAAAGCAGGACTACCTGAAAATGAAGCAATCAAGGCTATCACAATCAATCCAGCTAAAATCTTACATTTAGACAATCGTTTAGGTTCTATTAAATCTGGTAAAGATGCTGACTTTATTATTTGTACTAAAAGTTTGATTGATTTGGATAATACAATCAAAAATGTATATATTAATGGAATAAAAGCTGTCTAAGAATTTTTAAAACCAAACATACTTTATGGTCGAAATAATAAAAGCATAATGGATTTGTCAATTTTAAAAAAAGACAATTTCATTTCTAAATTTGCACATATACTATCCCATATAGTATAAATTTTGGTCAAGAAATTGAGTCACCCCTCATCTTACATGATGAGGGGTGGCCTTCTCTTTTTACCTTTTATTCTACATTTCCTTTTACTAGCAATCTTTCTTTTTCCTTCAATTTAAAACTCAATTCATCCGCACGATAAATTGAAGATTCAATAAATTTAATAAAATTATAAGACATAAACATTGTCCAAGACATCGCATTCATTTCAATGATTCGCCATGTTGGATAAAGATCATATCCCGTTTTATAGTTTCGCGTATATGGTACATAATCGTTTGTTAAATCAAACATACTATTCAACACAACCTTATATACCCCTTGATTCATTTCTTCTTTACGCTTATTTAATCTTTCTCTTAAAGCTCTACTTGAACTAAACTCTCTTTGTTTATCTTTGATATATTCTTCAATACAATCAATTATTGGTTGAATATCATATACACTACATTCAAAAGTGCCATCTTCATAAAATGTAGCATTTTGTTTCTTCATCACCCGAATGAATGATATAGGTACTTCATCATCCGGAAAAATTTGATACCAGTCCCCACGATTATTTTGTATTTTAACTTTAAATGACATATTTAACCTCATAAAACAAGGAGAGACATTCATCTCTCCTGTAATAAACTAATCTTCTTTACGAGCGTGTTTACCTGTAAATGCAACACCAGCAAGCCCTAATACACCACTCAATGCATAGAATCCTAATGCAGTTTGAGCAGATGTATTTACACCATTAGATTTTTTAGTATCGACACTATTTCCAACATTAGCTGATTTATTTGTTTCGGTTTTATCGTTTTTATCTGATTTATTCAAGTAATCGCTTAATGCTTTCATGGCTTCTACATGGTTTGCTTCTGCTTTTGCTAAGTTTGATTTAGCTGTCAAATATTCGTTGTATTTGTCATTGTAAGCAGTATTTTTAGTCTCTAAATCTGCTTTCAAGGCTTGAGCTTTATCAACTTCTACCTGTAAAGCACTCAACTTAGCTGTTAGAATTTCATTTCCAACTGTTGAGATATCTGCTTTAGAGCCGTTCATCAATACGTCTTTTAACACAACTTTAACGTTTTTCAATGGAGTGGCTTCGGCGTCTACTTTAGCCTTTTTGTTTGCAGTTGCTTCGATGTCATCTGTCAATGCTTTGATGTTTTCATCTGCTTTTGCTTTTTTAGCTTCTTTAGCAGTGATTGTATCTGCTAATTTTGCGATGTCTGTTTCTAATGATTCGACTTGTGCAGAAGCTGTATTGTATGTATCAACAGCCTTTTTAGCTGCGTTTCTCAATGCATCTTTCTTACTCAAGTTTTCTTTAGCTGTTGCCAAACGTGTGTTCGCATCCCCTGAAGTAGCTTTTGCATCATTGAATACATCAGATGCTTTCTTGTGTTCATCTGTTGCTGTATCGAATGTATCTTTCAACTGAGCTTTTCTAGTCTTAGCTTTTGCTAAAACATCTTTTGCATCTGCTAAATTCTTTTCAGCTTTTTCTGTGTTTGCTGTCCAGTTGTTGATTCTATCATTCAAAGTATTCACTTTGTTCTGAGCTTCTTTAGCTTGAGCTTTTGCTGTATCCACATTTACCGAAGCTGTTTGACGTGCATTTTCTTTAGATGCTAACTCTGCTTTTGCACTATTCAAAGCATTTTCTGCAGTTGCTTTAGCTGCTTTTGCTTCTTCAACCTTTTGATTAGCTGCTTTTGTGTTTTGTACAGCTTGGTTATAAGAAGCTGTTGCCTGATTTACACGATTCTGCAATCCAGCACGTTCGTTTTCTTTTGCAGTTTTCTGGTTTTGTAAAGAAGTTAACGCATTTTTCTTAGCGTTCAATAAGTTAAGAGCATTTGTTACAGCTGTGTTATCTTTAGAGTTTGAGCCAGATGCGTTGTTGACAGCATTCTGTAAAGTTTTGTGCTGAGAATCTACGGATTTCAAGTTGTTGTAGTAGTTATTGAATGATTGTTCAAATTCAGATACAGTCATTACAACTTCACCATCTACATCTAATGTATAGTCCAAAAATTCCTGGCAATGAGCTGTAGAAAATTGTCCTTTTGTTCCAACTGCAAATCCTGTCACAGTATATTGTTTTTCAACAATATTTTGATAGTGACCAGTCTCCGAGAATTTGTGATTTCCGGCCAAATATTCAGCCTTTTCTTCGTCATACCAACCTCTATATGGGCTTCCTGCTGTATTTGCATTTCCATATCCCCATGCAAGATTTTCTCCTGTTGCATATGTTCCTGAGTGGCTCATTTTTACTTTTGCTCGATTTGCGTTTACTTGAGCAACAGCCATCAACCATGTACTAACCTTTAATTCAGAAAGTCCTTCTTTTTTACGGATTTCATTACACTCTTTCATATATGCAATAGAAGCCTGCATGTTTTCTAAACTAGTTGCATCATCCTTTTGCCCCATTTGTGTGTATTTTGCTAAATTAGCAATTGCCATATTAGAGTCGTTTTTATCAAAAACAAAATTAACGGCTTCAGACGCTCCAATAGAGTCAAAATATCCTTTACTTCCTTGATTCAATCGAGCCAGTTCCGTAGCATATTTCGCTTCAAAGTCAGCTAAATTCTTTTTAGCTTGTTCCAATGGAGACATTGTCGAATTAAAATCATTTAAAGCTTTGTCATAAGCTGTTTGAGCCTGATTTACTTCATTCTGAGCTGTCGCAATCTTAGCATTCAATTCTTTGATTGCTGCTTCGTTCTTTTCTTTTTCGGCATTTGCTGCGTCTAAAGAATCTTTTGCAGATTGTTCTTTAGCTTTTGCATCATTCAACTTATTTTGTGCATCTGTTACAGCCTGCTGAGCATTCGCTAAATTTGTCTCAGCAGCTTCCTTTGCAGTTTTTGCTGTTTCATAAGCTAAGTTTGCAGAAGCTAATGCGTTTTCAGCATCTGCCTGTTTTTGTTGTGCAGTCTGTAAATCTGCTTTTGCAGTTTCTAATTCAGCTTTTGCAGTTTCCATTCCATCTGGATCTGTCATAGAATCTAATAAAGCCTGAGCAGAATCCACAGCTGTTTGTTTTTCTGTTACTTCAGCTGTTGCACTTTCGTAATCAGTACGAGCCTGATTCAAAGCATCTTCTTTAGCTGTCAAATCACTTTGAGCAGTATCTAAAGCTGTTTGAGCTTCGTTGGCTTCTTTTTGTACCGCATCCGTTTCTTCCTGAGCCTTTGTGGCATCTTCAGTTGCCTGATTATATTCTGTTTCAAGTTCTTCAGGAGTTTTCATAGCTGCTAATTGGTTTTGTAAATCTTCTAATTCAGCCTTTTTGTTAGCTAATTCTTTCTCAGCTTCTTGTTTTGCCTTTTCTGCTTCTTGAGAAGTTTTTTGTTCTGCATTCAAATTGACTGTCATTTGAGCAATCTTAGCTTCTAAATCTGCAATCTCATTCAATAATGACTGTAAACTTTCATCAATATATCCATTCAAAGCATCATAGCCTGTTTGTACTACTGTGTTTTGAGCAGTGTAAGCTTGTTTTGCTTTTTCTGCTTCTTGTTTTGCGGCTTCAGCTTCTGCTTTTTTTGCATCTGCTTCTTTTTTTGTCGCATCTAATTTTTCTTGTGCTTCTTTAATTTTTTCTTCTAATAATTCTTTCTGCGTTTTTTCAACTTTTGTTTCTTCTTTTTCAGCTGGAGTTTCTGGATCTGCTGTAGCACCTTTTGCGAATACACTCATCTGTCCAGCTTGTGTGATTACCATACTGGCTGCTGCCAAACTAGTTAATGTTTTCTTGTTGTTCATTTTATTCCTTCCCATTCCTTGTTATAATCTTTACTTTTGGAATATTTCTTTTTTTTTTAATTCTTCAGAAAAATCTATAACTTCTTCTAAATCTTTTTTTTGAAGTTCTCGCAGGCTTTTTCGCATGCTCTCAAGGACTTTCAACTCTTCTAAAGTTAGTTTTTCCATATAATATACTCCCTAAGTATCTACAAGAAACATTATAGTATCTTAGATATATTCAGTCAATTTCAAATGTTGATTTAAGATACTTTTCTTATATATAATTATTAGATAGTGAGGCACATGACAATGAATTATGAAATTGGCAAAAGAGTTAGGAAAATTCGATTACAAAAAGGAATTAGCCAAGAACAATTTGGCGAACTAATCGGTATCAAAAAAGCAGCAGTATCAAAAATAGAAAATGGCGATAACAGTCTATCAAGAAGCAATCTAATTTCTATATGTAAACAATTCAATATTAATGAAGAATGGTTATTATACGGAAAAGGTGAAATGTTTATTCCTACATCTAGAGAAAATGAGATTCGAGCATTCTTTGAAAATGCCATGTCGTCTGATACTGATTTAGCAAAGATACAACGTAAATTCATTAACACACTCATTTCCCTGGATAAAGAAGAATGGATTGTACTCGATCGATTTATGAAGAAATATCATTTTAATCAAAAATAATATCTATAAGCTGTCTAAGACAGCTTTTTATATGTTAAGACACATTTAATAAAACAGGATATAGACATCATTAATGTCAAATAGACTTGTA
>OLSK01002700.1_pt1 | contig 10838 bp, 9 predicted proteins | sample 1672781 | NCBI WGS metagenome assembly OLSK01 (sample SAMEA3136723, study PRJEB25190) | human gut metagenome | biome: human gut; feature: human-associated habitat; material: faeces | place: Austria | collected 2013 | reverse complement strand
TTGACCTGGAAATGCCCATCTACCTGGGAGCCACGGAACAGCACATGGCAGACGGAGCCGCCCATTTAAGCCAGACGAGCCTGCCCATTGGCGGCATGGACACCAACTGCGTCATTGCGGGCCACCGGGGCTACAGCGGAGCCAGTTACTTCCGCTATCTGGACAAGCTCCATGTTGGGGATACAGTTTCCGTAACCAATCTCTGGGAAACGCTGAACTATCGGGTCTGTGAAATTCGGATCATCGACCCCAGCGATGTGGAGGAGATTCTGATTCAGCCCGGGCGGGAGCTTCTGACGCTGCTCACCTGTCACCCCTACGCCTCCGGGGGGCGGCAGCGGTATGTGGTCTACTGTGAGCGCGCCGAACTGACCACATTTCCCACATCCTGATCGATTGGAGGGTACTCTATGGATTTTATCTGGGAAAGAATTACGGATTGGCTGAAAGAAATCCTTATCAGCGGCATTGTCAGCAATCTATCCGGTATGTTCGATTCCACCAATGAACAGGTGGGCAACATCGTCGGCCAGGTGGGCATGACACCACAGAGCTGGAACAGTGGGATTTTTACCATGATCCAGAATCTTTCCAATACCGTGATCCTTCCTATCGCCGGGGCGATCCTGGCCATCGTTATGACCTTGGAGCTGATCCAGCTGGTCACGGACCGCAATAACCTGAATGATGTGGATACCTGGATGTTCTTCAAATGGGTATTCAAATCCGCCTGCGCCGTAGTCATTGTCACCCATACCTGGGATATTATCATGGGCATCTTTGAGGCTTCCCAAAGCGTTGTCAGCAGTGCCGCCGGGGTGATCGTTGGACAGACCAATATCGACATCTCCTCTGTGGTCGGTGGACTGGAAAGCAGACTGAACGAAATGGATTTGGGACCGCTGTTTGGACTTTGGTTCCAATCTTTGTTCGTGGGACTGTGTACCTGGGCCATCACCATCTGCATTTTCATCATTACCTATGGACGAATGATTGAAGTGTTCCTCGTCACCTCCGTAGCACCCATTCCCATGGCAACCATGGTCAACCGGGAATGGGGACAGATGGGACAGAACTATTTGCGTACCCTTTTTTCCCTGGGCTTCCAGGTGTTTCTCATTGTGGTATGCGTGGCAATTTACTCGGTGCTGGTGCAGAATATTTCCGTGTCCGGTGACATCAGTGCCGCCATCTGGACCTGCATGGGCTATACCGTGCTGCTCTGCTTCTGCCTGTTCAAAACCAGCAGTCTCGCCCGTTCCGTATTCAATGCCCATTAAGGAGGTGTGTCCATGCCCTATGTAACCATTCCCAAAGACTTAACAAAGGTCAAATCCAAGGTGCTGTTCAACCTGACAAAACGGCAGCTGGTGTGCTTCAGTGCCGGACTGCTTGTGGGTGTTCCCCTGTTCTTTCTCACCAAAGAGCCTCTGGGAAACTCCACTGCAGCCCTGCTTATGATCCTCACCATGCTCCCAGCGTTCATGCTGGCACTGTATGAGAAGAATGGGCAGCATTTGGAAGTCATCATCCGCAATATGGTCCGGGTGCTGTTTCTCCGACCAAAGGAACGCCCCTACCGAACCAACAATTTCTATGCCGTCCTGGAACGGCAGGACAAATTAGACAAGGAGGTATACCGGATTGTTCATCCATCGCCAAAAGCGGGAACAGAAAAAAGCGGTGCAGGCCGCTATCTCAAAGGCAAAACGAACAGATAAAAATGAGAAGTCCGCTCAGGACAGTATCCCGTATCTGCTCATGCGCCCGGATGGGATTTGTCAGGTGACGCAGAATCACTACACCAAAACCATCCAATTCCGGGACATCAACTACCAGCTCTCTGACAACGAGGACAAGCAGGCCATCTTTGACGGCTGGTGCGATTTTCTCAACTACTTCGACAGCTCTGTTTCCTTCCAGCTGTCCTTTATCAACCTGACCGGCCTGCGGGGCGCTGCCCTGCGGACGATCCCGGTGCGCACGGATCAGTTTGAGAGCATCCAGCGGGAGCTGTCTGAGGTGATCCGGAACCAGCAGGAAAAGGGCAACAACGGCATCGTTAAGACCAAGTATCTGACCTTCGGGATTGACGCGGACAGTGTTCGCTCTGCAAAGCCCCGGCTGGAACGGATCGAGACGGACATTCTCAACAACTTCAAAAAGCTCGGCGTCAGCGCCCAAGTGCTTACGGGTAAGGAACGGCTCAAGGTTTGCCATGACATTCTGCGCATGGACACCCCGGAGCCGTTTTTGTTCCGTTGGGAGGATTTGCCCCGTTCCGGCCTGTCCACCAAGGACTATATTGCCCCCAGCTCCTTCTATTTCGGCAGAGCCAGAGATTTTCGCATGGGCAAAAAATTCGCTACGGTCAGCTTTTTGCAGATTCTCGCCCCGGAACTCAGTGACCGTGTGCTGAAGGATTTTCTAGACATTGAAAGCAATGTCATTGTAAATATCCATGTCCAGTCGGTGGATCAGGTTGCTGCCATTAAGACGATCAAGCGCACGATCACGGATCTGGACAAAACAAAGATCGAGGAACAAAAGAAAGCCGTCCGTGCCGGATATGACATGGACATACTTCCCTCGGATTTGGCCACCTACGGGGAAGAAGCCAAGAAGTTGCTGTCCGATCTGCAAAGCCGGAATCAGCGGATGTTCCTGATTACGTTCCTGATCCTCAACACCGCCGACACCAAGCGGCAGCTGGACAACAACTTTTTCCAGACCAATTCAATTGCCCAGAAGTATAACTGCCAGCTGGTGCAGCTGGACTTCCAGCAGGAGGAGGGCATGGTCAGCAGTCTGCCTCTGGGGCTGAACCAGATTGAGATTCAGCGGGGGCTTACTTCCTCCGGTGTTGCCATTTTTGTACCCTTTACAACACAGGAGCTTTTTCAGAACAGTCCGGAGGCTCTGTACTGCGGCATCAATGCCCTGAGCAACAACATCATCATGGTGGACCGGAAGTGGCTGAAAAACCCCAACGGCCTGATTCTCGGCACCCCCGGTTCCGGCAAATCCTTTGCGGCCAAGCGGGAAATTGTCAACGTGTTTCTGGCGACAAATGACGATATTATGATCTGCGACCCGGAAGGAGAATATTATCCGCTGGTACACCGATTGGACGGGCAGGTCATTAAAATCTCCCCAACCTCCCACCACCATATCAATCCCATGGACATCAACCTGAATTACAGCGACGAAGATAACCCCCTTTCTCTGAAATCCGATTTTATTCTGTCTCTGTGTGAGCTGATCGTGGGCGGCAAGGAGGGATTGAAGCCTGTGGAGAAAACCGTCATTGACCGCTGTGTGCGGATGATCTATCAGAAGTACCTCAGCGACCCCAGGCCGGAGAATATGCCCATTCTCGGCGACCTGTACAACTGTCTGCGGAAGCAGGAGGAAAAGGAAGCCCAGTTTGTGGCCACGGCGCTGGAAATCTACGTAGACGGTTCTCTGAACGTGTTCAATCACCGCACGGATGTGGATGTCAGCAACCGGGTTGTTTGCTACGACATTAAGGAGCTGGGCAAGCAACTGAAGAAAATCGGAATGCTGATCGTTCAGGATCAGGTGTGGAACCGTGTCACACGGAACCGGGAAGCCCGGAAAGCCACCCGGTACTATATCGATGAATTTCATCTGCTTCTGAAAGAGGAACAGACAGCAGCCTACTCCGTGGAAATCTGGAAGCGCTTCCGGAAAATGCAGGGCTGCCCGACCGGCATAACGCAGAATGTGGTCGATTTGCTGGCGTCCAAAGAAGTGGAAACCATTTTTGCGAATTCCGACTATATCTGTATGCTGAATCAGGCGGCGGGAGACCGGAAGATTCTGGCGCAGCATTTGGGTATTTCGCCCCATCAGTTATCCTACGTCACGCATTCCAATTCCGGCGAGGGGCTGCTGTTCTATGGGGACACCATCGTGCCATTCGTGGATCGCTTTCCGCAGGATACGGAGCTGTACCGGCTTATGACAACCAAACCTGCTGACTTGAAGGAGGATGCAAAATGATGATAAGATCAGGTGTTTGCCGTGCGTGAATCCCGGCTGCAATTCACAGATGCCGAACGGAATGACCCGGAGATTGGCAAAAAGGTACGCCGTGCGGAAAAGGCCGCCGCCAAAGCGGACAAAGCTCAAGTCCAAATCCCCACCCACAAGAAGCCGGAGCTGATGGCTGACAACAGCAACGGAAAAATCAAGGTCCGGCTGAACTTTGAGGAAACCCGCAAAAAGCCGCCATCCGAGCTGAAAATAACCGAGGCCCCCACCAGGCTGGTACGGAGTCAAATTCACAGGCAGCTACAGGAATCCAAGGAGGATAATGTGGGCGTGGAAGCTGCGGATACTCTTTCCTCTGCGGCAGAGCATACCGGGGATACCCTTCAGGATATCCACCACCATGTGGAGTTACAGCCCTACCGGGCAGCGGACAGAGCGGAGCGTCAGCTTCGCTCTGCCAACCTCCACGCCTTGCAGGCCAAAGCGGAAGCTCAGAATCCCACCAGCAATCCCGTTTCCAGATGGCGGCAGAAGCAGCAGATCAAGCGGCAGTACATGGCCTCCAAAGCGGGACGTTCCGCGGCAGGCTATACCACCACCGGAGCGGCAAAGGCAACATCCAAGGCCGCATCTGACAGTAAAAAGGCCGGTGATTTCATTGTTCGGCATCGAAAGGGCCTTCTGGTCATTATTGCCATTGCTCTGGTCGCTGCCTTCCTGCTGAATGTGGTGTCCTCCTGTTCCATGATGGTTGAGGGGTTGGGTGCCGGTCTGGCATCCAGCAGCTACGCCTCTCAGGACGATGCCATGCTGGGTGCGGAGGAAACCTACAGCCAGATGGAGGCCGCTTTGCAGCAAAAGCTGGACCGGTTTCAACAAGACCATGATTACGACGAGTATCGTTTTGACCTGGATGCAATCGGCCACGACCCCTATGTGCTGATCTCCATTCTCTCGGCCATGTACCCGGAGGGCTGGACGCTGACTCAGATCATGCCCACGCTGAATACCCTCTTTGAAAAGCAGTACATTCTCACGGTGGATGTGGAAACGGAAATTCGCTACCGGGACGACGGCAACGGTGGGACAGAACGCTATCCCTATACCATCTGCAATGTGACACTGGAGAACTTTGACCTCAGCCATGTGCCGGTCTATGTCATGAACGAGAAAACATTGAGCCGCTATGCCCTGTATATGGCCACTCTGGGCAACCGCCCGGACTTGTTCCCGGATTCCGAATCTGTTGACCGGCTGAAAAAGGGGTATGAGGATTACGACATTCCAAGCGAGGCCCTGAGCGATACCCGGTTTGCCGCCATGATCGCCGAAGCGGAGAAGTACCTGGGCTACCCCTATGTCTGGGGCGGCAGCAGTCCCAGCACATCCTTTGATTGCTCTGGCTTTGTCTGCTGGGTCATAAATCACTCCGGTTGGAGTTTGGGCAGGACATCTGCCCAAGGGCTGTTCAATGCCTGCACGCCCATCTCCCGCAGCAATGCCCGCCCCGGGGACCTTATTTTCTTCCAGGGGACCTATGACACCCCCGGCGTGTCCCATGTGGGCATCTATGTGGGCAACAATCGGATGATCCACTGCGGAAACCCTATTTCGTACACCATTATCAACACCCAATACTGGCAGAGCCATTTCTATGCCTTTGGCCGTCTGCCGAGATAAGGAGGAACTATGAATCCGAAAATTGCAAAACTCCGCGCCGAGCTGGAAAAGAATGCGGAACGGATCACCAGACTGCAAGCCCGGAACGGCGAACTGAAGCAGCAGATTCAGGAGCTTGAAAACCTTGATATTGTCAGCATGGTCCGGGAATGCGGCATGACCCCGGAACAGCTTTCCGCTCTGCTGGAAAAATTGCAGCTGCCCGCGGCTGCCAAGAAGGAGGCGCTTTCCGTTGAAATCTAAAGGCAAGATTTTTTCCCTGCTGCTCATGCTGCTGTTGAGCATTTCCACACTGACCCTCCCCGCCGCCGCAGAGGCCAAGCCGCCCGCAGATGATGTAATCATCTACACCTCTGACCCTACCGAGCCGCCTCCTACGACGGCTCCCACTACGAAGCCGACTACGGCGGCCACAAAGCCCACGGAAGCTCTCGCACCCACGACTGCTCCGACTATCGCACCAACCACACCCACCATTTCGGAACCCTTTGAACAGGGCAACGCCATTGCCAGCAGCCTGCAATACCACAAGGACACCAACAAGCAGTTTCTGACCATTGAGACCCGCAGCGGCGAGGTGTTCTACATCATCATCGACTACGATGCCCCTGTGAATGAAAATCTGGAACAGTTCTCCGCCTATTTTCTGAACAAGGTAGATAACGCCGATCTGAGCGCTCTGCTGGATGATGGGAATACGGTGGAGGTCTGCGGCTGTATTGATCGCTGCTATGCCGGTCATGTGAATACCACTTGTCCCATCTGCGCCAAGAACATGACGGAGTGTGTGGGCAAGGAGCCGGAAACCACGGAAGCACCTACCACGGCACCCACGGAACCGGTCAAGGAACCGGAAAAGAAAGCCAATCCGGCAGGGCTTTTGCTGGTGCTTCTGATTCTGGGTATGGGCGGCGCTGTGGCATGGCATTTCTTTAAGAACAAGATGCCCGACCAGCAGACCAAGGGCGATACCGACCTGGACGACTATGATTACGGCATCGACGAAGATGGTGATCTGGACTACGATACGGAAGATGAACAGGAGGAACAGCATTGAGCTATTTCACAACAAACAAATACGAACGCATGATGACCCAGATTCCCCGGCCCAGGCAGACGATCCACCTGCCCCGGCTGGCTCCGGGGCATCTGTGTTATGGCTGCGAACGGTATCGCCAGTGCTATGGCATCGGCTGCGTCCATCCCTGCTATCGGGAAGTTCAGAAAATGGAGGAGGGAGTATGAAGTTGGTGATTGCCGAAAAGCCCTCCGTTGCCCAGGATTTGGCACGGGTGCTGGGAGCTTCCCAGCGCAGGGATGGCTACTGCGAGGGAATGGCGTATCTGGTTTCCTGGTGCTACGGCCATCTGGCCGGTCTGGCAGACGCGGGGACCTATGACGAACGCTATGCCAAGTGGAAATTGGAGGATCTGCCCATCTTGCCCAGCCCCTTCCGCTTTCTCATTGCCCCGGACAAGCAAGAACAGTTCGATGTCCTGCGCACCCTTATGAACCGGGAAGACGTGACGGAGATCATCAATGCCTGCGATGCCGGACGGGAGGGCGAGCTGATCTTCCGCACGGTGTACGATCTGGCCGACTGCCGGAAGCCCATGACGCGGCTGTGGATTTCCTCCATGGAGGACAGCTCCATTGAAGACGGGTTTGCACACCTGTCCCCCGGCGAGGACTACGATGCCCTATACCAGAGTGCCCTTTGCCGTGCCAAGGCGGACTGGCTGGTGGGCATCAACGCCAGCCGGTTTTTCAGTTTGACCTACAAAACCAAGCTGAATGTCGGCAGGGTCATGTCTCCCACGCTGGCCCTGCTGGTACAGCGGCAAAGTGCTATTTCCGCCTTTACCCCGGAAAGCTATTACACGGTTGACCTAGGCATCGGAGAATTTCACGCAGTCAGTGACCGCTTTCCCTCAAAAACAGAGGCAGAAGCCCTTGCGGCGGCCTGCAAAGCGGCGAATACTGCTGTTGTCAAAGAGATTCGCCAGCAGGAAAAGAAAGAAGCAGCCCCGGCACTGTATGACCTGACCAGCCTGCAGCGGGATGCCAACCGTCTGCTTGGGTATACGGCCCAACAGACGCTGGACTACCTGCAAGCACTCTATGAAAAGAAACTCTGTACCTACCCCAGAACGGACAGTCGGTATCTGACGGATGATATGCTGCCCCGTGTGAAAGAGATTCTTTTGTGGGCCTCTGGTATCTGCGAGCTGCCCATTACGGATGAAATCTATGGGGAACAGCTCTGTAATTCCAAAAAGGTTACGGACCACCATGCCATCATCCCCACCAAGGCCGCCAGCTGGCAAGATGTGGAGGCACTGCCCATGGGAGAGCAGAATATCCTCAAGCTCATTTCCCGTCAGGTGATGATTGCCACCTCCGGTCCCTACTGCTACAAAGAGGCAGATGCAATGATCTCCTGCGGCGGAGCCGACTTCAAACTCCATCTGAAGATGTCCCAGGATCACGGTTGGAAACGGTATACCGCCGAAAAGAAAGGCGGCAAATGGTTTCCTGGGCTGGCCACCGGACAGGCCCTTACCCCGGATACTGTTACCGTCAAGGACGGCAAGACCCAGCCGCCCAAGCCGTTTACGGAAGACACACTGCTGTCCTCCATGGAGCGGGCAGGGGTGGAAGATATGCCGGAAGATGCAGAGCGCAAGGGACTGGGAACCCCAGCCACCCGTGCCGGGATTCTGGAAAAGCTGGTATCCACAGGGCTTGTGGAGCGGGTGAAGAAAGAGAAGAAAACCGTCCTCGTTCCCACCCCTCTGGGCAACTCCCTGATTACCGTCCTGCCGGAGCAACTGCAATCCCCGCTTTTGACCGCCGAATGGGAGCAGCAGCTTTCCGGGGTTCAGAAGGGCGTGTGCCTCCCGGATGATTTTTTGGACGGCATCTGTGCCATGCTGACAGAACTGATACAGTCCTACCGGCCTGTGGCCGGAGCGGACATTCTCTTTCCCTCGGATGAAAAGATCATTGGCAAATGCCCTCGCTGCGGCTCCAAAATCGTGGAGCGCAGCAAGGGTTATTTTTGTACCAACCGGGACTGTAAATTCATCCTGTGGAGGGACAGTCGCTTTTTCACCCTGAAGCAGAAAACCCTGGACCGGAAAACGGCGGCAAAGCTTCTGGAAAAAGGAAAAGCCCCGCTGAAAGGCTGTGTTTCTCCTCGCACCGGGCAGGTCTACGATGCCACGGTGCTTTTAGAGGATAACGGCACAAGGCCCAGCTTTAAGCTGGTGTTTGGCAATGGATAAGCTGCCGAGATTCACCGGGAGGCAACTTCGTCAGGTGCGGTCCCTGATCCGAAAACGGTGCTGCAACTTTGACGGCGGGGCCTGCCTCCTTTTTGACGATCCCCACTGCAATGTCTGCCCCCAATGGCATTCCGGCACTCTGGTCTGCAAATGGTTTCGGTATGCGGTACTGCCCAATGATCCGGTGCTGGAAACGGCGCTTCTGAACGGCATTCGCCCCACACGCCGCTGTGCGATATGTGGGGCTGCTTTTGTCCCAGGCTCCAACCGCGCCAAATACTGCCCCCGGTGTGCGGTCAAACGCAGACAGGAAAAGGAGGCTGTCCGGCTTCATAACCGTTACCTACAGTCCCGCATTTAAGGGGCAAAAAGTCAGCGGATACCAACAGTTTTTGGACCGCTGATTGAGGCAACGTGACAAATGATACCGGGAAGTCAAAATAAGGCTTTCTAAATGCGGGAATCCCCACACCGGCGTGACCAGACGTTACCCGGTGCGGGGATTTTGTTTCAAAATAACTGCCGGGATTGAAAAAGGCATTCAGGAACTTTTTGAATCTGACCGTTATCGAAATCACCTGACCACCATTTGATTCCGGAGTTCTGAACGCGATAAACCTGCGTATTGTCGAAAGTTTTTGCAGTTCTAATATTGCGTATTGTGGCAGCCTCCCCACGCCACACATCCACAGTTTCTTCAATAACCTGATGAATACGCCTTAGGCTGTTCCAGCGCTCAGAGCGTATTTCTCGATACTTCCCATTTTAGGCGGCCTGTGGGTCGCCTTTTTATTTTCTCGGAAAGGAGAACCACAATGGCATCCGCATTACAGCACTACCACCAGCTGGCGGACTATATGGCAACCCAGATAACCGCCAGCTTCCAGAGCTGGACAGACTTTCTCACCACCGCCGCCCGCCTGTACAAGTACCCATACCATGAACAGCTCATGATCTACGCCCAGCGACCAGATGCTACCGCATGCGCGGAATACGACCTGTGGAACAAATGCATGGGGCGCTACATTCGGCAGGGCGCAAAAGGGATCGCCCTCATTGACCAGTCCGGGGATGCTCCCAGGCTCCGGTATGTGTTCGATGTAGCTGACACCGGCAGTACAGAGCGCTCCCGCAGCCCATATCTCTGGGAATTCCGCCCGGAGCATGAGCAGGTTGTTTCTCATGCCCTGGAGCAGCAGTACAGCATCCGGTATACTGGCGACTTCGCTGATCAGCTGGAACAGATTTGTTCCGTGAAAGTCACCGAATACTTTCTTGCCCATCAGCAGGACATCCTCGGCATCGTTGACGGATCGTATCTGGAACAGTATCATGACTATGACAAAGGCGTGGCATTCCTCAACGCCGCTGCCGTCAGCGCAACCTATATGCTGCTGTCCCGGTGCGGTCTGGCAGAAAATGCCCACTTTGGCCCGGAGGACTTCATGCCGGTGTTTGACTTCAACACGCCCCAGACGGTAGACGCCCTGGGTAGTGCCGTCAGCAGCATCAGCGAAGAAATTCTCCGCAATATCGAAGTCACCATCAAAAAGTACGAACGTGAAAAGCTGTCTGAAAGGAGTTACGAAAATGGACAAACTGACCTACATCCGCAGCGGGGATTACTGGATTCCCAATCTGAGCCTGTCCCGGCAGGAGAACAAGCCCCTGGGCAAGTACGGGAGGATGCGGAAGAAGTATCTGCAGGAGCACCGCCCGGTGCTGTGGAATCGTCTGATCCTGTCGGAGCAGCTGTATCCCCATCTGCGGGAGATCGACGAGACGGCAAACCGGCGCTTGGAGCAGATGATGCCGAAGCTGATGCAGTCGGCAGGGGTGACGGAGGCGCTGAGA
>OLSK01002695.1_pt1 | contig 10858 bp, 10 predicted proteins | sample 1672781 | NCBI WGS metagenome assembly OLSK01 (sample SAMEA3136723, study PRJEB25190) | human gut metagenome | biome: human gut; feature: human-associated habitat; material: faeces | place: Austria | collected 2013 | reverse complement strand
ATGGTGTGTGGTAACTTCATTCTACCAGAGCCTGCAAGCTATGTCTTCTTTTTTGATCTTTTCAATTTGCGCAACTTATTGTACATTATCGAGCGCGGAGATGATAGATCGACTTTCCGAGCTTGGCGTCAGACCCGTGCTATTGACGGGCGACCATGAGAATGCCGCGCGGGCTATCGCAGACAGCCTGCATATAAGCGAGCTGCACGCGAATTGTCTGCCGCAGGATAAGCTGACGCATATCGGCGAATACCAGAGCGCGGGCGCGCCCGTGTGCATGATCGGCGACGGCGTGAACGATGCGCCTGCGCTGAAAAAGGCCGACGTCGGGATCGCTATGGGCGGGATCGGCAGCGACATTGCCGTTGACGCCGCAGATATCGCGCTTGTGAATGATGATGTGAAGGAGCTGCCGCATCTTGTTGCGCTGTCAAAGCGCATGATGACGACCATACGGCTCAATATGAGCTTTTCTATGGTTCTGAATTTCGTGGCGATAGTGCTCGCCATTATCGGTACGCTCGATCCGGTCATCGGCGCGCTGGTGCATAATGCCGGCTCGGTGCTTGTAATCACAAATTCGGCGTTTCTGCTGAATTGGAGAAAGAAATAAGGAGGATAAAATCATGGCGGCAAAAATTATCGGGCACGTTATTGGGATACTTGTGCTTGCGGCAGGCGTGTACTATATGGGGAAGGAAAAGAATGATCCAGAGTCCAGAAAGATATACGGCGTGATTAGCGCTGTGGGCGGCGTGGTTGCGGTCGTGTGCGCGCTGCTGATCATACTCTGACCCGTAGCAGGGCGGAAAAGTAAATAACAAGCGCATCGACTCGCTTTCCTCAGCACAAGGAAAGCGAGCCAATGCTTATTATACAGCATTATGTTAAAGAATGTATAATGGTGCTGTACAACAAAACGTTATGCATTCAATGCTGAGAATGGGCATTATACTGGTATGATCAATATCATACACATAAAACACTGTAAGTTGCTGTTATGCTGCAAAAATCAGAAACATTACGATGTTTCCTGATAACGGTATACGCTGTCCATCCGGAACAGCAATAATGAGACTGAAAAATCAGGGTGACGCCGACACAGGTGCAAGATATCCACAGTTTAACCTCAACGATGATATATCGGGACTTACCGGCATACCCTCGATTAGCTCTGCGTTATCCGTAATATAGGCAGTTTAAGTCTAGTGCCCCGCGAGGGGCACAAATTTTCAAGCTGGTCAATACGATCATTGTCAACACATTTCAATCCACGTGCCCCGCGAGGGGCACGACGCCGTCCGAGGGGCATCCAAAATATCAGACTGAGATTTCAATCCACGTGCCCCGCGAGGGGCACGACCACTGAGCAGAGCACCATGAAGACGGACATAGGCATTTCAATCCACGTGCCCCGCGAGGGGCACGACTCCAGCTCTCCGCGCTGCCCATCATCACGGTCTTATTTCAATCCACGTGCCCCGCGAGGGGCACGACTGATGAGGCCGACGCAGTCATGGACCTTCTGGCCATTTCAATCCACGTGCCCCGCGAGGGGCACGACCCATGTGCGATTGATATTACACCACTAGTAATATATTTCAATCCACGTGCCCCGCGAGGGGCACGACTGTTTTCTGGCGCTCCCGCAGATAAGCTTGATCCATTTCAATCCACGTGCCCCACGAGGGGCACGACGGTAACAAGACATCATCAAATGACCTCAACAAACATTTCAATCCACGTGCCCCACGAGGGGCACGACTATGCTAAGCTTTGTGATGACTGGTTCCGCGACCAATTTCAATCCACGTGCCCCGCGAGGGGCACGACTCGCCACGACGGAGCTGTTGCCATACGCCTCGACATTTCAATCCACGTGCCCCGCAAGGGGCACGACAGGCGTTGATGAGGCGAAGGATTTCGACAAGTTCGTATTTCAATCCACGTGCCCCGCAAGGGGCACGACCGACTGGATGGAGCCGGAGGACAACGGCGACAGAGAATTTCAATCCACGTGCCCCGCGAGGGGCACGACAGCAAACATGCACAATTTTTTCGTGCAGATTTGCGCAAGAGTTACAAATATCCCGCTGAAAGGGATGCCTTACCTACAAAAAACGTATGTAAGCATATAAAAACTTTGGGCTGACGCTCATTTTTCGGTGCGAAGCGCCCAGCAGAAATGTGTAAGCTTCTGCTTCGCAGTCAGACCATCAGCACCCCCTCAGGCTCATAACCGGGGTTTGTGCCGAAGTGTTCTATACGGGTTTGATACTTGTCACCGAGGTAGTAAAACCTCAGGCTGTCGCGCTCCTCGTCCATGATAGAACACAGAGTGTGCTGGAGCTTTCGGCACTGTGCGGGATCAACAAGGCACTCAAACACGGAGTTCTAAACGCGCTGACCATAATTTATGCACTCTTTAGCGATTTTTCTCAGCCTGCGCCGGCCGCCTGCATCCTCGGTATTCACGTCATAAGTTATCAGAACAAGCATTTGCCTCCTCACTTCCACAGAAACGGCGGATACTCATCCAAGTCATCACGCAGATACCGCGCGAGAAGCAGCGCCTGAACATACGGTACAAGCCCCCAGGACAGCTTCTCTTTGAGGTATGGATGGGTAATAACGTCACGCTTGCGCTCCTGCCAAGCCTGCAAGAATGCCTTGCGGCCGCTATCGGTCAAAAGCACTGCGCCGCTGTCAATTGTGCAGCACAGCATCTCTTCAAGGCACATCGCCTGTGCGCACAGCTGCAATTCGTCACAGCCGTCATCTTTGGGCTTGCCGCGTTTGTATTCGACGGGGTACGGCAGCCACAGCCCGTCGTGCCCGGCAAGCGGAACGCCTTGCGTGCTGCGCCGGAATTCAACTACATCGCATTGACCGCTCAGGCCGAGCGTAAGGGAGTATACGCGCAGACTGCGGGTAATGATCGTGTCGCCGCGGCTCTCGCGGAGACCTTCGTCATGCGCACGCTCGTGCATCAGTTCACCCTCAACCGTGCGAAGATTTTCCGCCCACTGCTGCTCAATGTGTATCAGCGCCCACTGCCTCCGGCAGAAGCGGAAGTGCTGCAAGCCGGAGATCATCAAGCAGTCGTCAGGCTCGTACATTACGAAAGCCTCTCGCAGGTCACTCCATCAGGAATATTCTCGGCGACGGTTACGGTATAGTCGCGGTAGCTGCGGGGGACATCTACACCGTCGTTTCTGCTGACGGTCACGGCGTCGAAAAGCTTGTAGGACGGCGCATTGCCAAGCTCTGATTCGTGCTTGAAGACGATGAGTTCACGCACGGCCATCTTGCCGCGGGCGGCGGAGTGATCGTTTTCAAACATGTTGAGTATTGCCTGCCAGAGCAGCGCAAGGTCGTCTTCGGAGAAGCCGGTGGTTTTGCGGGCGAGATTCGCGGAGACGAAGCCCTCTGCGCGGTAGAGCGCATAAGGCACAATGTGCTTGCGTCCCATTTCGGTGCCCTTCTTTTCTGCGTCGGCCTCGGTGGTGATAGCAACGCGGGTTATGGTGACTTCCTGCGGGACGATCGGGTCTATGGAGCGGGCGAAACCAATCTGCACAGGGCCTCTGACCTGACCACAGCTGAGCGCGCCTTTTACAAACGTCGTCATTACCGCGCCGAAAGTACGGATATCATAATAATTTGCACACATATAGTCGCGCAGTTTGCGGTCTATATATTTATCGTCCTTTTTCGCGGCTTTGAGATCCTCAGAGATGCCGAGGGCGGTTATTGCGGCCTTGTCGCTGCTGTTGAGGGGGACGCCGTCCTTGATGTATATGCGGTAGCCGTCCTCGTCCTCTTTCAGCGTTTCAACATAGTTGCGTATTTTGCGCTTGAGGCATACGTCGGTCACGAGGCCGTAACCGGTCTCGGGGTCAACGCGGGGCATATTGCCTGCGTCAGGATCGCCGTTGGGATTTCCGTTTTCCACATCGAACAGGATCACAAAATCATAGCGGTTTTTTATAGCTTCAGACATTTTAGTTTTCCCCCTTATTTTTCTTTTCATAGCGTTTCTGCGTCTGATGATAGTAGCCGAGCTGGAATGCCCCCTGTTCCGGCAGGGTCATGCGGGCGGGAAAGCCCTCGTGAATCATGCCCATAAGTGCCGTAAGCTGCTTGTTATAGTGGATGCTCTTACCCGTATCAAGCTTTTGCAGATGCTTCTGAGCGAGCTTGATCAAGGTCGGGAAAATGACGGCGGGCGTAGCGCAGGCGGAGTTGAAGTAGCGATCCTTGATAGTAGTGTTGATGCCGGGGTTCGCGGCGTCCTGCACGGCCTCCAGCACGGCAAAGAGCCGTCCGAGAACATAGGGCAGATATTCGCTTTCGTCGTTGAGTGTCACGGTAAGTACCTCCTCAGGGCAATATTTTGAACGGTTTCTTGTGTAATAGGCTTTGATTATCGCGGCGCGGCCGCGGGTGATTTCCCGCTCGGCGCGGATGCGGAGCGTCACGCCGTTGAGCAGCGTGGCGGGGTAGCGAGAGCCGGTGAGGATCGCTCGCATGAGGTCACCGGCCAATTGCGGAGCTGGGGAGGGGTTGCGCTCTTTTTGATTGACTGTCTCGCGCACGAGCTTCCAGACAGGAAGATCCTCCCACGGGTCATTTGCCGGACGGACGATCTCAAGCGCTTCGCGGTGCTGATTTATGTGCTTGGCAAAGCGGCGTATGCTGTCTCGGAGGAAAAAGCGCACGGAGAGCCGGGCGGCATTCGGCGCGAGACCGAGGAAGTATACATGCTGATCGGGGAGGATAAGCTCATCCAGCCAATCACAGCTTTTCCCCGCGGCAAGGGCTTTAAGCGCCGCCGTTACGTCTGATTCCTGCACGCCGCGGTCTTCCGGAATACCGAATATAGCATCCATTCCAAGGTCCGCCGCGGCATTATCGGCATTTTCCGCCCAACAGACTACGGCGGTGTCGCCTATGATTTTGCAGCGGTCACGGTCGGCGAGAAGTGTGTTGAGCGCGGTGGTATAGGCAAATGCGGCTTATTCGCTTACGGGAGCGTTTCCGCCCTGCTCGTGACCATAGGAGCAGAAGGCCGGGGCATTAAACGATACGAGCGCGGCTCCGGAACTCTGTGCGCCGGGCACTCCCTTTATGGCGGGGTGTGTTGCGGCGATGGGGGCGGTCTGCCCGGTAACAAGGCACTGCGCCATCACGGCGTTCGGGTCTGTATTGTGATAATGCTGCTGCCATGCGTCCTGAATCGCCGGATCCTCGGTTACGGTACGGCGGCCGTCAGCGTAGTCGTAGCAGAATACGAGATTTGCGTTGTCGGTGATATCTTTCCAACGTTCGGCAAGCAGCGGATGCGCGGCGGCGAGTTCCGGCTGCCATGTGTCAAAGAATGCGAGCACAGCCCGCGCCGCCGGAGAATCGACGCCGTCCAGCAGCTTATGGTGCAGCGCGGCGCATGCTTCAAAGCACTGCACAGCGCGCTCAGGCTTGCCTTTCTCATCTGCGCCGAGAATATAGGACGAGTTATCGCAGAGAAAGTTTGCCGCGACGCCGGAGGAGCGTTTGACATGAGCGGGGACGCTCATCGGGAGAGGGACGAGCACGGTTTTCTTGCCGCGCTGTTCGTCGTGCCTCTGGTCGATGACGTCGATAAGCTCGCCGCTGTCGTTCAGTTCAAGCCAGAAGCTGACCTTGAAAGTCTTGTCCCAGCCCGGCGGTGCGACGATGCCCTTTTTCAGCATCGCCTCATAGTACGCGGTCAGAGCCTGTAATATCATGTGTGCACCTCCGCGTTCCGGCAGTCGAGTACGCCGCGGTCAAGCCGCGCGCGGAAGAACTGCGCCTTTATGTTTGCCGTGTCGGAGTAGTCCATGTCGTACAGCATCCAGCCGAGATCCTGCGTCAGCTCGATGGCGGGGATAGTTCCGCCCGGCCACTCGCGGAAGCTGGCGGGGAATTCCCGACAGCCGAAGTACGGCGTGTGATAGCACTGCCCTTTTGCGAGCCTCCGGCGCAGGATATCCTGAAACTTTCCCTGATTGTCGCTTGGGGCGGCTTTGCCCGTCAGGTCAAAATGACAGTCGATAACATAGTGCACGTCCTGAAGCACCATCGCGGCGCGCTGCTGTATCTCCTGCGTGGTGTACAGTACCGGCGGTGTGCCGCCCTTTGCCGCACTCAGCGCCGCGGAAGCGAGAAGCGTGGCCTTGACCTCGTTGCGGCGTATGTTGGTGAACCTGATCGGGGAGAGTACGTAGATGCGGTCCACAGTAAATTTCAGACCGGGATGCCAATAGATCGCTTCGACCAGACCGCGCGCGGCGGACGGGGTCATCACGTCATAGCTCACTCGCTCGGACTTCATCTCCGGGCGGGAAAAGCAGGCGTAATCGCCCCAGACCGCTATCAGCATAGACATACGCACCACCTCCTTCCGCTGCAGGTCAGGGCGCTTACGGTTATATGCTTTTGCACCACAAAACTACCTCCTTTGCAGTTTATATAAACAAGCCTAATCCGGTTTCCGCGTCGAGCGCGAGACCGGTTTTTGGATCATACTTCGTCATGTCGATAAGTATTGCCGAACCGTCGGGCAGGAGCTCCAGCGCGCCGGATCGGTCAAGCGCGTTGAACTGCGCGTCGTAGCATTCAACGGAATATACGCCGAGACGACGCAGAAGTCCGCGGCTCATCTTCCCGTCGCTGAGCTGTCGGCACAGCTCAGCGCCAGCGCCGAGCGGCAGATATACGGTTCTGGTGGGTGTCTCGATGAGCCTGAACAGCTCCGCAACCTGAGCAAACGGCAGTATACAGCCGCTGACGCCGTTTTCTATCATGGAAAGTATGTGCTTTTTGTCGAGCAGGTCAGGGCTGCGGAGGTTGAAAAGCTCGTTGAAATAAGCTTTTATTGCCTCAGGCGAGGACAGGTCGGCATGCCGCCTTGCAGCGTAGTTCATGGCGCTGATATTCTGCGCCAGCATTTGCGGCGCGGCCTGCCCGTCAAGCTGAAAACGGTACACGAGACTGTCCGCGGGCTCATTGCGTCCCTCGCGGTTGCAGCGTCCGGCGGTTTGCAGCAGCGAATCAAGCCCGCATTGTTCGCGGTAGGCGACGGGGAAGTCCACATCGACGCCCGCTTCTATAAGCGACGTTGAGACTACGCGGCACGGCCTCCCGTCGTGAAGCCGGGCGCGTATCTCGTCTATCTGGCGTTTGCGGTCAGCCGCGCACAGCAGCGTGGTGAGGCAGTAGCTGCCGCTGTACGGCAGAGCGGCGTACAGCTCCTGCGCCGTCTTGCGCCGGTTCACAACGCACAGCACCTGCTCGTGTGCCTGCAGCCGAGAGCAAAGCTCGTCAGTGGAGATGCTGCCGAGATCGCGTATCTCGGTGCGGCGCAGCGCGCTGTACATTCCGGCAACATCAGGACATATTTCGCGCTGTGTCAGTTCGGGCGCGAGGCGGTCAAAAAGCGGCGCAAGCGTCGGTTGAGTGGCTGTGCAGAGCACGGATGTGACATGGTAGTGCTCCACGAGCTGGGCAATGGCCGAAAGGCACGGCGGGAGGTAATCCTGCGGCAGAGTCTGCGCCTCGTCAAAAATAATCACGCTGTTTGCAATATTGTGCAGCTTGCGGCAGCGGCTGCTGCGGTTTGAGTAGAGCGATTCAAAAAACTGCACGGCAGTCGTGACAACAATGGGAGCATCCCAGTTTTCGCTGGCAAGCAGCTTGCGATACTGTGCGGGGGTCAGATCTTCCGACTCTGCGAGGAGATATTCGGCGGCGGAGTAGTGGGCGAGAACATTTTCTTCGCCGAGAAGCTCGGCGAACACGCCGACAGTCTGGTCAATTATCGAAGTGTATGGAATGACGTATATCACGCGTGACATGCCGTGCGCCGCTGCGTGTTCCAGCGCGAATGCCAGAGAAGCGAAGGTTTTGCCGCCGCCGGTGGGCACGGTAAGCGTATACATACCCTGCTCCCACTGTGCGCCGCGCTCCATGCAGACGCGAAGCGCTGCATTGCGCTGGGATGCAACCGAACTTTTGGGCTTTTCCAGATAGCCCTTGGCTTTCGCTCTCACTTTTTCGAGAAGTGCGGATATTGATTCGCCGCCGCCGCGCGGCGCGGCTTGTCCGTCCATGAAATTCTGCGTGTCCTGAAAATCGGCGTCTACCAGACAGGAGTACAGCATACGCGTATAAAACGCGGCAGTGGTGCTGTCCGACACAGCCCATGCGGGAGGCTTGGCAGGTGGAGGAGCGATTTCACGCTGCCATTCGTCATATGTCGGCAGCTTGCGTTTTAAACGGCCTTGGAGGGTCGTATCGTCGGCTGCATCATTAAGGTTGCCGCAGTCGGGTATACCGCCGTGGTGCCCGGCGATGGCAAGCGCCGCAGGCAGGTCTCTGCGTTTACGTGCTTCCTGCGCTCCGGCGGTGGAGTGGTCAACGGACACGGCGCTTCCGCGGATCCGCTGCTGGAATGCGGCGCTGTATTTGCCGATGTCATGCAGCAGTCCGGCGGCGCGCGCTTCGTCAGCCGCGCCGAACGGTGCGGCAAAACCCGCGGCGAGTTCGCCCGTGCCGTGCAGATGTTCCGAAACGGTCTGTACTCTGCCGTCATCGGCAATATGGGCAAGATACTCCAAGGCTCGAACCTCCATGTTTGTTATATTTCAACAATATAATAACATATTATGGGCAAAATAACAACAAGATTTGGCAGAATATAATAAAGCCTGAGCCGATAACCCACAAGAACATCTCTGGATTATTGGCTCAGGTTTATTCTTTATCACCGGTTATGAAGTAGTCGCAATAGTCGCCGCCGTTGGCGAGGGTGTGCTGCCGGTGCAGCACGCCGTGCTGGAGCGTTATCATAACCTCGTCAAGCTCGCAGAACAGCGGCATCAGCTCCCGCACACCCAACTTATCCGCATACGCGCAGATGGGGCAGCGGGTGATACGGTAATAACATGCGCCGTCATAGGGCTGGCCTTCAAAGTCTACCTTGAAGGAGGTCGGGTACTGCTTCTCATTCTCGGGCGTATACCACGCGGCGTACTTCACGACGCTCTTCTTGTTCTCCGCCTTGCCCTTAGCCGTGTTCAAATCCGTCCGGCTGAAGTACCACTTGATATGATACAGCGCGCGGCGCATCATCTCCTGCACGGTCTCCGGCGGGATCTTTTTCTCGCTTGCCACATACGGAGCAACAAAGACCAGCGCGAACAGCTCGTTATACGCCATGGGGTTGTCGTCCCCGATATCGTCCGCTTGCGCGACCAACTCCTTATAGACTTTATGGCTCTTTTTCATGATCTCTGCGGCGTACTGCTTCCCGTATTTCTCCGCGAGAACCTGCTTTATCGGAGCCTTGAACATCCAGAAATAAAAACCGTTATGTCTCAGCAATTCCCGATACGGATATAAAGAGCAGTACGCCATGCTGCGCCGCCCGCGCGGTATGGGCGCTTGACAGCGGGGGGATATTGGTTTATCATACATGCTATCCATTCTAGCATTCTGGAGGCATGGCCTTGAAAAAAATCTCTGCATTCATTACCGCGCTCTCGCTGATGCTCCTCATGGGCTGCGGCGCGGCTGATCCTGCGCCCGCACCCACGGTCGAGCCGAACCCTGGCAGCGCCGAGATAATAATAGAGCCGAGCGACACGCCGGAGGTCTCCGGCGGAGATACGGAGCCTGACACCGTGCACGCGCTGCTTGCCGGCATGACTCTTGAACAGAAGGTCGGCCAGCTGTTCATTATCCGCCCCGAATCGCTGGACACCGACCTGACGCCGGAGCAGGTTCATGACGCATCGCAGTACGGTGTGTCAGCGCTGAGCGGGGATATGGCGGCGCAGCTTGCGCTCCGTCCGGCGGGCGGCTTTGTCCTGTTCGGCAAAAATATTCAGGATCCAGATCAGCTCGACGCGTTCATCTCGGCGCTGCGGGACGAATCCGACTTTGCGCCGTTCATTGCGACCGACGAGGAGGGCGGTGCCGTATCCCGCGTCGCCGGTTCCGCGGCCTTTGACGTGCCCAGATATGACGGGGCGCAGGCCGAGGCCGCCGCGGGCGAGGACGCTGTGCGCAATATGTACGCGTCCATCGGGGAATATCTGCGAGAGTACGGCTTCAACCTCGACTTTGCACCGGTGGCGGATACAAATTCCAATCCCGACAACGTCATAATCGGCAGCCGCGCTTTCGGCAGTGACCCGAAGCAGGTCGCGGTCATGGTCGGGGCGGCGGTGGACGGGCTGCAAAGCGCGGGCATAATGACCTGCGTCAAGCATTTTCCAGGCCATGGCGACACGACCGGCGACTCGCACAACGGCTATGTCTCGCTCGGCAAGAGCTGGGCGGAGATGCTGGACTGCGAGCTTATCCCGTTTGGATCCGTGCTCGACAGGACGGATATGCTGATGGCGGCACACATAACTCTGCCGCAGGTCACGGACGACGGATTGCCCGCCTCGCTGTCGTATGAACTGCTCACGCAGAGGCTGCGCGGGGAGCTGGGCTATGATGGCGTGATAATCACAGACTCGCTCGCCATGGGCGCAATAACCAAGAATTACAGCCCCGCCGAAAGCGCCGTGCTTGCGGTCAAGGCCGGAGCGGATATAATCCTCATGCCGTACGATTACGCTGCGTCCTTCGACGGCGTCCTGAACGCGGTTCGTGCCGGAGAGATAAGCGAGGAGCGCATCGACGAGAGCGTCCTGCGCATATTGCAGCTCAAAGCCGAATACGGCCTGCTGGGCTGATGAAAAGAGCCGGAATTCTGGCGGCGTGTACGCAAAAAACCGGCGTGACTCTTGAAGTCACGCCGGTTTTTTATTGTATAAAGAAAACC
>OLSK01002689.1_pt1 | contig 10869 bp, 8 predicted proteins | sample 1672781 | NCBI WGS metagenome assembly OLSK01 (sample SAMEA3136723, study PRJEB25190) | human gut metagenome | biome: human gut; feature: human-associated habitat; material: faeces | place: Austria | collected 2013 | reverse complement strand
GGCATCCTTTGTTGCCTGTCTCTGTCCATCTGAGAAGTAAGCAGGAACTGTGATAACTGCCTCTGTAACCTTCTCTCCTAAGTATCCCTCTGCATCTGACTTCAGCTTCTGAAGGATCATTGCTGAAATCTCCTGTGGTGAATACTTCTTGCCATCTATCTCTACTCTGTAATCTGATCCCATGTGACGCTTGATAGATGAAATTGTCTTATCTGCGTTTGTAACTGCCTGACGCTTTGCAGGCTCACCTACTACTCTCTCTCCTGTCTTCAGGAAACCTACTACTGAAGGTGTTGTTCTCATACCCTCTGAGTTAGCTATAACTACAGGCTTACCACCTTCCATAACTGCTACACATGAATTTGTTGTACCTAAGTCAATACCTATAATCTTACCCATTGTCTTTTCCTCCTAGAAAAAAAATTTACAATATTAAGAAATCTCCCACTCCGTGGGTCCTTCTTATGAAGTTTAATTTGCTACCTTTACCATGCTAAATCTGAGCACCTGATCCTTGTACATGTAACCCTTCTGCATCTCTTCAACGATTACATTCTCTTCGTAGTTGTCATCCTCTACATGCATCACTGCATTGTGGAATGTAGGATCAAACTGTTCCCCGGCGCAATCCATAGGCTTTACACCTATGCTTTCCAATGACGTCATAAGCTGCTTATATATATTTGCAACTCCCGACTCGAATGGTCTGTCCTTATCCTCATCAGGAATGGCTGCCATTGCTCTCTCAAAATTGTCTACCACAGGAAGGAGCTTCTCAAGAACTCCCTTTGCACCTATGTCGTACAATTTGCCTGACTCTTTTTCATTTCTCTGGCGGATGTTCTCACACTCCGCAAGAAGTCTTGTGTACTTTGTCTCTGCATCCTTGCAGCGTTCCTTGAGCTTCTCGTTCTCCTCACGGAGAGCCTTGCCTCCACGTCTGTTCTCCTTTGCAACATGCTGTGGCTTTGCAGCCTCTGCCTGCTCCTCCGGAACGTCAATGGTCTCATCGACCTTGACTTCTGACTCAACGCCATCCTTTATCTCTGCTGAAGCATCTCCAACTATGGTCTCGGCTGCTGTCTGCTCTGTCTTAACCTTCTTGTCGGATGCAGTACTGTTATTGCTATCAGCCATTACATATCCTCCTATTCATCGTTATAATCTTATCTGTCTATCCATTGTTGTTAAATATGTCATCAAGCTCTCCGGTGAGTTCCTTGAGCATGCTCACAACTTTCTTGTAATCCATCCTCTTCGGTCCGATTATTCCTATCGTTCCTTTTGCACCCTCCGGCATCTTGTATGTTGCTGTTACAAGGGAGCAGTCCTTCAGGTTTTCATCGCTGTTCTCCTGTCCTATCAGGATCTGTATGTCGCTGTCCTGCTGGATCACATCCTCCACATGTTTTGCAAATTCTTCTTTGTCCTCTATGTCTTCCAGTGTTCCGAGCAGCTTCTCTGCGGATGACGTGTTCGCCAGCTCAGGGTACTTGAGTACATTCGTTGCTCCACTGGTATAAACCTTGAGATCATCGGCCTCATGGATCGCCTCCATGATTCCCTGGAATATCGTCTCAAGGATCTCTGCATATTCACCTGCCTGAACCTTCATGGTCTGTATAAGTTCAAGATTGATATCCTGAAGTGCCGCGCCCTGAAGGAAGGTATTTAGCAGAATATTAAATTTTAAAATATCTTCATTCTTCAGGCTGTACGTCGTCTTGATCAGCTTATTCTTGACTATATTGCCATCAACCATGATGACCGCCAGCAATGTGGTCTCATCAACCTGTGACAACTGGATGAACTTTACTGTGTTGTTGTACTGTGGCATCGTAACCAGTGTTGCGTACTGAGTGTTAGTCGCAAGCACCTTTGCCACCTGCTTGAGAAGCTTCTCGAGCTTATCAACTCTATTCAGCAGATTCTCTCGCTCTGTCTGATCCTCTGCTTTCTCTTCATCCCTGTCTGCCATGATGCTGTCAACATAAAACCTGTAACCTGCATCTGTTGGAACTCTTCCTGCCGATGCATGTGGCTGGCATATATAACCCATATCCTCAAGATCTGACATCTCATTTCTTATGGTAGCCGGGCTGACATTCATGTCGGCCAGCTTGGAAATGGTTCTCGATCCAACGGGCTCTCCAGTCTCCAGGTAATTCGAAACGATCGCTTTTAGAATTCTGACTTTTCTCTCGTCAAGTTCCATACTCTCATTCCTTTTTGCTTTTAGTCTTATTAGCACTCAACATATTCGAGTGCTAACCACTAAACATAATCTAACACTGCCGCCCCCTTTTGTCAACAAAATAACGAATGTTTTTGTGTTTTTTTTATGTTTTGAAGGACGGTCGTGCCAGTATTATTCTATTAAGAAGTCCGCCAGAATCGTGTTGCTTACGTCGATGCCTTTTTTTGTGAGGCGGATCAGTCCGTGGTCGTCTTCGAGGTGGCCGGTGGACTTGTATTTATCTATGACGGAGCCGTATATGTCGTAGATGGAGTGTCCAAAGTAGTCGTTGAATTTTTCTGCACTCACACCGGATATCATACGCAGGCCGAGGAACATATATTCCTCCATCAGCCTGTCTGCGTCAAGTTCTTCTTCCACATTGCGCATGTGTTCTATTATATCTCTTGCCTTACCCGAATTTGCGACGTGATCTCCGAATGTCATGAGCTCCCTGTGTCTTGCCATGCCGTCTATGTAGTCTTCCAGACTGGATGTGTTGGTGTAGCGTCTGCCGTACAGGAAGGACGCTGCTCCGATTCCGATTCCTATGTATTCCCCGAGGGTCCAGTAGACTATGTTATGTCTGCACTCGTAGCCAGCTTTGGCGTAATTGGATATCTCGTATCTGTGGTAGCCGCCGGTGCCTAAGAGCTTATTTGTTATGTCGTACATCTGCCTGTCCACGTCCTCATCCGGGATCTGTGACAGCAGGTTCTCATCTGCTGCCAGAGGAGTTCCGTCCTCCACTATGAGGCTGTAGGACGATATGTGCTCCGGCTTACACCTTAATACCTTGTCAAGGGTGTCCAGATATGACCTCATGGTCTGTCCCGGTATGTCTGACATCAGGTCTATATTTATATTGCGAAATCCGGCCTCCCTAGCCATGTCAAATGCGGCGAGGAACTGGTCATAATTGTGTATCCTGCCCAGAGCTTCCAGCTCATTTTTCTGTGCGGACTGAAGGCCTATGCTCATCCTGTTTATGCCATTTGCTATATATTCTGCTGCCTTACGGCTGGTCAGGGTGCCCGGATTTACCTCTATGCTTATCTCCGCATCCTCTGCGACATCGAACAGCTTCCTCACCGTCGTCATTACAAGTGTGATCTCGTCCGGCTCCAGTATGGATGGGGTTCCGCCTCCTATGTATATTGTCCTGACCTTGTGGGTCTCCGCCAAATACGAGTAGCTTTTCAGCTCCTCGCACAGGGCTTCGATGTATTTCTCACGGTACACTCCATATCCCGACATGCAGGCTGCCCCCACCGGAAATGACAGGAAGTCGCAGTATGCACATTTCTTCACACAGAATGGGATATGTATGTATATGCTGAGCGGCTTCTTCTCATATGACTCTAAAACTTCGTCATTATTTGCATCGCCGAAATCCCGATCTGAATTTTCGGTATTTATTATATCTATCATTAGTATCCTTCCTTTTTATTTCAAATATCGTCACCGCATGAAAAAAGCCGCTACTAAGAATGCTCCTGTCAGAATGCTCTCATTAACGGCTTTTCTACGATTCTATTATTTCTTATTTAATATAACCGTGTCACTGTGTTCCCGGTCTTTTCTATTCCTCATCAAGCTTCAGGACAGACATAAATGCCTTCTGTGGTATCTCCACATTGCCCACCTGTCTCATTCGCTTCTTTCCTTCCTTCTGCTTTTCAAGGAGCTTTCTCTTTCTGGATATATCTCCGCCGTAGCACTTGGCAAGGACATCCTTTCTCATGGCCTTGACTGTCTCACGGGCAATCACCTTGCCGCCGACTGCCGCCTGGATCGGAATCTCAAACAGATGTCTCGGAATCTCTTCCTTTAACTTCTCGCACATCTTTCTGCCCCTTTCATACGCTGTATCCTTGTGTATGATAAATGAGAGTGCATCGACCTCTTCCTTATTGATAAGGATGTCCAGCTTCACAAGCTCTGAGCGGACATAGCCCTTCATCTCATAGTCAAATGAAGCATAGCCCCTTGAACGCGACTTAAGTGCATCAAAGAAATCGTATATGATCTCGTTCAGTGGGAGGTCGTACTTGAGAAGCGCTCTTGTCTCCTCCATGTACTCCATGCTCTTGTACACGCCTCGTCTCTCCTGGCAGAGCTGCATGATGGCACCCACATACTCTGTTGTGACCATGATCTCCGCATCGACAAATGGCTCCTCCATGTACTCTATGGTGGATGGATCCGGCAGATTCGACGGATTGGTGAGCTCTATCACATTCCCATCTGTGGTATGTACCTTATATACAACGCCTGGCGCTGTGGTTACCAGATCAAGATTGAACTCCCTCTCCAGTCGCTCCTGAACTATCTCAAGGTGAAGCAGTCCAAGGAAACCGCAGCGGAAGCCAAAGCCGAGCGCCACCGAGGTCTCGGGCTCCCACACCAACGACGGGTCGTTGACGTGCAGCTTATCGAGAGCGTCGCGCAGGTTCTCGTAATCCTTGTTGTCGATCGGAAACAGGCCCGTATAGACCATGGGCTTGGCCTCGCGGTAACCGGGAAGCGGCTCGGGGCAGGGATTAGACGCCCACGTGAGGGTATCGCCCACGTGCACGGCCTCAGGATCCTTCAGACCCGTGACCACGTAGCCGACCTCGCCAACCGTCAGTGCGTCAACCGGGGTCTCGGCAGGACGCTTGACGCCCACGCCGTCGACCAAGAAGTCACCTTCTGCCTGCATCATGCGCAGGGTATCGCCCTTCTTGATGGAGCCGTCAAAGACGCGGACCGTGGCAACGACGCCGCGGTACTCATCGAAATACGAATCCAGGATAAGCGCCTTGAGCGGCGCGTTCGCATCGCCCTTGGGCGGAGAGATCAAAAAGACGATAGACTCCAGCAAATCGTGAATGCCCTCGCCGGTCTTGCCCGATACGCATACGGCATCGTCGGCAGGGATCGCCAGGTCGTCCTCGATCTCGGTCTTGACCTCGTCGGGGTGTGCCGACGGCAGGTCGATCTTGTTGATAGCGGGCACGATATCCAAGTTGGCGTTCATGGCGAGCGTCGCGTTGGAGACGGTCTGCGCCTCGACGCCCTGCGTGGCGTCGACGACAAGCACCGCACCCTCGCAGGCGGCAAGCGAACGCGAGACCTCGTAGGTAAAGTCCACGTGGCCCGGCGTATCGATCAGGTTGAACTGATACGTCTCACCATCGTCGGCGTCATAGGACACGCGAACGGCATTAGACTTGATCGTGATGCCGCGCTCGCGCTCGATATCCATGGTGTCGAGCAGCTGCGACTCCATATCGCGCTCGTCGACGGTATGGGTGAGCTCGAGGATGCGGTCACTGATCGTGGACTTGCCATGGTCGATGTGCGCAACGATCGAGAAGTTGCGGATGTGGGAAATGTCAATTGAAGTATTCATGCGGACTATCTTACCCGAGCGGTACAAAAAATGGAGCCTGTTCCATAAAACAGGCTCCATTTATGCGCGTAATCTGTGTGGTGTGAAATTTACAACTTAGGCGTTGATGCTGTTCACGAGCTTGGCAAGACCGGACTTGCGGTTGGAAGCCTGGTTCTTGTGGATAACATGCTTGGCGGCAGCCATGTCGAGACGCTTGGTGACGGTCTTGAGGGCAGCCTGGGCCTTCTCGGCGTCGCCCTCGGCGACGGCGGACTGGACGTGCTTGGTCAGCGTCTTGAGCTCGGACTTGACAGCCTTGTTACGCATGCGAGCTGCCTCATTGGTGCGGATACGCTTCTTCTGAGACTTGATGTTTGCCACTTCTGGAGTTCCTTTCGAGTTCCTTGCAAAAAATGTATGACACCTCTGAGACACGGTGAGGTCATGCAAGCGCCTACTATAGCACGCTCCCCCTCAAAGGGATAGAACGAATTTGTCAAATAGGCAGGTATCATCACGATTTTCTCAAGATGTTCGTAATCCAGAGCAAAAGCGCGGTCTCCGAATCGGCAGAACCCTTCAGTGCGAGCTCCACATCGACCGCGCCCTCGAGCGCAGCGACAAGCTCCGCCATCGAAAAGCGGCGTGCCCAGGTCAGGTGATTTTTGACCTGCCAGGCCTGAAGCTTGAGTGTCGCGGCGAGCTCACGCCCCTGCCCACGAGAGTCGAGCGCCTTGGCGACGATCAACTCGCGGATGCGACCGCATAGCAGCGTGTAGGTCCACACATAGCTCTTGGCGGGCAGCAGCCCAAAGAGCTCAAGCGAGCGGCGCATATCGCGGGCCGAGACGGCATTGAGGAAGTCCCAGGGCTGAACTTCGGCCGTGCGCACGATCCAGCGCTCCACATCGGCAAGCTCAATTTGCGGCGCCTCGACCATCTGGGCAAGCTTGGCCAAGTCGTTATCGAGCATGCGGGTGTTCTCGCCCGAGCGCGAGACGAGCTCCTCGGCAGCAGCCGTCGAGATGGACTTACCGCGCTGCGTCGCCATCTGCTGAACGCGGCGCGGCAGTTCCCAGCGCTTGGTACCCGAACAATCGACGATAGCCTTCTTGTCGATCTTGGCGATTGCCTTATACAGGCGCGTATTCTTGGCAAGTGAGTCGGCAATAATGAGACAGACCGTCGTGGGGCTGGGACTTGCGAGGTACTCGACAAGCGGTTCCGAGACCGCCTTGGCAAGCTTGGAGCAGCCGTCGAGGATCACCAGGCGAAACTCGCTGCCCATGGGAAAGGTATTGAGCGAGCCGATGATCGACTCGATATCGGGATCTTTCGTCATGTCGCGTTCATCGAGGTTGAACTCAACCATACCCGACTTTTCCAAGCGAGCTTTCATACGCGAGACGGCGTGGTCGCGCTTGACCCCATCGGTACCGACGATCAGATATGCCGGCAGCAGACCGGTTTCGGACATTGCGCTCCCCTCTCGCACACACTCGAATTCGTACTGTGCCATTTTAGCCCAGGGGTCCACCGCGCGCCAACGATGTCATCACGGTCGCTGGCATCGCATGGCAAAGCCCTTCGCAGTCGGCGTGACGGTAATGTCGCCGTGTTCGATGGTGCATGCGAACGCACCACCCGCTTCCTTCACGGCATCGATGCAGGCATCCGACGGATGGCCGTAACGATTCCCCTCGCCGGCGCTCGCGATAGAGAACTCGGGCTTAAGCGTGCCCAGCAGGTCTGTGTCGACGGAAACTTTTGAGCCATGATGCCCCAGCTTGAGCACATCGATATCTCCCACCTCCTGTACAAACTCGCGCTCCTGATCGAGCTCGGCGTCACCAGTAAGGAGCACACGCAGGCTCTTGCCTTCCTGAGCGTAGGAGAGCAGCAAAACAAGAGAGTCCTCATTGCCCTCGCCATCCACCGTGTCAAACGGCCACATCACACGAGCCCGAAATGCGCCGATATCGACCGTGTCTCCGCGAGCCACCTGCCGATACGTTACACCCGGGCGATTCAGAACCTCAGTAGGCGCGCCGTCAAGTGCATCGGCCGCGACCGCAATGGTTCCAACCGAAAAACGATCGAGTACGTCGGGAAGACCGCCCCAATGGTCTTCATCCCAATGCGTCACGAAGACGGCGTCGATATGGTGGACGTTATTGCGAACCAACGCCGACACCACGCGGTCATCGAGCCCACAGTCGACGAGTGCCACGGCGCCACCCTGACGAACCAGAATCGCATCGGCCTGGCCAACATCGAGGACCGTTACCGAAGGCGGCGCACATCGATCCCAATAGACATACGGAACACCCGCTGCGAGCATTAAACACAGCAGCCCCGCTGCCATGCTCCGCGCGCGGGGGCGTGGCCACCAGACCAAGAGGGCCACCAGCGCGAATGGCACCACATATACCAAGGGCGTATCGGGCGGCACGCTTACGGATGCGCCCGGAACGGCAGCAAAGAGCTGTTCAAAGAACAGCGCACAGCGGGCGACAATCATGGGCACCACGAGCGCCCCGTGACGCAGCAGCGGCACAAGCGAGCAGGGCACCAGCACAACCGATACAGCGAGCAGCACGCTTATCACCGGACCGATCACGGCATTTGCAAGTGGGGCAATGAGCGAAAACGTCTCAAATGCGGGAATCGTAACGGGAAGTGTCGCCAGCTGCGAGCACAGCGTGACAGACAAAACGCTGGCGACACCCGATGGCATGCCCAGCTCGCCCAAGGCGTAGGTGGCGTAGGGGCAAAAACAAAGGATGGCAAAGACACTGGCGCACGAAAGCTGAAAACCCATTTCGAACAATACCGTCGGACGCAGCAACACAAAGATTGCCATGGTGATGAACAGAGCCGAGAGGCCATGCCGACGACGCCCGGCGCCGTTGGCGACAAGCGACGCCGCCACCATGCAGCACGCGCGCACGGCCGAGGGCGAAGCGCCCGTAAAAACGGCATAGGCAGCGAGGGACAGCACCAACAGCCCCCGCTGCAGCCCACGAGAGAGGCGTGTCTTTTGCAGGGCGCTCTCAATCACAAACCACACGATGGCAAGATGACTACCCGAGACAGCGATAAGATGTGCGGTGCCCGTTACCGAAAACCAATCGCCCGCCGGCTGGGCACGCAGCTCGGCCGAGCGTCCGCAGACAACGCCGGCAATGAGCGAGCGCGCTGGATCGGTCGCGGGCGCGATAACGGCAAGGAGCTCGTTTCGAAGCCAAGACAACGGGCCTGGAGGGCCCTCGTCGATCGATACCAACCGGACGACTTTAACCTTTCGAAGCTCGCCCCGAAGCACGCGTGAGCGCCCATACGCATCATTCTCAAAGCGCGAAATTCGACCGATAGCACGTACATGCGAACCGACGCCGAGCTCACGATCGCACGACAGCCATACCTGACCCAAATGCTTTTCGCCCGCAAACGCATCGCAGGTATAGGAGTACACACCGTCATTGATGGACGGATCGCCGTGCACAACAAACTCAAGACTGCTCGCAGCCCGATTATCCAGTGCCCTCGATGCGTGTAGCGCTCCTATCGCCCAAGCCGCGGACACGACCGCTCCCGCAACGAGGCCAAGGGCCGCGGCATACAGCCATCGCCTCCACCGCACAAGACGCATACAGGACCGTGCCAATACGATGCACGTCGCAGCCGCGAAGGGAATGGCCATAAGCAATGTGACGGGCGCCGCCCGCTCTCCCAGCAGCGCATCGGCCGCCATGTTAAGCACTAACCCACAGCTCGCACACAAGCCGGCACAAAGGGCTATCGCCCACGGCATCAATGGGCGCGGTGGCATCACATGCTCGCGCTCGGTCGCACTCATACGCAGATGCAATCTTTAATTTTGGCGAGTTTCTTCTCACCGATCCCCGATACGCGCATAAGGTCATCGACCGAGGCAAAGGCCCCGTTTTGCGTCCGTTCGTCGATAATTGACTGGGCCATAGAAGGCCCGATGCCCGAAAGCGTCTGCAGCTCCGCCGCACTTGCCGTATTGATATTCACAAGTCCCGACGAAGACCCTGTACCAGGGGTCGTGGAAGCACTGCTTTCGGCGGCGCCGACGGCCGCAGCCGTTTGTTGCTCCCCTACCGTCGGCACATAGATCTTTTGACCATCGGTGATCTTGGACGCACGGTTAAGAACCGTCACATCCGCCTCGGCCGTAAGCCCTCCGGCGGCATCAATCGCCTGGGACACCCGTGCTCCATCTTTAAGCCGGTACACGCCAGGCTTCACAACGGCGCCATCAACATCGACGTACACCTCGGCAGCAGAGGAGCTCTTGGCAGACGGCTCATCGGCATCGTCAGGAGAGGCATCCCCGGCCCCGCGCACATCCGAGGCGCTCGCCTCATCACTACGCTCAAACGATACGTCGCTGGAGTGACCACCAAAACCTGCCATCGCCAAGCCGCTCGCGGCGGCAATGACAACCAGGATCGCCACGACCATCGCCTTATGGCCGAGCAGCTTTTCTGCCCAGCGGTCCATCCGTTTAACCCGTTCGTGTTGCTCGCGCTGCGCCATAGCAAACACCTCCCAACACCATCGTGTCAGGAAACGAACGCCGCAGCCTCCGCACGCCCACACCGGTTTTCGCGGTCAAACCAAAAGCTGACCAAAACCTTGCGGAAAAGTGTCCATTTATTCAGGCACACGTCGACAAATGAACCGTTTATCGCCTAATGCCCAGATAGAAAAAGACCGACGATGCAAAATCACCGCCGGTCTATACACAACATTATTCGTGATCTTGGTAAATCTCACGTGGAGCGAGCTCGGAATGTTTGCGTTTTAAGGTCTTAGGGGCCTTATACGTGTTGCTCTCGAAGTCGATATACTCGGTCTGCTTGAGCAAGCGCTCAATCATCTCCTCGTGATCGAACAGCTCCCACGCCTCATGCACGGCATCGAGTTTGGCGTGCGTCTCGGGGCGGCGCGGCATAAAGAGCGTGCAGCAATCGGGAGCGGCCTCGGTCGAGATATCGAAGGTACCGATTTCCTCGGCACGCGCGATGATCTCCTGCTTGTCCGAACCAATCAGCGGGCGGAACACGGGGATCTTGGCGGCCTCGTTGACGGCCATGATGTTCTCGAGCGTCTGGGAAGCAACCTGACCGAGCGATTCACCGGTCACAATAGCCTTGGCGCCCTCGATATGCGCAATGCGCTCGGCAACCGAATACATAATGCGACGGTACATGATCACGCGCAG
>OLSK01002686.1_pt1 | contig 10883 bp, 8 predicted proteins | sample 1672781 | NCBI WGS metagenome assembly OLSK01 (sample SAMEA3136723, study PRJEB25190) | human gut metagenome | biome: human gut; feature: human-associated habitat; material: faeces | place: Austria | collected 2013 | reverse complement strand
CAATTTTCTGTCCGTGTTCGTCAGTTCCTGTCTGGAAAAATACATCATATCCCTGACTTCTCTTGTATCTTGCAATCGCATCTGCAAGTACAAATTCATATGTGTTTCCAATATGCGGCTTGCCCGATGTGTAGGCAATCGCTGTCGTCATATAAAATTTCTTCTTGTCCATGTTCCTACTCCTTTTTGTATAAAAAATGAAACCCATCTTCCCAACAAAAGTTAAGAAGACGGGTCTGATACCGTGTTACCACTTCTCTTCGTTCCTTCCTCGCGGAAAGAAACCTCTATGAGTATCTGCACTTTCGTTAGTAAAAACTGCTTTGTTAATCAAAACCACTTTGAATACTACGGCATTTCTCACTGTTGATACTCTTCGCTATAAAGGGCGAATCCCTTCGCAGACTAACCCGGATCTTTTTATTCAAGATTGCTGCTTAAACAACTCACTTGCTCACTCTGTTCAGGCTCATCTGCGCTGCTCAGAAGCCATCTTCAGTCTTTCTCCAGCCATCCCTCTCAGCCTCTGCGGGACTTCTCTGTAAACATTCAAAAGACCTACTCTCTTCGTCATCGCTTTTTCCATATCAAAAAAATCGTATCACAGATATCAGAAACTTGTCAAGGCGTATTTGACACCAGATAGTCTTTTTCCTTCAATACCTGCTCGATCAGATCCAGTGTCTCTTCCGAATCCGCTTCAACTGTGTGATAATGATAGTTGGAAGTGATATTCTTAAGTGGACTGGACTTTCCACTATGGATCCCTTCCATGAATTCTTTGACATTTCTCCGCGATGCCACATCAAGAGGTGCTTCCATATGTCCATAAATCCGGTGATTGATCATTACATTTACCACCTTGCCTCCCAGATCCACGATCGAACAAAGCTCATCCTCCATCTGTTCATCCGTATGACTGACTTTGAACTCTCTCGTTACCGTATGCGGTGCATTCAGAATATATCCCCGGTTGGTTGAAATGATATCATATCCGGCTGCACGGATCAGCGCAATGTCCTGTACAATGACCTGACGGCTTACATCATATACCTTCGCCAGTTCTTTCCCGGGTACCGGAACCTCACTGCTCTTTATTTTGCTGACAATCTCTTCTCTTCGTCTGGAACCTGTCATCCCGATATAACTCTCCTTTTTCTGCAATTCTGCTCTGTGCCTGACGTATTACAGACTTTCCTCTTCTGTCTGCCAAATCCTGTCTTCACTCTTACTGAATCCAGACCGGCTTAAATAGCATGCAGATTCTTCAGCGAAATGTCAAGGACAGGAGCTGAATGGGTAAGTGCCCCACTTGATATATAGTCTACTCCAAGAGAAGTCAAATGGTCAATATTTTCTTTTGTTACATTACCAGAACATTCTGTTTGAGCACGTCCGTCAATAATACGAATCGCTTCTTTCATTTCCTCAACAGACATGTTGTCAAGCATGATAATATCTGCACCAGCTTCTACTGCTTCTTTTACCATGTCAAGATTTTCAACTTCTACTTCAATCTTACGTACAAATGGAGCATATTCCTTTGCCATCTGTACAGCCTTTGCTACGCTGCCTGCTGCACCGATATGGTTATCCTTTAAAAGGACTCCATCGGAAAGATTATAGCGGTGATTGAATCCGCCGCCGGCACGAACTGCATATTTTTCAAAAATACGCATGTTAGGTGTTGTCTTTCTTGTATCTAAAAGCTTTGTCTTTGTTCCTTTTAAAAGAGCAGAAACCGTATGTGTGTAAGTGGCGATTCCACTCATACGCTGAAGATAGTTCAGTGCAACACGTTCACCGGACAAAAGCACACGAATATCTCCGGTAACTGTTCCCATGAGCTGTCCCTTTTTTACGGCATCCCCATCTTTACAGAGAAATTCTGTCTTTGTGTTCTCATCCAATAATTCAAATACTCTTTTAAATACATCCAGCCCGGCAACAATACCATCCTGCTTACAGATAAGCTGTACTTCACCTTCTACAGCTTCTTTCATAACAGAGTTGGTTGTAACATCCTCACTGGAAATGTCTTCCTGCAGAGCGAGACGAATCAGTTCGTCTGCCTGAAGTTTCATGGAAATTGTATTCATAGGTAGTTTCCTTTCTATATAAATAATACATAAATTTATACGGCTGCAGATTCACTGAAGTCTACAGGTTTAACAGTCTGTTCTAAACCACATATCTTACGTGCGGCTCTTTTTGCAAAGACAAGACTTTCAAGAAGAGAGTTACTTGCCAGACGATTCGCTCCATGTACACCATTACAACTTGTCTCACCAACAGCATAAAGATGATCCATAGAAGTCTTGCTGTCACTATCTACCCAGATACCACCCATAAAATAATGCTGTGCAGGGACAACCGGTATCCACTCTTTTAATACATCATATCCCTCTTCCAGACATCTCTGATAAATATTGGGGAAATGATTGAGAATCGTCTCTTTATCAATATGTTCCATAGAAAGCCAAACATGACTGGTTCCGTCTTTTTCCATCTGTGCCTTGATTGCTTTCGTAACAACATCACGTGGAAGAAGCTCATTTACAAAACGTTCTCCGTTCTTATTATAGAGAACTGCACCCTCTCCACGTACCGATTCAGAAATCAAAAATCTTCTTCCCGGTTCTTTGGAATAAAGAGTGGTAGGATGAATCTGAACATAGTCAAGATGCTCTAAACGAATCCCATACTTCTTAGAAATGTCTAACGCATCTCCTGTCAGATGAGGGAAGTTTGTAGAGTGCTTATAACATCCACCGATACCACCGCTTGCAAAAATTGTATCCTCGGCATGGATGTGCATGATTCCACCATCCTTTGTCTTAGCGATAATACCCGCACAATGTCCGTCCTGTACAATAATATCTGTCATGGTCGTATATTCATAAATCGTTACATTCGGAAGCTTTTTCACCTGTGCAAGAAGTTTGCTCGTAATCTCCTGTCCTGTGATATCCTCGTGAAAAAGGATTCTTGGTCTGGAATGTGCCCCTTCTCTTGTATAAAGAAGTTTATCACCGTCATGAGCAAAATCAACACCATAGCCGATCAGGTCATGAATAATCTCCTGAGAACTGCGAATCATAATGTCAACTGATTCTTTACGGTTCTCGTAATGCCCTGCCTTCATCGTATCTTCAAAATAGTTGTCATAATCATTCTCATCTGTTAAAACACAGATACCACCCTGTGCAAGAAAAGAATCACTGCTCTCTAAATCTGATTTGGTAATCATAATAATATTTTTATCTTTTGGAAGATTTAACGCAGAAAATGTACCGGCTACACCTGTACCGACTATTACTACATCTGTCCTAAAATCCATTGCTGTTTACCTCCTGCTTACTACTTTGCAGCCAGCTCAAGCATCTTTTCGAGAGGCTTTTTAGAATTCTCTCTTAAAGCATCACTGACATGCACTTCATTCTCTCCTGTCTTCAATACGTGGAGAATCTTCTCCAAAGTATTTTTCTTCATATTCGGGCAGACTGGAAGCCTGTCTGGATAATAAAATGTCTTATCTGGATTCTGTGTCTTTAACTTATAACCAACACCTTCTTCTGTACATACGATAAATTCCTGACAGTCACTCTCTGTAACATAATTAATAATACCGGAAGTACTTCCAACATAATCTGCCATTAAAAGAATAGACTCCTGACATTCTCCATGGGCAACAATCTGTGCATCTGGATGCTGTGCCTTTACATTCGCAACATCTTCCGCCTCAATACGCTCATGTGTCGGGCAAAATCCATTATTATAAACAAAATTCTTCTCCGGCACCTGACTGGCAACATAATGAGCCAGATTACGGTCAGGGATAAAGAAAATATTCTTCTGCGGCAGCTCCTTTACAATCTTAACTGCATTTGCGGAAGTAACACAAACATCAGAATACTCCTTGAGCGCTGCAGTAGAATTGATGTAACATACTACTGCAAGATCATCGTATTCCGAACGAACCTTCTTGATCGTCTCGATTTCTGCCATATGCGCCATCGGACAGTCCGCATTCATATCCGGCATTAAAACGGTCTTCTTCGGATTTAAAATCTTTGCACTCTCGCCCATAAAAGAAACACCACAAAAAACGATTGTCTGCTCTTTTAACTTTGTAGCAACCTTGCTCAAATAAAATGAATCTCCTATGTAATCAGCGATCTCCTGCACCTCAGGACGCACATAATAATGTGCAAGAATCACTGCATCTTTTTCTTCTTTTAACTTCTTTATTTCTTCTACAATTGTCATGAAATACCCTCCTGTAAGGTATGGCCTTTAAAGACCCCCTTCTGATTTTTGCCAAATTTCTGTCCATTATAACACCAAAGTTTACATCTGACAAGACACCTGTTAAAAAAGTGTAAAGAAGATTACAACAATGGCAGGGATTCTATATCATATAGAAATTCCCTGCCATTGTTGCTACATACCATATTTATTTTTCCAACATGAGTGTTATTTTACAGTAATCGTAAATGTTACTTTTTCTTTATTTGCTGTATTTGTACATGTAACCGTTGTCTTTCCAGGTTTTATCCCAACAAATTCCATTTCATCATCATATATTCCATCATCCATATCTTCGAATGCAAGAACAGAAGAATCTTCTACTGTCCATTTTAACTGACGGTCTTTTACTCCTTTTCCTTTTGTTTTCTTAACTTCAAGTTCTAATTCACCATTTACTCTTATACTACGTTTCAGAGAGCCTTTTGCACAAATCGTTTTATTTTGGTAAGATGCTTTTATTGTTTTTTTAACATTTTTCACTGTAATCTTAAAATTAATTTTTTTATCGGTTTTTGTATTTCGACAAGTAATTTTTGTTGTGCCTGCTTTCAGTGCCTTAAATTTAATATCATCATCATGTCTTTCTTTCCCGGCAAATGTTACAATAGAAGAATCTTTAATACTCCAAGTCAGGTTTTTATCTTTAACAGACTCTGGCTTATCTACTTCTAGTTCAAATATCTTTCCTTTAATAATACTACGTTTCTTTTTTCCCTCTCTCGAAATGTCTTTTTTCTTTGTAGCTGCCTGCACAGTATTAACATTTCCAATTGCAGGGGTGGTATAACCTGCCGCAAACAAAATAGTAAATAATAATACAACTGCCATCCCAGGGAATAAATACCTTCTTTTTCTCATAGTTTTCTCCTTTCATTTTGCATAATTTTTGCAATCTTTTAAGATTTTATTGAATAACTTCCTTTATTTTATATCTTGATTATACTCACAAAAAATGAGAAAATCATTAAAAAGCATATTTAAAAATGACAGATGATCAAGTTAAGAAAGGAGTATAAATCTATGAGGATGCTGATTGTTGAAGATGAAAAAGATTTGTGTAATATTTTAAAAAAACGGTTGCAAAAAGACTATACTATTGATATTTGTATGGATGGCGAAATTGCTAAAGATTATCTGAATACCTATACTTATGATATTATTTTACTTGATATTATGCTCCCTAAAATAGATGGAATCACTCTTTTAAAATGGCTGCGAAACCAAAAGAAGACTACACCTGTTCTTTTGCTGACTGCAAAAAGTTCTATTGAAGAACGAGTAAACGGATTAGATTCCGGTGCAGACGATTATTTAATCAAACCGTTTGCTTTTGAAGAACTACAGGCCAGGCTTCGGGTTTTGCTTCGAAGAAATATAGCAGCAGACCCAAGCGACATTCTTATTTATGAAGACCTTGTAATGGATACGAAAAAGAAAAAAGTCAGCCGTAATGGTAAGGAAATTTCCCTTACTACAAAAGAATATAAATTACTGCAATATATGATGCGTAATCCTGGACATGTTCTTTCACGTGAGCAGCTTGAACAGCGAGGCTGGGACAGTACTTTTGAGGGAGGTTCTAATATTATTGATGTCTATATCCGTTATCTCCGAAAAAAAATTGACTCCGATTATGAAAAAAAATTAATCCACACTGTATATGGTAAAGGATATTGTTTAGGAGAGTAAATATGAAAAGTTCAAAACTATCAATAAAATTTCGAATCACCTTTTGGTATACTCTTGTGTTTTCTCTCATTCTGGCTCTCGTATTTTTTTATATTTATTTTCTTTCTAAAAGCTACAGTGTCCATGATCTTCAGGAAGAGCTAAAAGATGAATCCGCTGATATACTGGAAAATTTATATGATAAGTCCAGCAGGAATGATATTTTGTATAATGCAGACTGGACAAAATTCTATGACGATAATGTTTCTATCAGTTTATATGACAAAAACAGTTCTTTTATAAATGGTGTTTTGCCAGAACATTTTCCTGATAAAGTTCCATTTATCAACAATAAGGTACGACAGATAAAATCTGATAAAAATATCTGGTTAGTCTATGACTATTGTTATGAAGAATCTCCGGAAGATTCCATATGGGTTCGAAGCATCGCTTCTTATGGACATTGGTCAAGAATTCTTTATAATATGCTATGGATTTTTGCTGTTCTTTTCCCTATTACTGTTTTCATCTCCGCCTTTGTCGGCTACCATATATTAAAAAAAGCGTTACAACCAATTTACACGATCAGTGATATGGCAAAAGAGATATCTTTTTCCGTCAATCTTTCAAAACGTATTGAAACATCAAACACTCATGACGAATTTTCTTACTTGGCTGATGCATTTAATTCTATGATTGCTAAACTGGAAAAGTCTTTTGAAAAAGAGAAACAATTCACATCCGATGCAGCTCATGAACTAAGAACACCAATTTCAGTAATACAAAGCCACTGTGAATATTGCCTTGATGAACTAAAGCTCACCGATAGTGTTCGGGAAGAAATTGAGATTATTTATAAAAAAACAACCTATATTGGCCAGCTGATTTCTCAGCTTCTTACTATATCCCGCACAGATAAGCATAGTTTTAAGCCTCAAAAAGAAGAAGTAGACCTTACTCTTTTAATAGAATCTGTCATAGAAGAACTTCAGCAAAAGGCAGCTTATAAAAATATTTCTCTTTTATTTGAATATATCCCCCAAAATGAATCATATATTATTCAGGGAGACACGATGCTCCTAATGCGTATGATTTATAATCTTATAGAAAATGCGATCAATTATGGTATAAACGGCGGATGTGTCTGGGTTAATCTTATAAAGAACCAGGAAAACACTGATATCATCATCAAAGATAATGGAATCGGTATCGAAAAAGAACATCTTGACAAAATATGGAATCGTTTTTATCGAGTTGATAAAAGCAGGAGTACCGGGGAAGGCTTTGGACTTGGACTTTCTATGGTTCGTTTTATTGTAGATATTCATGGCGGAAGTATTGCCGTAAAAAGTAAACCTGGATACGGAACTACATTTACTGTGTCATTATAAAGCAATATCATTGACCACCCCCTGATTTTTGCCAAATTTCTGCCCATTATAACACCAACATTTACATCTAACAAGACACCTGTAAAAAAAGTGTAAAGAAGTTTCTGATAGTGTTTGACCACCGCCTCTTTTCTATGTTACAATTAAGATGAACATATATATTGATATGCGATTAAGAGGAGGGCCGGATATGATTTATTTGACAATTCTCAATACAATATCTATTCTATTTTTAAGAATCGGGCGAAGGCTCTTGTCCGGTTTTCGTGGTGTGATAAAGCTGATTTTTTAAGCGTCTTTTTGTCATGTACAAAAAGACGCTTTTTTTGACCCGGAAACTCTATGAGCAAATACATTTATTAAGAATGGAGGTCACTTTATGAATAAATATTTTAAAAAATCCACAAAGAGGTCTGTTATTTCCATGCTCAGCATTGCCATTACTCTTTGCCTACTGTTTTCCCTTCTTTTTCCGGGAAAAGCTGTTAATGCAGCTCCAAGAATGAGACTGAATAAAACTGCTGTTACACTGATTCAAGGAAAAACTGTAAAACTACGAGTAATTGGAACTAAAAGGAAAGTAACATGGAAAAGCAGTAATAAAAAGATTGCAAAAGTGAATAAAAAGGGAGTTGTAAAAGCTTTAAGCCCTGGCAAATGCACCATTACTGCAAAGGTAAGAGGCAAAAAGCTAAAATGTAAAGTAACGGTAGATACCGTTGAACGAATCAACGCGAAAAAATTATATGATCTTATACGGAAAAAAGGTAAAAAAGGTAAAGGAGAAGAAAAAAATCTAAGAACAATTTCTACAAAGTTCCGTCCTAAAGGCACAGATGATTCTATTGAAGTCCGTATTACTGCCTACCCGGAAAAAGGAAAGCTCCTTTTTAGCTATGATTACGTTCTAGATTCTCCATGGGATAGTTATCATACAGAATTAACCATGAATCTCCTGAAAAAGAAAAAAGGTACGATTTCCAGTTCTTACAGAAACCTGTATGTCGATCCTGTATATACTCATTCTGTAAATGGTACGATTTCTACCTTATATGACGGAAAGTCACAGGGGCTTTTCCTGACAGAATGTTATAATGGGGCTGATTCAGATGAGGCTTATGATGATGTAGAAACTTCTGTTCCTTATAAAGGCAAACCGAGGCCAGACGATATCATCAAAGGAATCTACCGAATAAATGATGCTTTTGCCAATTATAATATTTTACTTAAAAAATATGGATACAGCATGAAAAAGATTGGTTTTACCAAATGGAAAAATACAAATAACTAATACGGTACCGAAGTCTCTTTCCGGTATTCTGTCATATGTCATCATAATACAGTAAATGAATAATTAATTCTTCATAAATGCAAAAATGAGAGCAGCCACGATCGCTGCTCTCTTTGGAGAAGGTATTCTTGTTACACTAAATGCAACAAAACTTATAATGTATTGGGGGGGTTACGAGTATTATAATAGCATTTCCTACCACGAAAGTGTGCATAAACATGAAGAAATTTCAAAATATTTTTTATGCATTTTTCGCAATGAAATACCCCTATTTGCCAATATTAAACTCAATCTTTTGTTCATATATAACAACTTCCTACAGTATTCAACGAAAAACACCAATTTTGTACTTGTAAAAATACTTTTTATGAAGAAAAGAAACAGCAACCAGAAATGCTGTAAATTTTATTTTGAAAGAATCTATGAAATAATTTGAGAAAAACACAAAAAAAGATGACCAGCGAACGGTCATCTTTTTGGAGAAGGTATTTTTTGTTACTTATTGGGTGTAGCAAAACTATATAATGTATTGGGGGGGGTTACGAGTATTATAATAGCATTGGGTCACCCGAAAGTGTGCATAAAGTTTTAATGAATTGAAAAAAATTTTTGTGCAGATTCGTTCGAATTCTGACGACTTTTGTCATTCTGACTGAAAGACTATAAATTCTCCTCGGCTGCTTTATCATTTTTAAACAATGCTTCAAATTCTTCTCGGCTAATACGCTCTTTTTCAAGAAGTAAGTTCGCACAGGAATGAAGTACATCCATATTTTCTGTGAGGATTCTCTTCGCGTCTGTGTAGCAATCGTCAACAAGTTTCTTTACTTCTTTGTCAATGATGCTTGCGACTTCCTCGCTGAAGCTTCTGGAGTGACCGAGGTCACGTCCGAGGAATACTTCGTCTGTGTTCTCTTCGTAGTTGATAAATCCGAGTCTGTCGGACATACCGAACTTCGTAATCATACTTCTTGCGGTATCTGTTACCTGTTTGATGTCCTGAGACGCTCCTGTGGTTACATCGTCAAAGATTAATTCTTCGGCGATACGTCCGCCCATGCCGACTTTGATTTCCTGAATCATGCGGCCTTTTGTCTCAAATACGTTATCATTCTCTGGTACAGGCATTGTGTATCCTGCTGCCCCCATACCAGTAGGAATGATGGATACGGTGTATACAGGGCCTACATCTGGCAGTAAATGGAATAAGATTGCATGGCCTGCTTCATGGTAGGCTGTAATCTTACGCTCTAATTCTGGCACAAGACGGCTCTTTTTCTCAGTTCCGATTCCAACCTTAATGAAAGACTTTCTGATATCCTCCATGCGGATGAATCGTGCATTATTTCTTGCTGCATGGATTGCCGCTTCATTCATAAGGTTCTCAAGATCTGCTCCAGAGAATCCTGGTGTTGTGCGGGCAATCTGGTGTAAATCTACGTCTTCTGCAAGTGGTTTGCCTTTTACATGGACTTTAAGGATTTCTTCTCTTCCCTTTACGTCTGGTCTGCCAACTGCTACTTTACGGTCAAAACGGCCTGGTCTTAAAATAGCAGGGTCAAGAATATCTACTCGGTTTGTTGCTGCCATCACGATGATTCCTTCATTCACTCCGAAACCGTCCATTTCTACGAGGAGCTGGTTCAATGTCTGTTCTCTTTCATCATGGCCGCCGCCAAGTCCGGTACCTCTTCGTCTTGCCACCGCATCAATCTCATCAATGAAAACGATACATGGTGCATTTCTCTTTGCATCTTCAAATAAATCTCTTACACGGGAAGCTCCGACACCGACAAACATTTCCACAAAGTCGGAACCGGAAATACTGAAGAATGGCACGCCTGCTTCGCCGGAAACGGCCTTGGCAAGAAGAGTCTTACCTGTTCCTGGAGGACCAAATAAACAGATGATTGGCACGTCTCCGCCATTTGTGATGTTTCTTACGGCGAGAGAGTCAATAATTCTCTCTTTAACCTTTTCAAGACCGTAATGTTCTTCATCAAGTACCTTCTGTACTTCATCTAAATCATCTCTCTCAGGTGATTCAGCTTCCCAAGGGATGTCTAAGAGAGTTGTGATGTATGTACGGCTTACATTTGACTCTGGAGAGCTGTCAGAAAGCTTCTTAAATCTCTTGATTTCCTTCTCAATCTTTTCCTTTACTTCTTCAGGAGCTTCAAGTTCCTCAAGTCTTCTTGTGAACTCTTCATCTTCTGTTTCTT
>OLSK01002683.1_pt1 | contig 10895 bp, 7 predicted proteins | sample 1672781 | NCBI WGS metagenome assembly OLSK01 (sample SAMEA3136723, study PRJEB25190) | human gut metagenome | biome: human gut; feature: human-associated habitat; material: faeces | place: Austria | collected 2013 | reverse complement strand
CACCACGTCGATGGACGTGGACAGCGCCGGTCGTATCGGCCTTTCCGAGTCTCTCCGCAAGCAGGCGAACCTTGACCGCGAGGTCACGGTTGTGGGCAACTACGACCACCTTGAGGTTTGGGATCGCGCCGCGGCCGATGAGGACGATGACGATGAGGCTCTGCTGGACCTCTTCTTCTCGTAAGGGCAAGGCACGGGTAACGGATGGAGCGTGGGATCTTGACACAAGAATATCGGCATGAACCTGTCATGCTCGGCGAAGTGCTTGAGTCGCTGCGGCTAAAGAGCGGCTCCGTTGTCTGCGATTGCACCCTTGGCGGTGCCGGCCATTCGGTAAAGATGGCCGCGCAGGTGGGGGAGACGGGCCTTTTGCTCGGCGTCGATCAGGACGACATGGCCCTCGAGGCCGCTGGCGCCCGTCTGGACCGCGAGGTTCCCGGCGTTCCGCACCAGCTGCTGAAGGGCAACTTCGGCGACTTGGACGAGCTGCTTTGCTCGGCCGAGGTGCCCGGGGTCGATGGCTTCCTGTTCGATTTGGGCGTTTCGTCACCGCAACTCGATATCCCTGGCAGGGGCTTTTCGTATAACGAGGACGCCCCATTGGACATGCGGATGGATCCGGGTAATAACACCTTAAACGCAGCTGAGGTCATCAACACCTATAACGAACACGACCTCGCCCGGATTCTACGCGTCTACGGCGAAGAGAAGTTCGCCTCGCAGATCGCGCGCGAGATCGTGCGCCGCCGCGAGCAAGAACCGATCGAAACCACCGGCCAATTTGTCGAGATCATCAAGGCGGGTATCCCGGCTGCCGCTCGTCGGCATGGTGGACACCCGGCCAAGAAAAGTTTCCAGGCCATTCGCATCGAGGTCAATCACGAGCTCGATGTGCTCGAACGAGGGCTTGATGCCGCCACCAGGTGGCTCAACCCGGGCGGACGTATCTGCGTCATCTCGTATCACTCGCTCGAGGACCGTATCGTAAAGAACCACTTTAAGGAGATGAGCCAGGGGTGCACGTGTCCGCCGGAGATTCCGGTGTGCGTGTGCGGCAACGTGCCGATACTCAAGGTCATCACCCGCAAACCCTTGGTTGCCCAGCCTGATGAGGTTGAGCGCAACCCTCGGGCGAGATCAGCCAAAATCCGCGTGGCGCAGCGTCTGTAGGCGCGACCGCGCGATATTGGACCTCCCGCTCGCACCATAAACGAAGCTTAAACACACTACCAACGTACTCGGGATGGGAGGCGGCATATCATGGGCTACAACACTTCAAGCGCAGCACTCGCCTATGATATGAACGCCATGCCCGCCTATCGTGAGACGCCGCAGGCCCCCGTTGCTCCCCGTGAGCAGCGCGCGCCGCGCTTTGATGTCTACACGGGCGCGGGCCGTCAGGCAAACCAGGCGGTAAGCCCGGTTTTCATGAGCGTTCTTAAAACGTTTTGCATCATTGCGGCTATCTTCATGACGATCGGCGTCGCCCGCGTGGCGCTCGCCGGCGTTACGGCCCAGGTGCTCAACAGCAACGCCGAGCTTACCAACACGCTCGAAAAGGCGACCGATGAGAGCTCCGACCTGGAGGTCATGCATTCGGTCTATGGCGCCGACACGCGCATTCGCGACCTTGCGGGCGCTTATGGCATGGTGGAGCCCAGCGAGAGCGTTACACTTGACTTTTCGCAGGATGCAGCCGCGGGCGCCAACGCGACCGCGACCGCTCAGTAGCAAGACGGTAGCTGAGTATGACAAATGACTATCGCCGCGGTTCCGATGGGGGCCGCGGTTCTGGACGTCCCTCGTCGCGGGGACGTTCTGGTTATCAAGGAACGGGTCGGCAATCTTACAACGCCGGGCAGTCCCGTGGCAACGACCCGGCGTCGCGACTTCGCGGCTCGGGCGGCCCTCAAGTGCATAACACCAGGTCGCGCAAGAGTTCATCGACCGAATGGCTCACAGGCGCACCTCTGCCTCGCCGCAAAGCCGTCATGGGCTTCATCGGGCTTGGCTTGGGCTTGGGCGTCTTTCGCCTTGCCGACTATCAAATTGTCGAAGCCGATAAACTGCGCGAGCGTGCCGATGCGCGCCGCCTGCTTGCGCAGACCCTCTATGCCAAACGCGGCACCATCTACGACCGCAACGGCAACGTGTTGGCGTCGTCGGTCGAATGTCGCAACATCGCCGTGAACCCGCAGCTTGTCGAGGATGTTGACAAGACGGTGTCGGCGCTGGTCAAGGCAACTGGAATCGATAAAAAGACCTGCCGCAAGCTCGTTGAGTCCGATGGAACCTGGGTGTATATCAAGCGCCAGGTGGACGAAGACGATGTTGCGGCGCTGGAGAAGAAGAACCTGCCCGGCGTGCTTTTTGAGCAGGCCATGAAGCGCGTATATCCATACGGCAATCTGGCATCGCAGGTGCTGGGTGTAGTGAATGTAGACAACGATGGCTTGACGGGTCTCGAAAAGCAATACAACAAGCTTCTGACCGGCACGAACGGTTCTCTCGTACGCGAGCGCGCGAGGGACGGCAGCTATATCGCGGGCGGTGCCTATAAAAAGGTGGCTGCGGTCGACGGCGTTGATATCGTGACGACGCTCGACGTCAATATCCAGCGTGCGGCCGAGGATGCCCTGGCAGAGGCAGTTGAGAAGACTAAGGCCAAGAACGGCTCGGCGCTGGTCACCGATCCTACGACAGGCGAGATCTTGGCAGCCTGCTCGTATCCGACTTACGACCAGACCGATCTGGAAAACGCCAAGACCGAGGATATGAACTTGCGCCTGGTCACCGACGCCTACGAGCCCGGCTCGGTCTTTAAGACGCTCGTGGCGGGCGCCGGCTTCGACTTGGGCGTCGTGCGATCGAGTACGTCGTTTGAGGTGCCGGCGAGCATCAAGGTGGGCGACGATACCGTCACCGATGCTGACAAGCGCGACTACGCCATGACCATGGATGTGCGCGAGATGATGCGCCGTTCGTCCAACGTGGGCTTTGTCCTGGTGGGGCGCAAGATCGGTGCCGACGACTTTGCCGCCTATGTGGACAAGTGGGGCATCGGTCATAGCTCCGGTGTAGATTTTCCGGGCGAGAGCCTGGGTATCGTCAAGGAGCGTGACCAGTATGACGGCGCCACGCTGGGCTCGATGAGCTTTGGACAGGCACTGTCCGTCTCGCCGATTGAGATCGCACGTGCCGTGGGCGGCATCGCCAACGGCGGTGTGATGATGACACCGCACTTCTATAAGTCCAGCAAAGGCGACGAGAAGGACTGGGGTGAAGGCGAGCGCGCGATTTCGGAGGACGCCGCATCCCAGGTGACATCGTGCATGCAGACGGTCGTGTCCGAGGGAACGGGCGTTGGCGGCGCGGTTGACGGCTATGACGTGGCGGGTAAGACCGGTACGGCCGAACGTGCTGACGAGAACGGCGGCTACCTCAAGGAGAACTACATGTCGTCCTTTATGGGCTTTGCACCGGCACAATCGCCCAAGGTGCTGTGCTATATCACGCTCGACGGAACGCCGAGCGGCTCAGATGCCGCTGCGGTGCCGTTCCAGTCCATTATGGCCAACGCGCTCGACGTGCTGGGTATCCCGCACACGAAGTAGGGGGTTACAATCTTTGGGGCGTGGTTTGTTGTCCCATATGAGGGTGTTCACATGCCCTGCACCACGCATGTGCGGCGCTGGGATACAATACGCCGATAGCATTATTAGGTTTACAGGGGAGCTGCAATGATAGAGATCGCCGTCAACAACCTCGCGGCCGCAACAGGGGCCCGAACCGTGACGGGAGAAGCCGATCGGGTATGCCGCGGGTGCGTTATCGACTCGCGCCAGGTCGAGGAAGGGACGATTTTCGTCGCCTTTCCCGGTGAAAACGTCGACGGCAATGACTTTGCTTCCCGTGCCGTCCAGTCGGGTGCCGGCGCCGTCGTGATGACGCGTGAGCCCGAGGCTGAGCTGGTCTCGCTGGCGCAGGACAAGGGGTGCGCCATCCTGCTGACCGATGATCCCGAGGAGTTTCTGCTGCGTTTGGCGCACACGTATCGCCTGGAGCTTGGCTGCCTGGTCGTTGGCATTACCGGTTCCATCGGCAAGACGACGACCAAGGACGTGCTCGCCGCCGTGCTCGCCAAGCGCTATCGTGTCTGGGCCACCAAGGGCAATTTCAATAACCTGATCGGCATGCCGCTCACGGTGCTTTCCGCTCCGGCCGATACCGAGGTCCTGGTGCTCGAGATGGGCATGAACCATTTCCACGAGATTGAGCGCCTGTCCCAGTCCGCCAATCCCAACCTTGCCATCGTAAGCAAGATTGGTACCTCTCACATCGGCATTTTGGGCAGCCGCGAGAACATCGCCCGCGCTAAGGCCGAGATTGTCCAGGGTATGTGCGCCGCCGGCGACTTCTTGCCGCTGCTGGTTTTGGGCGGTGAGGACGACTTTACGCCGTTCATTCGCGATACGTTCGCCCAGCCTGCTGGTATCGATGTGATGCTGGCCGGCGTCTCGGAAGATGATGAGGTCCGTGCCCGCGACATTCGTGTTGATGACGAGGGACGTCCGGTCTTTACGCTCGATTTTGGCCAGGGTGAGACGATCGATACCATGCTTGCCATCCCCGGCGTGCAGTCCGTTCCCAATGCCGTTAAGGCCGCCGCGGTTTCCTATCGCCTGGGCGTGACGCCCGAGCAGATCGATGCTGCCTTTAGGGGCCTCACGATCACCGGTCACCGCCAGGAGATCAAGCGCGCCAAGAGCGGTGCCCGCGTCATCGACGATTCCTATAACGCCAGTGCCGAATCCATGGCTGCTGGCCTCGATCTACTGTGCTCGCTTTCGTGCACGGGGTCTCGCATGGCGATCCTGGGCGAGATGGGCGAGATGGGCGATGAGGCTCCTCGCATGCATGAGCTCGTGGGCGCCTATGCGGCCGCCAAGAAGCTCGACATGCTGGCGTGCGTGGGTGGTGAGCTGGCCCAGCTTATGGCCGATGCCGCGCGCATGATGGGCATGGACGAGGACCGCATCCAGGTGTTCTCCGATTATCAGCAGGTGCTCGACCGCATGGGCGGCGCGCTTGAAAAACATGATGTTGTACTGGTCAAGGGTTCCCGCTTTGTTGAGCTCGACCGCTTTGTGGAAGGTGTGTGCTAGCCCATGTTCGGCAATCCCTCGTATCCAACGTATCAGGCTTTTTTGGGGCTTGGCATCGCCGCTGCCATTGCGCTGCTGCTCATGCCGTGGTGGATCAAGCTGCTCAAGGTCGAGGGTATCGGCCAGCAGGTTCGTGCCGACGGCCCCAAGCGTCATTTGGTTAAGCAGGGAACGCCCACCATGGGTGGCGTTGTCATCCTCGTCGCGATCTCGCTGACCTGTCTGCTGATGGGCAAGCTCACCACCGAGCTCGTGCTCGTGCTGCTCGCCACGCTGGCGACCGGCGTGCTGGGCCTGATCGACGACCTGACCTCCGTTACGCATGGGCGCTCGCTCGGTCTGACGCCCCATGCCAAGATGATCGGCCTAACCATTATCTGTGTCACCTTTACGGTACTTGCCGTTAACTGGTGCGGCGTCGCCCCCGAGATTCGTTTTCCCGGTGGGTTGACGATCGACCTTGGCGTGCTTTCGACCACCATCTGCGGCCTTTCGTTCCCGTGGCTCTACATTGTCTTTTGCTGGCTGATGATCGCCGGTCTTTCTAATGCCGTGAACCTGACCGATGGCCTTGACGGTCTTGCTGGCGGCACCTCCATGATTGCCATGCTCGCCATGGCTGCCATGGCGTTTTTGCACGGAGACGTGAACCTGTCCATCTTCTGCACCGCGTGTGCCGGTGCCTGCTTGGGCTTTCTGTGGTTCAACTGCTATCCGGCGAGCATCTTTATGGGCGATACCGGCTCGCTTGCCCTGGGCGCCGCGTTTGCCTGCACGTCCATCATGACCAACACCGAGGTCGTCTCCCTCATCATCGGCGGCCTGTTTATCGTTGAGACCCTGTCGGTCATGATTCAGGTTGTCTACTTCCACTTTACGCACAAGCGCGTCTTCCTTATGGCGCCCATCCATCATCATTTCGAAAAGAAGGGCTGGGCCGAGACCAAGGTCGTCATCCGTTTTTGGATTATCGCTGCTGCCTTTGGTGCCGTTGGCCTTGCTCTGTTCTTCCAGTTGGGATAGTGGTCTTTCATGTCTCTTGCTGATGTCTTTAGCCTGCTCGTTTTGGGTCAGGGCAAATCCGGTCTCGATGTCGCCCGCTGGGCGCTGGCACATCCCGAGCGCGTAAGTGCCGTTACCGTGTATGGCGGTGGCACCTCTGAGCCCAATGACGCCACGCGTGCGCTCGAGGCTGCTGGTGCGTCGTTTGTCTATGGGACCGAACAGGTCGAGGGCGCATATGACGTATGCGTGACGTGCCCGGGCATCTCGGAGTTCTCGGGCTTCTTTAAGGCCGGGCGCGAGCATGCCGCCCAGATTATGGGTGAGCCCGAGTTTGCCTATCGCCTGTCGCCCGATAACTGGATTGCCATCACGGGCACCAACGGCAAGACGACCACCACGTCGCTGACTGATTATCTGCTTAAGGCTGCCGGCGAGGCCAGCGTTGCTGTCGGCAACATCGGCGAGCCGCCGGTCAACGAGATTGACGGCCGAGCCCACAACGAGTGGTTTGTGGCTGAGCTCTCGAGCTATCAGATTGCTACGACAACCGAGCTCCACCCCCGCGTGGCGGTGCTGCTCAACATCACTCCTGACCACTTGGGCTGGCATAAGAGCCATAAGAACTATGCGCTTGCCAAGATCAAACTGTTTGACAATATGGTCGATGACGATCTGGCGGTTGTCGACGTCGAAGACGCCGGCATTCACGAGTTCGATGAGTACATCTACACGCCGGGTCGTCGCATCTGCAAGGTTGCCTTTGACGAGCCTGAGGGCGAGGATGCCGCCTTTGTGCGCGATGGCAAGATGATCGTGCGTCTGAAGGGTGTCGAGACCCCGCTCATCGCTACATCCGAGCTCAAGATCTCGGGCCATCACAATGTTATCAATGCCCTGTGCGCTGCCACGGCTGCCTTGGCGGTCGGTGCCGATGTCGATGGTGTCTGCCGCGGTCTTGCCTCGTTCCAGCCGCTCGAGCACCGCGTGGAGCCGTGTGGCGAGATTGATGGCGTGCGCTACGTCAACGATTCCAAGGCGACCAACACCGATGCGGTCGAGAAGGCGCTGACGGCATTTCCCGATGACGATGTGATCTTGCTGCTCGGCGGCCACGATAAGGGCACGCCGCTCACGGACTTCGCGCGCGTCGTTATGGACAACGTGCGCTCGGTCGTCTGCTTTGGCGATGCGCGCGAGCGCTTCACCGCCGCTATGGACGAGGCTGATGTCGATGGCGATGTGGATATCGCCCAGGCGGATGACCTGCGCGACGCCGTGGACGTTGCCCGTTCGCTTTCGAGCCGTGGTGACGTGATCTTACTTTCTCCTGCCTGCTCTTCGTTCGATGAGTTCTCGGGCTATGAGGAGCGCGGCCGCGTGTTTAAGGACTACGTGGCTCAGCTTGCCGCTACAGCGAAATCACAAATGGAATAGGGGTTGCGGTGAGAGAGGAGAGCCCCCGACAAGGTATGAGGAGGCCCGACTCGGACCGTGCTTCCTCACGTCGCACCACACCGCGTTCCAGCCGCGGCGGGCAGTCGTTTAGCGAACGCTATATTGCCGGCGTTCCCGCCCGTATCATGCGCCCCCGTTTGATATTCATGGCCTGCTTGTTTACCTTGGTATGCTTTGGCCTGCTGATGGTGTACTCGGCGTCTTCGGTCGAGGCGCTGCACGAGAATGGCTCGGCGACGTTTTTTCTGGGTCGACAGGCCGCGTTTGCCGTGGTCGGTGTTCTGGCGCTGATTGCCATCGTGCGCGTTTTGCCGGACAGCTGGTTTGGGGAGGATGTGCTCAGGATCTTCCTCATAGGCATGATAGGGCTACTGTTTTTGGTGTTCTTGGTGGGCAGCGGCAGCCGTGGCGCCACGCGCTGGCTCAACATCGCCGGCATTCAGTTCCAGCCTTCCGAGTTTTTAAAGCCATTTGCCATTGCGTATTCGGCCATCATGCTTGATCGCTTCTTTTCGCCCGGTGGCAACATCAACGAATTCCTTCGTAAGATGGGCATCTACCTGGGCATTTCGCTCTTTCTGATCTTTATCCAGCCCGATTTCGGTACTGTCCTGATCATCCTGTTGACCCTCATGTGCATGGCGTTGTTTGCGGGTCTCGATCCCAGATTTATCATCGGCGTGCTAATCTTCGGCATTCTCGTGATCGTGATTGCGCTTGTCGCAGAGCCGTACCGTATGGTGCGTATTCAGGTTGCCTTGAACCCTTGGGCCGACGAGTATGGTGACGGCTATCAGGCCACGCTTGCCATCATGGCCTTTGCCTCGGGCGGTCTGTTCGGCCGCGGCATCGGCAACTCAACCATGAAGTACTCGTATCTGCCCGAAGCGCACAACGACTACATCCTGGCCATCATTGGCGAGGAAGTTGGTTTTGTCGGAACCGTGCTGTTCTTCTTGGTGTTTGCGATCCTGATCTACTCGGCGTTTCGCATTGCCGAGCAGGCGACCGATCGTCGGGGCGCGCTCATGGCGTCTGGCTCCGCGGTCATTCTCGCGGTGCAGTTTTTGATTAACGCGCTGGGCATCCTCAACGTGTTTCCCATGACGGGCAAACCGTTGCCGTTTATTAGCTACGGCGGTTCGTCGATTATTGTGTCGCTCATGCTTGCTGGGTTGATCCTGCGCGTTTCGTACGAGAGCGCCCGCCGCGATGAGTATGACCGCCGCCGTGAGAGCTTTGCCGTTATGGACGAGAGCACCGCCGGCGTAGCCCATGTGCGCGGTGAACGACCTTCGCGTAGCGGCTTTACCGTTCTGGATGGTTCTGCATCCGAGCCGGCAGCTCGTCCACGTCCGCGAACGGCTCCGCAAGGTCGTCCGCAGCGCCCCAGCCCTCGCAACGCGGGCGGCGGATATAATCGAATCGATTTGAACTCGGACCCGTCGGCGCGTCTGCGTACCGACGACCAGGGACCGCGTGTACGAAGGGACTACCATGACCGATAAAATGACCGTTGCTATTGCAGCCGGCGGCACGGCAGGACACATCAACCCCGCGCTCGCCTTGGCCGAAGAGCTGCGTGACCGTGGTCACCACGTTGTGTTCGTGGGCCAGTCGCGCAAGCTCGAGGGTCGTCTGGTCCCCGACGCTGGGTTTGATTTTGTGCCCATTACGGTCACGGGCTTCGACCGCTCCCGCCCTTGGACGGCGCTCACCTCGCTGTGGCGTGTCAACAAGGCCAAGCGTGCGCTCGCCAGTCATTTCTCAAAGGTCGGCAAGCCCGATGCCGCCATCGGTTTCGGTGCCTATGTCGAGGTTCCGTTGCTGGGGTGGTGCAAGGGCGCGGGCGTTCCGTATCTGCTGCATGAGCAGAACTCTGTTCCGGGCCTGGCCAACAAGATGATGAACTCCCACGCCGCCCGCGTGTGCATCTCGGTGCCGGCAGCGCGTTCGGTCTTTGAGCGCGAAGGTGACCCTGACCACGTGCTCATGACCGGTAACCCCGTACGTCGCTCGGTGATCGAGGGCAATCGCGCTCGCGGCCGCAAGGCACTTGGTGTTCCCGAGGACGCTACGCTGCTGCTCGTCTTTGGCGGTTCACTTGGCGCCCAGCACCTCAACGAGCGCGTGGTTTCGCTCAAAAACGAGCTGCTTTCGCGCAAGAACCTCTATGTGTTGCATTCGACGGGTGCCGACGGCTTTGAGGAGACCGAGCGCGCTTTGGCGCGTGTGATGCGTCATGGAATACGACACAAGCCCGATGCCGAGCTCTCTTGCAACCTGTCCGACCACAGCCGTTTTCCCAATGCCGGGTGCGCCGAGGAGGAACAAGGGGCGCTGTGCTTCGGGCGCGATGAGGTAGGCGCCGGTTCGAGGAACCGGTTGCCGTCGCCGTCCGTGAAACTCAAATCCTTTTCGGGGTCGATCTCGAACCGGAACGTGCGGGTCTCGCCGCGGCGGATCGGCTGTTTCTCGAAGTGTTTCAACTCCCTGACGGGGCGTGAGATGCGGCACACAGGGTCCGATATGAACCAGTGAACCGTCTCGGCGCCGTCCATGCCGCCCGTGTTGGTCACGGAGACCTCGACCGTCGTCTTTTCCCCGCGGCGCAGCGTGGTTGCCGACGGGCGCAGGTCGCCGTATTCGAACGTCGTATAGCTCAGGCCGTGCCCGAATTCATAGAGCGGCGTGCTGGGGATGTCCTGATATTTGCCCTGATGGGTGCGGCCGCTCTGGCGGCGGTTGTAGTAGATCGGAATCTGGCCCGTCGAGCGGGGGAACGTCATGGCGAGGCGTCCCGAGGGGTTGATCCTCCCCGACAGAATTCCCGCCAGGGGGTTTCCGCCCCGGATGCCGGGCTGCCACATCTGCACCATGGCCCCGCAGAGGGGTTCGAGGCGGCACAGCTCCAGCGGCCGGCCGCTGGACAGAACCAAGACCAGCGGTTTTCCGGTCTGGGCCAGTTCGGCGGCCAGCTGCTCCTGGATTTCGGGAAGCGCGATCGTCGAGCGCGAGGCGTTCTCGCCGCTCCACTGCTTTTTCTCCCCGAGGCAGAGGACCACCACGTCGGCAGCCGCGGCCGCGGCGACAGCCTCACGGAATCCGGAGCGGTCCTCGCCGTCGAAGTCGCAGCCCCGGGCGTAGAACAGTTCGGCGCGGCCTCGGTATTCGTTTTCCAGCCCGGCGAAGAGGCTCACCGCGTCCTCTTCGCGGCCGTGTGCCGACCACGCGCCGAGCAGGTGCAGCCGGTTCTGCGCCATCGGGCCG
>OLSK01002682.1_pt1 | contig 10896 bp, 6 predicted proteins | sample 1672781 | NCBI WGS metagenome assembly OLSK01 (sample SAMEA3136723, study PRJEB25190) | human gut metagenome | biome: human gut; feature: human-associated habitat; material: faeces | place: Austria | collected 2013 | reverse complement strand
CAGGCGCAGCGGGAGGGCATAACGCGGCGTCGCGGGGCGAGGTTGCGTCCCCGACACCGCCTCGCCCGCCGCCTCGCCGACTGCAGCAGGTCCGGCAGGGTACGCCTCCTGCAGCCACTCGGACCGGACGGAATCGGGATTCCGGACCGAAGCGGGGTAGACCGGGATCTCGAGGGCCGGGATCACGGCCGAGAGGAGGAGCGCCGCAACCAGATAGAGGCGGCACACCCGGAACGAAACCCTGCGCACCAGCACCAGCCGGTAGAAAGCCAGCAGGATTCCGCTGCAGAAGAGCATCTCGACGATATAGAGCAAGGGCGATTTCATGGCAGACTCGGGTTTATTCGTCTTCGCGCAGCATGCGGAGGATGGCGTCGGTCTCCTCGACCGAGATGGCCTTATGCTCGGAGAAGAAGGAGACCAGACGGCTCACCGAACCGTCGAAGAAGGTGTCGAGTACGGTGGCCATGTAGCGGCGGGCGTAGTCGTCCTTCGAAACGAGCGGGTAGTATTCGTAGGTCTTGCCGTAGGCCTTGTGCCCCACATAGCCCTTCTTCTCGAGGATGCGGACAATGGTCGAAACGGTATTGTAGGCCGGTTTGGGCTCCTCGAGCGCATCGAGGATGGCATGCACGACGCAGGCACCCTGCCGCCAGAAGACCTGCATGATCTCCAGTTCGGCGCGGGTGAGCTCCTGGGGGCGGTTCTTGACAATCTCTACCATAACTATAATTTTAGTTGATTCTCCTGGAGCAAATATATAACTAATATTTTAGTTATGCAACTATATTTTTAATATTTCATGAAAAATCATCCGCCGTCGGCAGAGAGGGCAGGCTGCGGACCGGAAAAAAAGGAAGCACGAGCGAGACGGCTCGAAGCAAAAAAAGGAGCGAAAACAGGGGAGAAGACGCAGCAAGGGCATGGGGCATAGCGGCATCGCAACGCAAAGGGAGCAAGACAAGGAAGAGCAGGGGGGGGGCAGCAAAAAGCCGGGGCCCGATTGTCGGGCCCCGGCACAGTCGGGAAGGGACGCGCGGCCGGTTACTCCAGCTTCAGGTCCTTCTTGATCGCCTCGATCTTGGCGTCAAGCTCGGCGAGCACCTTCTCGTAGTCGTCCACCGAAGCCAGCGGCGCCTTGACACCGAAGTAGAACTTGATCTTGGGCTCCGTGCCCGACGGGCGCACCGAAACGATCGTGCCGTCCTCGGTAAACCACTGCAGCACGTTGCTCGAATCCTGCTCAATGGGCGTCTTGGCACCGGTGCGCAGGTCGGTCTGTTCGAGCGAGAGGAAGTCGTTCACCTTCACCACGGGCGAGCCGCAGATCGTTTTGGGCGGGTTGGTACGGAAATCGACCATCATCTTCTGGATCAGCTCGGCACCCTCCTTGCCCTTGCGGACCACCGAAACCAGGCCCTCACGGTAGAAGCCGTACTTCACGTAGAGCTGCTGCAGCCACTCGTAGAGCGTCAGGCCCATCGTATCCATGGCCCATGCGGCGGCCTCCGCAGCCAGCGAGCAGGCCGAAACGGCGTCCTTGTCGCGCACATAGTCGCCGGCCAGATAGCCGAACGACTCCTCGCCGCCGCCGATGTACTTCGTCTTGCCCTCGTTCTCGCGGATGATCTTGGCGATATACTTGAAGCCCGTGAGGCAGTCGTAGCACTTCACCTTGAAATAGTCGGCCACGGCATTGGCCATCTGCGACGTGACGATCGTCTTGACGACATACTGGTTGCCGTCCAGTTCGCCGCGCTCGGCCCAGCGGGTCAGCTGGTAGCTCATCAGCAGCACGAGGGTCTGGTTGCCGTTCAGCAGCACGTATTCGCCCCGCTTGTTGCGCAGCGCCACACCGATGCGGTCCGAGTCGGGATCGGTGGCCAGCACCAGGTCCGCACCCTCCTTGGCCGCCAGATCGATGGCCATCGACATGGTCTTGCGCTCCTCGGGATTCGGCGACTCGACGGTGGGGAAGTTGCCGTCGATGACAGCCTGCTCCTTGACCATGATGACGTTCGTGAATCCGAACTTGCGCAGCGAGGCAGGAACCAGGCGCACGCCGGCTCCGTGCATCGGCGAATAGACGATCTTCATGTCGTGATGCTTCTTCACGCTCTCGGGCGAAAGCGACAGCTCATGCACCTTGTCGAGGTAGATCTCGTCGAACTTCTCGTCGAGGATCGTGATGTTCTCGGGATTCCTGCCCGTCAGGATCATATCGACGTCGGTGATCTTCTCCACCTCGGCGATGATGTTCTTGTCGTGCGGGGGCGTCACCTGCGCGCCGTCGGTCCAGTAGGCCTTGTAGCCGTTGTACTCCTTGGGGTTGTGCGAGGCGGTAACAACCACGCCCGAGTGACACTTGAGCTCGCGGATCGCGAAGCTCAGCTCGGGGGTCGGACGCAGGGCGTCGAAGAGGAAAACCGTGAAGCCGTTCGAGGCGAAGATGTCGGCCACACGCTCGGCAAACATGCGCGAATTGTTGCGGCTGTCATGGCCGATCGCCACGCGGATCTGCTCGCCCGCGAAGTTCTTCTTCAGGTAGTTGGCCAGGCCCTGCGTTGCAGCGCCCACCGTGTAGATATTCATGCGGTTGGAGCCCACGCCCATAATGCCGCGCAGGCCGCCGGTACCGAATTCGAGGTCCTTGTAGAAGCTCTCCACAAGTTCCTTCATATCGTTGTCGATCAAATACTTGACCTGTTTTTTCGTCTCCTCGTCGTAGTGTCCGTCGAGCCACGACTGCGCCTTTTTCAGCACCTGCTGTTCGAGTTCGCTTGCCATAATGCTATTGGTTTTATCTATAATTTAATGATCGTCTGTTCCAAAAATTTCATATGCAAATATACGGAATAATTTTCGAATATTCAATATCAGTAAGTTAAAATCGACCCTCCGGAAAGCGTTGTTTTTCTATATACAAAAATGGGAGATTTGCAACTCATTTTCGGGAATCTTTTTACAAATTTATTCACAACTTTGTCACGTCAAAACAGCGCAAACTTTCGTCATGCTGAACAACACGCAGGCACATAACGACATGTGGCAATACTGTCTCGACCGGATCAAGGCACAGACCTCGGCCGAAGAGTTCGAGAAGTGGTTCCAGCCCATCGTACCGCTCGAGTTCGACGGTACGACGCTCCGTCTGCGCGTACCCAACGAGAGCTATGTGCGGCAGATCGAGAAGAACTACATCCCGTTCCTGCGGCCCATCATCTCGCAGCTCTACGGACAGCAGACGAAACTCCACTACGCCGTGCCCCGTACCCCGGCCCCCGCAGCCGCACCGGCTCCCGCCGAGCAGGCTCCCGCGACACCCGAGCCCCCGAAGGACAACATCTTCCGTCCGGCTACGGTGACCCTCACGGGCCCGCAGGTACTCGGCACGATGGACGTCTCGGGATTCGTTCCCGGAGGCAAGCACAAGCGCAAGCGCCTCCAGAAGGAGAAGGTCGATGTCTCGAAGGCCCAGAAGGGAGGCCAGCAGGGCGGCGGCAAACAGGGCGGACAGGGCGGACAGAACGACCGCAACAACCGTCCGGGAGGCCAGCAGCAGAACCGCGGCCAGCAGCAGAACCAGCCCCGTCCGGGCGAAGGCCGCCGCAACAAGAACAAGAACACCCCCAAACCGATCGTCCGCCCCGAAGTGAGCGACGAGGAGGTTTCGAAACAGGTAAAGGACACCCTGGCCCGCCTGACGGCCAAGGGTGCCAAGACCAAGGCATCGAAATACCGCAAGGAGAAACGCGAGGCCGTCGCCGAACGCATGAGCGAGGAGTCGGCACGCGAGCAGCAGGAACGCTCGATCCTCAAGGTGACCGAGTTCGTCACCGTGAGCGAGCTGGCCACGATGATGAACGTCTCGCCGACGGAGGTCATCACCGCCTGCATGAACCTCGGACTGATGGTGTCGATCAACCAGCGGCTCGACGCCGAGGCTCTGGTGGTCGTTGCCGAGGAGTTCGGCTACAAGGTCGAGTTCGTCTCGGTGGAGATTCAGGAGGCCATCGCCGACGACCACGAAGACAAGGAGGAGGACCTCGTGCCGCGTCCGCCGATCGTCACGGTCATGGGACACGTCGATCACGGTAAGACCTCGCTGCTGGACAACATCCGCAAGACGAACGTCATCGAGGGCGAGGCCGGCGGCATCACGCAGCACATCGGTGCCTACAGCGTCGAACTCAACGGTCAGAAGATCACGTTCCTCGACACGCCGGGCCACGAAGCCTTCACGGCCATGCGTGCCCGCGGTGCGAAGATCACCGACGTGGCGATCATCATCGTCGCGGCCGACGACAACGTCATGCCGCAGACGATCGAGGCGATCAACCACGCCCAGGCTGCCGGTGTGCCGATGGTCTTCGCCATCAACAAGATCGACAAGCCCAATGCCAACCCCGACCACATCAAGGAGCAGCTCTCGCAGATGAACTACCTGGTCGAGTCGTGGGGCGGCAAATACCAGGATCAGGAGATCTCGGCCAAGAAGGGCATCAACCTCGACAAGCTGCTCGAGAAGGTGCTGCTCGAGGCTGAAATGCTCGAACTGAAGGCCAACCCGAACAAGAAGGCCGTGGGTACGGTGATCGAATCGACGCTCGACAAGGGCCGCGGCTACGTTTCGACGGTGCTCGTGCAGGCCGGAACGCTCCGCATCGGCGACGTCATCCTCTCCGGTACGTTCACGGGCCGCGTGAAGGCGATGTTCAACGAGAACGGCAAGAAGGTGACCGAGGCCGGTCCCTCGACACCGGTGCAGGTGCTGGGTCTGAACGGCGCCCCGCAGGCCGGTGACCTGTTCAACGTGATGGACGACGACCGCTCGGCCCGCGAGATCGCCAACAAGCGCGAGCAGCTGCAGCGCATGCAGGGCATCATGACCCAGAAGCACGTGACGCTCGACGAGATCGGACGCCGCATCGCCATCGGTTCGTTCAAGGAGCTGAACATCATCGTCAAGGGCGACGTGGACGGTTCGGTCGAGGCCATGTCCGGATCGCTCATCAAGCTCTCGAAGGAGACTGTCCAGGTGAACGTGATCCATGCCGCCGTGGGACAGATCTCCGAGTCCGACGTGCTGCTGGCCGCCGCCTCGAACGCCATCATCGTGGGCTTCCAGGTGCGCCCGTCGGCCGCCGCGCGCAAGCTGGCCGAGAAGGAGGAGATCGAAATCCGCCTCTACTCGATCATCTACGACGCGATCAACGACATCAAGGACGCCATCGAGGGCATGCTCGAACCGGTGATGAAGGAGGAGATCGTCGCCTCGGTCGAGGTGATGGAGATCTTCCGCATCTCGAAGGTGGGCACCGTGGCCGGATGCGTCGTGCGCGAAGGCAAGCTCCAGCGCTCGACCCCCATCCGCGTCATCCGCGACGGCATCGTGATCTACACCGGCAAACTCGGATCGCTCAAGCGGTTCAAGGACGACGTCAAGGAGGTCACCTCCGGACAGGACTGCGGTCTGAACATCGAATCGTTCAACGACGTCCGTGTGGGCGACATCGTCGAAGGCTACGAACAGGTTGAGGTAAAACGCAAATAGTACCAATTATCCCAAACACACACCAATGAACACACAAATCAAATTTACCACCCCCGAAGAGGCCGTCAAGGTCATCAAGTCGGGCGATCACGTGCATCTGAGCTCCGTAGCTTCGGCTCCCCAGTGCCTGATCAACGCCATGTGCAAGCGCGGCGAAGCCGGTGAACTGAAGGATGTACACATCCACCACCTCCACACCGAGGGCCCGGCCCCCTATGCCGACGAGAAGTTCGAAGGCATCTTCCAGCTCGACTCGTTCTTCGTGGGCGGCAACGTCCGCAAGGTGACCCAGAGCGGATATGCCGACTACATTCCGATCTTCCTGAGCGAGACGCAGCGTCTCTACCGTTGCGGCGCCGTACCGTGCAACGTGGCCATGATCCAGGTTTCGACCCCGGACAAGCACGGCTTCGTATCGCTCGGCACGTCGGTCGATGCCACGCTGGCCGCCGTCGAGTGCGCCGACCACGTGATCGCCGTGGTAAACAAGCACGTTCCCCGTTCGTTCGGCCAGGCCATGATACCGATGTCGAAGATCGACCTCTTCGTCGAGGACGACACCCCGCTCATGGAGGCCCACTTCACCGAGCCCAACGAGATCGAGACGGCCATCGGCAAGCACTGCGCCGCGCTGATCGAGAACGGCGCCACGCTGCAGATGGGTATCGGCGCCATTCCCAACGCCGTGCTCGCACAGCTCGGAAACCACAAGAACCTCGGTATCCACACCGAAATGTTCGCCGACGGCGTGCTGCCGCTCGTCGAGAAGGGCGTCATCAACGGCGAGGCGAAGAACATCGACAAGGGCAAGATGGTCTCGACCTTCCTGATGGGTTCGCAGAAGGTCTACGACTTCATCGACGACAACCCGGCCGTGATGATGATGGACGTGGGCTACACGAACGATCCCTACGTGATCGCCAAGAACGACCGCGTGACGGCCATCAACTCGGCCCTGCAGGTGGACCTCACCGGCCAGGTGTGCGCCGACTCGCTGGGCACGAAGTTCTACTCGGGCGTGGGCGGACAGATCGACTTCGTCTACGGAGCCTCGCTGTCGAAGGGCGGAAAGGCCATCATCGCCATGCCTTCGATCACCAACAAGGGCATCTCGAAGATCGCCCCGGTGCTCACGGCCGGTGCCGGTGTCGTTACGACGCGTAACCACATCCACTGGTTCGTCACCGAGAACGGCGCCGTGGATCTCTACGGCAAGACGCTCCAGGAGCGTGCCCGCCTGCTGATCTCGGTAGCCCACCCGTCGGCCCAGGAGGAGCTGGACCGTGCCGCTTTCGAGCGCTTCGGCTCGCACCACCACTACATCAAGAAGTACATGGGCAAGTAGCCTTCACGGAAGGGTTGCTTCCCGCACCGATACGGGGTTCCGGTCCAACGGCCGGAACCCCGTTTTTTTATCGTCCCGAAGCGGGAATTCGGCGGATATTCACTTGTTTTCGCGGGGAAGATTTTCTAAATTTGTAACAGATGCGGGATCGGAAATACCCGCCGGTCCGGGCAAACATCGTAACCAACCTAAACTACACCACCTATGAAACGTCCGACATTCGGGAACCTCCTCGGTTCGCTGTGCGGCACGGCCCTCGCCGCCGCACTCATCACCTCCTGCGCCCCCCGGCAGAACATGCTCACCGAAGAGGAAATCGCCGACGGCTGGGAGCTGCTCTTCGACGGGAAGAACCTCGACCAGTGGAAAGACTTCAACGGGGATTCGCTCACACAGCCGTGGCACGTCGTAGACGGCTGCATCCAGGCCAACGGCGACGGCAGCGACCTTTCGGGCTATATCGTCACCCGAAAACAGTACGAAAACTTCATCCTCGACTGGGAGTGGAAACTCTCGCGCGGCGGCAACAGCGGCATGCTCTACCACGTGGTCGAGGACCCCTGCTTCGAGGTACCCTACGTCACCGGCCCCGAATACCAGCTCATCGACGAGGAGGGCTGGGAGGAGCAGAACGCTCCGACGAAGCTCGAGGAGTGGCAGCGCCTGGGCGTCGATTACGCCATGCACCTCCCGGACCGCGCGGCCATGCGGCTCAATCCGCAGGGCGAGTGGAACTCGTCGCGCATCGTCTTCGACAACGGCCATGTCGAGCATTGGCTCAACGGCGTGAAGATCCTCGAATTCGAAGCCTGGACCGACGACTGGTTCGCCCGCAAGGCGAGCGGCAAATGGGAGACCGCTCCCGAATACGGACTGGCCCGCCGCGGCGTGATCTGCCTGCAGGACCACGGCTACCCGGCCTCGTTCCGCAACCTGAAGATCAAGGAGCTGCCCCGCAAGGCCGGCAGCGAGGTTTCGCTCTTCAACGGCCGTGACCTCACGGGCTGGGAGGCCTACGGCACCGAGAAGTGGTATGTCGATCCGCAGGGGCTCCTCGTTTGCGAAAGCGGGCCCGACAAGCAGTACGGATACCTTGCCACACGCGCATACTACGATGATTTCGACCTCACGGTGGAGTTCCGCCAGCTGGCCAACGGCAACTCGGGCATCTTCTTCCGCTCGTTCATCGAGCCGCCCGTGAAGGTGCACGGATGGCAGTGCGAGGTAGCCCCCAGGGGCAACGATACGGGCGGCATCTACGAATCCTACGGCCGCGGCTGGCTCGTACAGATTCCCGACGAGAAGGAGTCGCTGCTCAAAGAGCGCGACTGGAACACGCTGCGCCTGCGCGTCGAGGGCGATCACGTGCAGACGTGGCTCAACGGCGAGGCGATGGCCGACCTGCACGATGCGAAGATCGGCGCCGCACAGGGCCGCATCGCCCTGCAGATCCACGACGGAGGCGGCATCAAGGTGCAGTGGCGCAACCTCCGCCTCAAGACGCTCTGATCACCCAAGTCCAACCGCAAACAGATCGAAAGCCATGGGAATCAACCGCAGAAACTTCCTGAAAACGGCGGGCGCCGCCACGCTCTTCACCATCGTCCCGCGGTGGGTGCTGGGCGGACCCGGACGCATCGCCCCGAGTGACCAGCTCACCAAGGGCATCATCGGCGTCGGCGGCATCGGCCGCAGCAGCTACCACTTCACCAGCACACCCGAATGCCGGCTGGTGGCCATCTGCGACGTGGACAGCGACCACCTCCGGAGCGCCGCGGAGCTGGGCCGGCGCAAGTTCGGCCAGACGCTGAAAACCTACCACTTCTACCGCGATCTGATCACCGACCCTAATGTCGATATCGTACACATCGCCACCCCGCCCCACTGGCACGGCATCATGGCCGTCGAGGCCGCCAAGGCCGGCAAGGACATCTGGTGCGAGAAACCCATGACACGCACCATCGGCGAGGGCAGGCGCGTCGTCGAGGCCGTCAGGCGCTACGGGCGCATCTTCCGCCTCAATACGTGGTTCCGCTTTGCGGACACCTTCTACGGACTCGGTACGACGGTCGAACCGCTCAAGAAACTCGTGCAGAGCGGCATGCTCGGATGGCCGCTGAAGGTGACCATCTCGGGGGCCACGGGCTTCACGTGGAAATTCTACTGGGTGGGCCGCGAACACCTCGAACCGCAACCCGTACCTGCAGCCCTCGACTACGACCTGTGGCTCGGCCCGGCCCCTGCGAAACCCTACAACGCCCACCGTACGCACCAGACCTTCCGCGGATACTGGGACTACGATGGCGGCGGGCTCACCGACATGGGTCAGCACTACATGGACCCGGTGCAGTACCTGCTGGGCAAGGACGACACGTCGCCCGTGAAGATCGAGGTCGATGCCCCGCAGCAGCACCCCGACGCGGTGGGCATCTGGCGCAGGATCGTCTACACCTACGAAGACGGCTGCCAGATCGTGCTCGAGGGCGAGGGGTTCGAGAGCTCGGGCAAGGTCCCCTACATCGAGGGCCCGTTGGGCAAGGTCTACAAGGGATTCGAGTGTACGATCCCCGACGTGATGAACAAGCTGGCCGAGATGCCCGACCCCGAGCCGCAACGCACCGACTTCCTCGCCTGCGTCCGAAAGCGCGAGCACTTCGCGCTGGACGAGGTGAAGGGACACCGCAGCTCGACGCTGGTCAATCTGGGCGCCTGCGCCCTGAGGCTCAACCGCACGCTGCACTTCGATCCCGACGCGCAGCTCTTCATCGGCGACGACGCAGCCAACCGACTGATCGACCAGCCGATGCGGTCGCCGTGGAAAATCTGACAACCCCCAAAGCGCATGAAACGATGAAAAAAAGAGCCATACTACTTTTCTGGTTCCTGTGTCTGCTGCCGTTTGCCGCGGGGGCACAGGATGGCCGGCAGCGCACCGTCGAGACGGTCGTGGCCGACGTGCTGGCACAGCTGCCCGCCGGGCAGACAGCCGACTACCGAACCCTGATGGACGAACTGGCCGCAACGGGCACGGAAGGCATCCGGATACTCGCCGGGATGCTCGTCCCCGCCGGGCAGGGCAGCGACGCCGCCGTGGAGTACGCCCTGAGCGGCGTAGTCCACCACGTGACGGAACAAGGACGCGGAGAGGCCCGCGATGCCGTGCGGCAAGGACTCGCACAGAGCATCGACGCCTGCCCGGACCCTGCGGACCGCGCCTTCCTCATCTCGTTGCTTGCATGCTGCTCCACGGCAGAGGATACAGCCGTTTTTGCAAAATACGCCGACGACGGGCAGCTTGCCGATGCCGCCGTCCGCGGCCTGATCGCGACGCCCGGATCGGAGCCGGCAATTCTTGAGCTGATGCAGCAATCCGACGGTCCGTCGGCGCGGCTGGCCCATGCCGCCGCGAAACGGCCGAGCGAAGGGGCCGAGGAGATCCTCCTTGCGTGGCTGGCCGACTACCCCAGCGACGATACGACCCGGGAGGCCATCTATGCCGCCCTGGCTGCATGCGGCGGCCGGGCATCGCTCCGAGTGCTCGGGGATGCGGCGGCAGCCGCCGACTTCGACTTCGCCCCGGGTGATGCGACGGGAGCCTTCCTCGACCTGCTGAACAACCTCGCCGAACGCGGCGACACGAAGGTCGTGCAGCGGGCCGCACGTACGCTGGCCAAAGAGTCGGTACGCACGAACATCCGCACGGCCGCGCTCGAGCTCCTGCTCCGCACCACCCCCGAACAGCGTACCGAACTGCTGCTCGCGGCGCTCGGGGACAACGACCGGGCCTACCGCTGCGCGGCACTCACCCTTGCAGCAGACTACACCGACGAGGCGCTGTGCGCAGCCATCGTCGGCGAATGGCCGAAACTGACGGCCGAGGCGCGCACGGATGTGGTGAACTGGTTGGGCGACCGCCACGCCGTTTCGCAGACCGCGACGGTACTGGCCGCCATCGACGCCTCGGATCCCGGGCTCGCCGCAGCCGCCGTGCGTGCAG
>OLSK01002668.1_pt1 | contig 10928 bp, 9 predicted proteins | sample 1672781 | NCBI WGS metagenome assembly OLSK01 (sample SAMEA3136723, study PRJEB25190) | human gut metagenome | biome: human gut; feature: human-associated habitat; material: faeces | place: Austria | collected 2013 | reverse complement strand
AACCCACGTAACCAGCTTGGAAGGCTGGAATTCTACCATTGAACTACACCCGCAGGTCCAAAGGCGGTCTTTGGCGACATCAGTTATCATACCAAAAGAGGGGGACTTTGTCAACCGTTTTTCAGAATTTAGCGGGAGAATTTTGCAAAAAAGGTTGTCAGCGTCCGCGGGATGTGCTAAAATTCTTATGTAGTATGCACTATCACACGAAAGGACGATTTTTCCTATGTCTGGACATTCCAAATGGAATAATATCAAACGCAAAAAGGGCGCTTCCGATGCGGCCAAGGCCAAGGTATTCACCAAGGTGGCCCGTGAGATGTCGGTAGCGGTAAAAGAGGGCGGCGCTGACCCCGATACCAACGGCAAGCTGCGCGACTGCATCGCCAAGGCCAAGGCTGCCAATATGCCCAACGAGAATATCGAGCGCTGCATTAAGAAGGCTGCGGGCAGCGAGGATAAGAACAGCTACGAAGAGATGGTATATGAGGGCTACGGCCCCAACGGCGTTGCCGTTATCATTGAATCGCTGACCGATAACCGCAACCGTACCGCCGGTGACCTGCGCCATTACTTTGATAAGTGCGGCGGCAACCTGGGCCAGAACGGCTGCGTTTCCTACCTGTTTACCAAGAAGGGCCAGATCGTCATTGATAACAGCGAGGGCGAGCTGGACGAGGAGAAGGTGATGGAGGACTGCTTTGATGCCGGGGCCGAGGATGTGGATTTCGATGAGGATACCATTGAGGTGTATACCGGGGTGAATGAGCTGCGCGAGGTGCGCGAGGCGCTGGAGAAGAAGGGCTATACCTTCCTTTCCGCCGAGCCGGCCTATATCCCCAGCACCTACACCGCACTGCCGGAGGACGCCGCCGATAAGATGACCCGTCTGATGGACCTGCTGGATGACTGCGATGATGTGCAGGGCTTCTGGCACAACTGGGAAATGTAATATCCCCGCAAATATTCCAAGAGCGGCGCCCCCAAAGCGCCGCTTTTTTGGCAAAAGGGAGGGCAGACTATGAAAGGAGTGCGTCTGATAGCTGCGGCGCTGTGCGCGCTGCTGGTGCTCTCGCTCCCGGTTATGGCCGATGGCTTTGGTATGGGCGATTTTGACTCGGATACTGTTAATAAAAACCCTCAAGTGGATAACCCCAATGAGGTAACGCCGACTCCATCCACGGAGCCGCCGCGGGAACCCACCGGGGACAGCACCGGCAGCGGTACGGAGGACGGCGCAGAGAATGGCGCCGGGAATACTGCCGGGAATAATACCGGGAATACTGGGGAGCCCTCTCACGAGCTGGATGACGGCCTGTGGGGCGATTGGAGTAACCCGAGCAATATCCCCGGTAAGGAGGAGCCCTCCGAAGCGCAGCAGGAGCTGGAGGAGGCCCGCCGGGAGCTGGAGGAAAAACAGCAGCAGCGCAATGAGGCGTTCCGGGAGGCGGAGCGGGAAAATGCCGCCCTGCCGGAGGAAGAAGAGAAGCAGAAGAAGCCCGCCGGCAGCAAGGCGGCCGATGCCGCCCCCACCGAGCTGGTGCTGCCCCAGCGGGAAGCGAGAACCGGCAGCCCGGTGCGGTACATCCTCATCGGGGCGCTGCTGGCCGGGGCCCTTTGCATTGCCATTTACCTGTTTACCCACCCGGCGCGGGAGGACGACCCCGCCGATGAAACCAAATCATGAGAAGCCACGATCCGAAAGGAGGAGCGCCCATGCCGGAGCCGAACCTGTGCCGCCACTGTTTTTCCGTACTGGAGGAGGGGGAGACGGTCTGTTCCGCCTGCGGGCAGAAGCCGGAGGCCCCCAACCCCGATGCCGCCCTGCCGCTGGGAACGGTGCTCTCCGGGCAGTACCGCGTGGGGATGGTGCTGCACCACAATGACCTGCTGACCACCTATCTGGCCTGGGATGCCGAAAAGGACCGCAAGGTGCGGGTGGAGGAATTCTTCCCCGGCATCCTGAAGCGGGCAGAGGACCATAAGGGCATCCTGCTCATCTCCGCCGAGAGCAAGACACTGTTCCGTACCATGGCCAGCGACCTGCACGACCGCTGGAAGCGCCTGATGGAAGTGAACCACAAGGCGATGCTGAAAACACTGGTGCTTTTTTCCGAAAATGACACCCTGTACCGGGTGACCGAATATCTGCGCATGGAGCCGCTGGAGGAGTATCTTTCCCGCCAAAAGGGAGAGATGAGCCTGACCGATGCCCGGCAGCTCATCAGCCCGCTTATCTCGCTGCTTAGCCAGCTGCACAATATGGGCCTGACTCACTGCGGCATCTCCCCGCAGAACATCTATGTGGACAGCCGCAAGCGGGTCATCCTGGATGGCTTTGCCCTGCCGGAGCTGCGCACCGTGGGCAACGGCCTGCACGCCGAGCTTTACGCCGGGTACAGCGCCCTGGAGCAGTATTCCAAGGCACTGTGGCAGGGAGAATGGACCGATATCTATTCCCTGGGAGCGGTGCTGTACCGCATGCTGGCGGGACAGGCCCCGGTAAGCGCCGAGCTGCGCGGGGAAAGGGATGATTACCTGGCGCCGCTGGGTAAGCTGCGCCCCGACCTGCCGGAGCATGTCTGCGAGGGCATCATGAAGGCACTTTCGGTGGATCACAAGCAGCGCTACCGCTCCATGGAGGCGTTTTCCGCCGCCCTGCTGGAGGAAGCCGGCGCCAATACCGCCGTGTTCCGGCCGGAGGCCCCGCCCCGCCCGGCGGAAAAACCGGCGGCCGCGGGCCCAAAGCAGTTTTCTCCGCCCATGGTGCTGCTGGCGGTGCTGCTGGCGGTCAGCGTCATCGGGAATGTCCTTTTGGCGCTGTGGAACAGCGGCGCCTTTGACGGCAAGGAGCAGCCCGCCACCCCGGTGATGGAGCGCAGCCTGGAGGGGTACTATCTGCCGGCGATAGAGGACGAGCTGGAGCAGATGAGTGGGTATAATTTCATCTACCGCTATGAGTACAGCGATACCTACCCCAGCGGGGTGATCTATAAGCAATCGCTGGCGGTGGGGCAGGTGCTGCCGGAGGATGGCAGCGTGACGCTTTATATCAGCAAGGGACCGCAGTATACCGTCATGCCGGACCTGTACGGCGCCAATGAAGCCTATGCCATCCGCATCCTTACCGATTGCCAGATCAGCTATACCATCGTCTACGATACCAACCCGGAAACGGGTGGGGAGCCGGGCACGGTGGTGGGCACCAGCATCGCGCCGGGCAGTCCCGTCGGGCCCAGGACCGCCGCCGAGGTGGATACCGTCACGGTGACCATCAAGGGCGCTTCGGAGGAGCCATTCTACGGCTGAACAGAAGAATAAACCAAAGCCCGTGGGAGAGGCGCTCTCCTGCGGGCTGATTTTTATTTTGCGGCGGCGAATGGAAAAAAGGGTGGGAGGACAGGAGGACGGGCCGCAGATAGACTGATGCCTGACAAGGTCCGGCCGCGCAGTCATCGCCGCCTTTTGCCGGTGCCGCCGGTCACAGCGCCCGGGGAACGCTACAACAGCGTGCGGCAGCTGGGGGTGATGGATTCCTTGAGATGCTCCATCATGCGCAGGGCGGCATCCAGGGTGCTCAGCAGCTCGGCCCGGTCATCCTCCAGGCAGTAGGCCGGCAGCTCCGAAAGGTGCTCCATGATATTATCCAGATGGTCGTGCCGCACATACAGCAAAAACCGGGACTCCATGCCGTTCCATTCCGCCATCAGCTCCTCGCATTGGCGCTGGGCGGTGGCGGCGCCTTCTTTTTCCACCTGCTGCCGTACCGCCGCCGTGTGCTCCGTAAGCCGATCGATGCTTTGCTGCATATCCACCAGCGTGTAAATGCTGATGCCGATGATAATAAGCAAAATGCCCACCGCCGCCAAAAATCGTTTCATCGGCCACGCTCCTTCGCCACAATATCACAGCTGCCATCGGGGCAGGCGACCATCAGGTACACCTCATCAATTTTGAGCTTTTGGGCGGCGGCTTTCTTTTCCACCCAGCGCAGGTCCTTGCCGCTGCGGCGCAGGGCCTCGTGCATCACGGTGCCCTCGCACACCACGGCCAGCGGCGGGGCGTTATCCTCCGGCTGATCCGGCATGGCCAGCACCTGCGGCGTTATCGGGCGGTTCTGGTACTTCTGGTAGACGGAGAGCTTGCCGTTGGTCTCCACCACCGCAAACTCCACCTCCTCTGCCCGAAAGATGCCGTTCTGCCGCAGCTGGATCATCAGGTCATCGGCGGAAAAGCGCAGCTCCCGCATTTCCCGCTGGTCTATTTTCCCATCGTGGATGATGATAATGGGCCGCCCGGAGACAATGCGCCGCAGCCGGGCGCTTTTCAAGCAGAGGAAGGAGGTCAGCACCTCGAAGCACATGAGCGCCAAAATGGGCAGAAGCCCCGCGAACATGGGGCTGTCCGTTTCCTCAATGGTGAGGGTGGCGATATTGGAAATGAGGATGGTGATGACCAGCTCCGAGGGCTGAAGCTCCCCGATCTGGCGTTTGCCCATCAGCCGGATGCCGAACACAACCACAAGATACAGGATCATCGTCCGCAAAAATGTGACCAGCACAAAAAATCACCTCGCATGGAGGGTATTATTTACGGATTTGGGCGGCATATTCCCGCACATATTCCGGCGGCCGCGGCGAATAATGAAAAGGAATTTCCCCGGCAGGGAAAATGATATTTTCGGCGAAGAAAACCGCATTGCGCGTCAGCCTGCCCACGGCGCTTCCTGGCCCGCCTGCGGCTTTCTCCTGCCGGGAAAGACCCGATATCTGCCGGGGAGCGGCGCCGAGTGGAGGGAGAAATGATGCCGGAAAAACTGGACAGCAGCATTGTGCTGCTGCGGGAGCGCATTGAGCAGGGGATGCGCGGCTCCGCCGATCTCATTTTGGATGAATTTGAATTGGCCGGGGTAAAGGGCCTGGCTTTTATGTTCGATGGTCTAGTGAGCAATACCCAGGTCAGCGATTTTTTGCTGCGCCCCATAAACCGCATGGCCCCGCCGGAGGCCGACCCGGAAAAGCTGTGGGAGTACCTGCGCTCACAGTTTTTGTTCAGCAGCGAGCAGGGCATCGTGGAAACCTACGAGGATCTCTTTACCAAGGCGATGAGCGGCTTTGCCATGGTGATGCTGGATGGTGTGCCCCGGGCGCTCTCGCTGGGCTATCAGGGCTTTGAGACACGGGGCGTGGGGGAGCCCGCCATGGAGAAGAACCTCCGCGGCTCCCGGGAGGGCTTTACCGAAAGCAACAATACCAATACCGCCATGGTGCGCCGCCGGCTCAAATCCCCCAATCTGACGGTGGAAACGCTGTACCTGGGCCGGCAGAGCCGCACCAATGTGCGCCTTTGCTACCTCAGCGATGTGGCGGCGCCCGAAACGGTGGAGGCCGTGCGGCAAAAATTGCGGGAGGCTTCTCTGCCGCTGGTGCTGGACAGCGGCTTTTTGCAGGCGTTCATCGGCAAGGGGGCGGCGTCGCTTTTCAGCGGGACGGGCACCACCCAGCGCCCCGATACCCTGTGCGCCAAGCTGGCGGAGGGCAGAGTGGGCGTTATGGTGGATGGCAGCCCCAATGTGATGATCGCGCCCTACCTCTTCACCGAGCATTTCCACACGCTGGATGACTACACCCAGCGGCCCTATTTTACGGCGTTTGTGCGGCTTTTGCGGCTGGCAGCGTTCTTCCTTACGGTGCTGCTGCCGGGCTATTATGTGGCGGTGGTCACCTTCCACCCGGAGCGTATTCCCCGGATGCTGCTGCCCGCCTTCCTCGGCTCTGTTTCGGCCACGCCGCTTTCCGCTATGGGGGAAGCCTTGGCCCTTTTTTTGCTGTATGAGCTGCTGCGGGAGGCAGGGCTGCGCCTGCCGGATGCCATTGGGCATACCCTCAGTGTGGTGGGCGGCATCGTCATCGGGGATGCCATTGTGACCGCTGGACTGGTGGGCCTGCCCATGATCATCATTATCGCGCTGACCGCCGTAAGCGCCTTCGCGGTGCCCAGCCTGTACGAGCCGGTGACGATCCTGCGGTTTTTATTCATCTTCATCGGCGGGATATTGGGGCTTTACGGCATGGTGCTGGGCTTTTTGGTGCTGGTGGTCAACCTGTGCAGCCTGCATACTTTGGGCACACCGCTCACGGCGCCCATCGCGCCGTGGCAGCCCCGCACCCTGCGGGATCTATTCTGGCGCAGCGGCTGGCAGCGGCTGGGGCAGGAGGACTATAATGTGTCCTCCGCCCGCCAGCGGGAAAGGGGGCAGACCGATGACCAGGACGCGTGAGATCAGCGGCAGCGGGCAAATATTCGCTTTGTTGGTATTATCCCAGTGCTTTTGGCTGCTGTGCTGCCGCCCGTCCCTTGTCAACGGCCTGTTGAGCATGGCGGCCTCGGCGGTGGCCTATGGGGTGGTGTTCCTGCTGGCGGTATTCTGCCGCCGCTGCGCCGCCCGGGGGGAGACCCCTCTGTCGCCGGTATTTGCCGCATGGGGTGCGCTCCTTGCGGTGGGATATTTCGCGGTCACGGCCGAACAGCTGCTTTCCGCCGCCCGTGTTCTGTTCGAGGGTGTGTTTTCCCCGCTTCTCCTGCTGCTGGTGCTGCTGGGCGCGGTGTGGGCGGCCGCTGCCGCCGGGCAGGAGGCCCTGGGCCGGGCCGCCTTTGTCAGTCTGTTTTTATTTTTGATTGCGGTGCTGCTGCTTACCCTTGGGGTGCTGCCGCAGGCTACGGCGCTCAATCTCCGCCTGCCCGAAGAGGATCTTTCCCGCCTGGGGGAGGAGATATTATTCATCCTGCCTCGCCAGATAGAACCTCTGCTGCTGTTGCTGTTTGCCCAACGGTGCAGCCGGCCGCGGTCTGCCGCCCTGCTGCTGTGGGTGCCCGCCGGTTGGTTGCTGGGCGGCCTTTTGCTGCTATTGGCGGCGCTGGTGCTGGGGCACTACGGCAGCCTGCAGCCCTACCCCATGATGCAGCTGGCCCGGTCGGCCGGGCTTTCCGGCATGGTGCCGGTGTACTGCTTTTTGCTTATCACGGCGGCGTTTTTCCGGCTTATCGGATTGGCGGTCGCCGCCGCGCGGTTGGGCGGTATGGCTGGCTGCCGCCCAAAATGCTCCCTTTGGGCAGGCGTGGCGCTTTCCCTTGGCGGGGTAGCGCTGCTGCACTATACCGGCTGGCCGGATGCTGCCGTTTATCCCATCTTGGCTGTGACGGGCCTGCTTTGGCTGATTTTTGCCCTGCTGCCGCCGCGGGGCACCGGGAATAAGCGGGACCGGCGGCGTTAGCGGCTCAACAGGCGCCAGCCCGATTTCATCGGGCGCCAGCCTGCCCTCGCCGCTGCCTGGCCGCCGCCCCGCTCTTTGCTTATCTTCTCATTCAGGAGGTTTCCATATGCCGTTTCACCGTTTTTCCGCCCTGCTTTTGGCGCTTTTGCTCTGCCTGCTGCCCGGCTGCGGAGAGCGCCCCATCTCCTCCCGTCTGGTCCTTTCCTCCATGGGGGTGGAGTGCTCCGCCCGCCCGCTTACCGCCGTGCTGGAGGTGATCCGCGAGGAGAAAAATGAGACCATCACCGTGCAGGGGGAAAGCTTCACCGCCCTCTTTTCCGCCGCCGAGCGCCAAACCGGGGAGCAGGTCTACCTTGGCGCGCTGCAAAGCATCGTCTTTTCCGGCGTGCCCGATGGCAGCACGCTGCGGGAGTATCTCCGTGCGCTGCTGGCCGATGGAAGGCTTTCCCCCAATACCCAGATCGCCCTGTGCGGGGACGCCCTTTCACTGTATGATGGGGAAGCGCTCACTGGGGATAGCATCACCGCCCTGCTGACCCGCCAATATACCGATAGCCGCCGCAATGGACTCAAGGAGCTGCTGAATCTGCTGGAGGGGACCGGCCGGGATGGTCTGATCCCCTGGCTGACGACGGCGGAGGGCGAGCTGCGGGAAACGGGTGCCATCGCCACCGGGCAAAGCGACTACACCGCCCCCGAGGAGCCGGAGGAGATCTGCCTTATGCTGCTGGGCGAGCGCCCGGAAATGCGCTATGCGCTTTCGGCTGGAGCGGGGGAGGCGAGCATCCTGCTGCGGCGGCTGACCCTTTCTGGGGTCAAATGGGAGGACGAAACACCCACCCTCACCCTGACGGCGGAAGCCGCGGTGCAGTCCGTCGATGGAAACATGACCCGGGAAACGCTGGAAGCGGCCCTGCTGGATGAACTGCAGCGGCGCCTGGCCGCGCTGAATACCCAAATGTCCCGCACCCGCAGCGATCTGCTGGGGCTTTCGGCCCGGGCGGCGCTTTGCGGTCACGATTTACAAAATATCCCCTTGGGGGAGCTCCGCTACACCGTTCACCTGGTCCTGCGGGATCCCCGCGGACTTTTGTCATAGGACGCATTTTTTGGCATCCCTGTCCTTTTGCTGCATCCGCCGCAAGTATTTACATCACATCATCCGCCGCTTCTGGCGCACAGTAGATTATGGGGCGGCGCATCAGTGCGGGCGCGGCCCCGCTTTTGGGGGAAAGGGGGTGAAATCCTTTGAGAAAAGCAATACGCACAGGCTTTTGGATCTTTGGCGCCGCGGTGCTTATGATACTTTCGGCCGCGGTATACTGGCAGGCCCGCCTGCCGGATGAATACGCCCTGACCCGCGGCGGCAGTCTTCGCCTGCCCGGCAATATTACTGCAGTCTATGGCGAGGAGACCGCCGTGGCCCGCAGCGGGGAAGCAACGGCCGAAGCCCAGCTGCGCCTGCCGCTGGGCGTTTCGGTCAAGACTGTTTCGGTGCGCTATGTGCAGCGGGATACCGTGCTGGTCTCCGGCCGTCCCTTCGGCATCAAGATGTTTACCGAGGGATTGATGGTGGTGGGCTTCACCGATTTTTCCGCCGATGGCAGGCGCATCAATCCGGCCCGCAGTGCGGGCCTTGCCACCGGGGATATCCTGCTGAGTCTGGACGGCATCACATTGACCTCCAATGAGCAGATGGGTGCTCTGGTGCAGGGCAGCGGCGGCCGCCCGGTGCAGCTTGTATATCAGCGGCAGGGGCGGCAGTACACCGCGCGCCTCACCCCGCAAAAAAGCCTTTCCGACAGCCGCTGGCACCTGGGACTTTGGGTGCGGGATAGCTCCGCCGGCATCGGTACCGTCACCTACTTTGATGAAAACGCGCGTACCTTCTCCGGCCTGGGGCATCCCATCTGCGATGTGGATACCGGCGAGATCATGACCCTTTCCACCGGGGAGGGAGTGGAAGCGGTCATTACCGGCTATACCACCGGCAAAAGCGGCTCCCCCGGCGAATTGAAGGGCCAGTTTGTGGCGGGGCGCACCTTTGCGGGCCTCACCGCCAATGGCGAATGCGGGGTCTGCGGGCCCCTCCGCCCGGATTATATCCCGCAGGGGGAGCGGCTGCCAGTGGCTTTTTCGCACGAAGTGCAGCCCGGCCCCGCTAAAATGCTGACAACTATTGCAGGCGGCGCTCCGCGGGAGTATGATGTAGTTATCGAGAAGGTGCTGCGGGGCAGCGGCCACGCGGGGCAGAATATGGTCATCCGGGTGACCGATGAGGCGCTGCTGCAAAAAACCGGCGGTATCCTACAGGGCATGAGCGGCTCGCCGCTCGTCCAGAATGGGATGCTGGTGGGCGCCGTGACCCATGTCTTTGTGGATGAACCGGACCGCGGCTACGCGATTTTTGCCGAAACAGTGCGAAACGCCGAGAAAAACCTCGACCAAACCACCCGCAATGCGGCATAGCATCTAATATTGGAAAATATTGGCGAAAACTTTATCAAAAAATATTGAAATATATGTTGAAATCTTTTACAATTTATGGTAACATCAACTCAACGGCCGGATTTCATAACATTTTAGGAGGAGTATTCACATGGAGAACCACAACTATATGCTGATCGCCGATGATGCGGGCGAATTCCGCGATACCTGCAAAGCTGCTTTGGAGGCAAAGGGCTTTGAAGTAGAGGTTTGCCGCAAGGATGGACGCGCTCTTTTGGATATGATCCGGGAGAAGAAGCCCACCGCTGTGCTGATGGAGGCCCTAATGAGCGGCCTGGATGGCCTGGGTGTGCTCATGGCCGTTTCCCGCGGGGAGTGCGGCGTCCAGCCCACCATCTTTACCATGACCGGTATGGATGCGCCCGGCATCACCAATCAGCTGATCCGGGCAGGCTCCGCCTATCACTTTGTCAAACCGTTCGATCCCGATATCATTGCCGAGCGGGTAGAAATGATGTGCGCCCCGGCCGCCGGGGAAGAAGCGGCTGCCGCGGCCCGTCCCGCCGTGGAAGTGGTGGACCTGGAAACCATCGTCACCGAGATCATCATGGAGATCGGCATCCCGGCGCATATCAAGGGCTACCAGTATATCCGGGATGGCATCATTATGACCGTCCGGGAACCGGAGATCATCAACGGCGTTACCAAGGTGCTTTATCCGGCCATCGCCAAAAAGAACGGTACCACCGCCTCCCGTGTGGAGCGTGCCATCCGCCATGCCATCGAGGTGGCCTGGGACCGCGGGGATGTGGATATTCTCAATTCCTATTTCGGCTATACCATCCACAATCTGCGCGGCAAGCCTACCAACAGTGAGTTCATTGCCATGATCGCGGATAAGATCCGCCTGCGTTATAAAGGCTCCAATTTTACCCTTGCCTGATCCACAAAGGCCAATGCCGGCCGCCCGTCCCCTGCTTACTGGGGAGCGGGCGGTTTTCCCATATATGCCCAGATTTATTACAAATACGAAAATTTGTTCGTTTTTTCATCCCAAAGTCTTGCCCATCCCGCCAAACCTGTGCTACAATTAACTTGGAATGTTGTTTCTATCAGCTACCTCGCGGCTGCCGCGGGCTGCCTTAGCTTTCCCACTTGCCCCTTGCCCGATCTATCCCCACCACCCTGTGCAGCCCGCCCATTGCG
>OLSK01002666.1_pt1 | contig 10937 bp, 9 predicted proteins | sample 1672781 | NCBI WGS metagenome assembly OLSK01 (sample SAMEA3136723, study PRJEB25190) | human gut metagenome | biome: human gut; feature: human-associated habitat; material: faeces | place: Austria | collected 2013 | reverse complement strand
GCTCAGGCTGGATGTACTCGGTAAATGGCTGGTTCCCGAATTATGGCTGTTCAAGCTATGAACTCAAGCAGGGAGATGTGATAAAATGGCTCTATACATGTGACCTGGGAGCAGATGTTGGATCCGAGATGCATTGACAGATTCGCTGAGACATGGGTACTGGACATAGTGATTGATAGGAGATAAAAATATAATTGTGAAAAGACAGGATTCATTTTCCACATATCACCCTATAGTCAATCTGGTATACTTTATATTCACTATAGGATATGCCCTGGCATTTACCCATCCGGTTTGCCTGGGCATGTCTTTTATAGGGGCATTTGTGTATTCGGTATTGCTTAGGGGATATGATGGCTTCAGGACTAATATAAAATATATGATCCCACTTATATTGCTGACGGCGCTCATCAACCCGGCGTTCAGCCATCAGGGAGTGACGATACTCACATATTTTCCGTCTGGAAATCCGTTGACATTGGAGTCTATAATGTATGGAATCATGGCTGCGTTTATGCTGGTGACAGTGATATGCTGGTTTTCGTGCTTTAACTGCGTTATATCATCGGACAAGATGGTGTATCTGTTCGGCAAGGCGGCGCCAGTGTTGTCACTGATACTTTCCATGACACTGAGGTTTATTCCGGACATAGCAGGACAGTTTGGAAAGGTGTACAGAGCTCAGAGGGCATCTGGATACAAACCAAAAGGTTCGTATTTTGTGAGAATTAGAACGGGCTGCCATGTGTTTTCTGCCGTTGTAACCTGGGCTCTTGAACGGGCGCTTGTCACTGCAGACAGTATGAGATCACGGGGATATGGACTTTCCGGAAGATCTGCATATTCACTGTATATATTTAGAAAAAGTGATACTAAAGCGCTTGCATTTATACTTGTGTGTGGATTGTATGTGCTGGCCGGCAGTGTGTGCGGAGGATTTGCGTTCTGGTATTATCCGTCTATAAGAGGAAGTATAAGTGGTACACTTACTGTAAGTATGTATGTAGTGTATGTATGTCTTATATGTGTTCCAGTATATATGCAGGCAAAAGAAAATTTTAAGATTCGCAAAATGTGACAAAGGAGAAGCGGTGAATATATTAGATATAAAAGAATTGACATTTGCATATCCCGATAGCAATGATGATTCGGGCGAGAGATACTTGCCTGATGCATTGAAAAATGTGACACTATCAGTGGGACAGGGGGAATTCGTGGTCATATTGGGAAGTTCCGGATGTGGAAAGACCACACTTCTTAGGCAGTTGAAGACAAGTATCGCTCCTCACGGAAGATCGTCCGGGAAGATAGAGTTCAAAGGAAGAAGCCTGGAGGAGATGGATGACCGGACATCAGCAAGGCAGATCGGATTTGTACAGCAGGATGTCGATGCACAGCTTGTCACTGATAAAGTGTGGCATGAGCTGGCATTTGGATTGGAGAGTCTGGGATACGATAATGGATATATCAGACGACGCGTTGCGGAGATGTGTTCATTCTTCGGGTTATCCGGGATATTCCACAGGCGTGTCGCAGAGCTGTCTGGCGGACAGAAGCAGATGGTGAATCTTGCGTCGGTCATGGCTCTGTCTCCGGAGGTGCTGATACTGGATGAACCGACCAGCCAGCTCGATCCGATAGCTGCGAATGAATTCATAGCATGTCTTGTGAGAATCAACAGGGAGCTTGGCACGACCATCATCATGACTGAGCATAGGCTGGAGGAGGTGCTTCCGGTGTGCAGCAGAGCGGTGGTCATGGATGAAGGCACAGTGCTGTGTCAGGGAACTGTCAAGGAGGTAGCTGCCACCCTGAAAAATGAAGGACAGAGGTTAAAGGAAAAAGGTATAAACAGAAATGGATTGTATCTCTCCATGCCGGCGGCTGTCCAGGTGTATCTGGGGCTTGATGGCTCGGATGAATCTCCGGTGACCGTAGCGGAGGGGCGAAACTGGTTGTCACAGTTTGACAGTAAGTACAGGGAATCGGGGCATGAGGTTGCGCCTGGGTATGTGCTGGTGGATGAAGGGGATGCCAGGGAGGCAGATGGTCAGAAAACTGACCATGGTGCTGTAGAAACTACAAGAAAAATTGCGAATCGTCAGGACAAGTCCTGGGCAGTCAGGATAGATGAGGTTCACTTCAGATACGACAAGGGTTCGCAGGAAGTACTTCGCGGTCTGGATCTTGACATATACGAGAATGAGATACTCATGATAAATGGAAGCAACGGATGCGGCAAGTCGACGTTGCTCTCCCTGATAGCGGGGGTAAATAAGCCGTACCGTGGAAGAATAAAGATAAAACAGGGTAAAAGTGTGGGCATGCTCCCACAGAACCCGGAGCTTCTTTTCACAAGACGTTCTGTACGGGAAGAACTGGTGGACGCAAGTGACAGAAAAAAGTTGGTGGACATAGTGAGGTTCTGTAAGTTGGAGCATTTGATGGACAGACATCCTTACGATCTGTCAGGAGGAGAGAAGCAGAGGCTGGCACTTGCAAAGGTACTTCTGTATGATCCTGATATTCTGCTCATGGATGAGCCGACAAAGGGGCTTGATAATGGGTTTAAGGCAGAACTCAAGAGTATGCTCAGAGATCTGCAGCGACATGGCAAGACCATAGTGGTGGTGAGCCATGATGTGGAATTCTGCGCTGTGGCGGGAGACCGCATAGCGCTGCTGTTCGATGGCGAGCTTGCCACAGTGAACGGCGTACAGGAATATCTGGCGGGCAACAATTTCTTCACCACTGCGGCGGCAAGGATCTCCCAGGGAATACTTCATGGTGCTGTTACTGTGACCGACATATTGAGGGCATATGGCGTTTCTGACAGCGAAGCCGGAGGGGAAGGCAGCTCTGGTGGTGACTCACGTGAGTCCAGATGTGAATATGCAGATGTGGATGATGATAACAGGATTCCTGACGCTGAAATAACCAGAGATATTGTGCTGACGAAGGAGCGGGAGACGGACCCCCTGAAATGGTGGCAGATACTCACGATATCTGTCACGTCGGTGATCATCATATTCTGCTTCTGGCAGACCATGGCCCAGTCCAATCTGGCAGATCTTGTGCAGAGAGGGATGACCATCACGTCAAAGGGATGGAAATATCTGGCTATGTATGGAGTGATGATATGTGCCATAGCGGGGCTGCTCCTTGCTATAAGACCTGTCACCAAAAAGAAGAACGAGGATATCGTCATGGAAGCTGCCGGTCACAGATCCGTCAGGAGAACGATATTAAGTATAGTGGCTATGCTCGTTGTGATTCCACTTACGATATGGTTTGGATGCGAGAGACTTGGAGACAAAAAATATTATTTTATATCTCTGCTGATTATAATAGAGGTAATGATCCCGTTCTTCGTATCATTTGAGGGAAGAAAGCCCAAGGTAAGGGATATAGTCATATTGGCGGTTATGTGTGCTCTGGCCGTCACGGGCAGGGCGGCATTCTTCATGCTCCCGAACTTCAGCCCGACCATGGCCATAGTGATCATATCCGGAGTGGCATTTGGCTGCGAAGGAGGATTTGTGGTCGGCGCAATGTCCATGTTCGTGTCTAATTTTCTGATGGGGCAGGGCCCGTGGACTCCGTGGCAGATGTTTGCCATGGGACTGGTGGGGTTCATGGCGGGACTCTTTTTCTCCAAAAGCGGAGTGCGGACAAAGAACACGACAAAGCTTGGACTGTGCATATTCGGTGCACTTATCTGTATCCTGATATACGGCGGAATAATGAATCCGGCGTCGGTGATAATCTGGCAGCCGGCTGTGAACAGGAGCATGATCATAGCGTCATATGTGACGGGATTCCCATTTGACGTGGTGCATGGAACTGCAACGGTGATATTCCTGTGGCTGCTGGCAAGACCATTTCTTGAGAAGCTTGACAGGGTGCGGATCAAGTATGGTGTTCTGTAGACAAATAATAAAATGATTGAGGATTACTGCTATGATAAGAAATGAGAAACTGGAAGATATCTCAGATGGAAGATTATACGATGCAAATGATATGGTGAAGGCGTACTGCGATGAGTGCAAGGGGTGCTATGCCTGCTGCACAGGGATGGGGAGTTCCATCATCCTTGATCCACTGGACGTGATGAGACTTTGTAAGGAGACTGGAAAGAACTTTACACAGCTGCTTGAAAAGGAGCTTGAGGTCAATGTGGTGGATGGTCTGGTGCTTCCAAATATAAGGATGACGGCGGATAAGTGCCCATTCTTAAACGATGAGGGCAGATGCAGCATCCATAACGCGAGACCTGGCTTTTGCAGACTCTTTCCACTTGGCAGATATTACACCGATGACGGATTCAGATACATCCTGCAGATACATGAGTGTGAGCGCGCGGGCAGGACTAAGGTCAAGGTGTCGAAATGGATAGATACAGAGGACTTGCCGCGGTACACGAAATATATAAATGACTGGCACAAGTTCCAGAAGGACATGCAGAGAAACTTGATCGAGTATATGCGCGCTGGCGAGGATGAGACAGCGAGAAATCAGACCATGCTGGTGCTGCAGGTTATGTATGTGGGAATGTATGATGCGGAGAAGGATTTCTATGATCAGTTTGATGCCAGACTTGCGCACATTAGGAGTCTGCTGTGTATGACGGAGTAGAAAGGGATGGAATGGAGTATCTGGATGTAACTTTGTTTACCTTGTATCGGAAGTCACTTGATCATACAGAGTTATAAATGTAAAAACAGGGTATAGAGTTTATATGGGAAAAGTTAGAGATATCATAGATAAGACATTTGAATATGGACAGGGCAGAGGTGAACTGCCGGGAGTCGATGAACTGGCTGAAGCTATAGAAGTGCTGTCACGGATAGAGGATGTTACGGCTGCGTCAAATGTAAAAATGAAGATGATGGATGGGCAAAGTCTGGAAGAATCCCCCCAGAATGTGAAGATGTCAGGTGATTCCAGTGACCTTCAGAACGGCATTAGTGACTTTGAGTATCTCAGAAGGAAGGCTTACGATCTGGCTCATCAGAGTTTTGGCAACAGGATATATATAAGAGGACTTATCGAGTTTACGAACATTTGCAAGAACGATTGCTACTACTGCGGCATCAGAAAGAGCAACAGCCACGTTGACAGATACCGTCTGACAAAGAATCAGATTCTGGCTTGCGCCGATGAGGGATATGTGCTGGGATTTCGCACATTTGTGCTTCAGGGAGGCGAGGACGGAGGCTTTTCGGATGAGGCTATAGCTGACATAGTGAGGTGCATCAAGGAGAGATATCCGGACTGTGCTGTCACGCTGTCATTTGGCGAGCATCCATATGAGACTTACAGGCTGTGGCGGATGGCTGGGGCGGACAGATATCTTCTGAGACATGAGACCGCGGACAGAGTGCATTATGAAAGATTACACCCGGATTCGATGAGCTATGACAACAGAGTCAGATGTCTGTACGATCTTAAAAGTCTTGGGTATCAGGTGGGAAGTGGATTTATGGTGGGATCGCCGTATCAGACGCCGGTGAATCTGGCCGAGGATCTGCATTTCCTTGCGAAGCTGCAGCCACAGATGATAGGGATCGGGCCGTATGTTCCTCACAAGGAGACGCCATTTGCGAAGATGGAGCAGGGAACGGTCAGGCAGACGCTGGTGATGATAAGCATGCTGAGACTGATGTTCCCGAAGGCACTCATACCATCCACCACATCTCTCGGAACGATAGCGGCGGATGGCAGGGAGCGTGGGTTTATGCACGGTGCGAATGTGGTCATGCCGAATCTGTCTCCTGTGTCTGTCCGAAAGAAATACGAGCTCTATGACAACAAGATATGCACGGGGGAGGAATCCGCCCAGTGCCGCGGCTGCCTTGACAGGCGCGCAGAGGTGTTCGGATTCCAGATTGTTGTCGATAGAGGAGATCCCTTATGATGTCTGGAAGCGCACTGATGTGCGCGTAGGTCATCAAGCAAAACTTGACGATATATCACGCAGACGCCGCGCAAAGCGCCTTTTCATGCGTCTGCTCCTTGAGGACTCGCGTAAGCTCATTTTTACTCTCTCTCTTCCTTGATGAACATGAACAGAAAGCTCACGAACAGCAGACAGCAGGAGAACCAGATGGTCCTCATATCAAATATACGGATGAAGTGACCGCCCACAGCGGCACCGATTCCGAATAGCAGGATGATCGCCCAGTAGCATAGGGATTTGAACAGTGTGTTCCTGTCCTTTGTTCTGAAGTATGCACACAGGGCATCTGTGCCGCTTCGGATATTTCCAATGCACATGGTGCTGGCAAATGCGTAGCCGTTGACCTTCCTGAATGCCTGAACCTGCATGGCACATGAAAATGAAACCATGGCATTTGCGAGAAGATTGAGTTTTATGGGAAGAAATCCCACGATAAGAAGCAGAAAAATCTCACACAATACAACGATCTGTCTCCAGTGAAACTGCTGCATATTCTGAAATTTCTGTTTTATACACTCGGCAGCAGCAATTCCAAGCGCAAAAAATAATAGAGGAACGGCATAGTGTACACACATTCTCCAGTTTCGGTCTACAAGATTCTGACCGAGAAGAACTATGTTGCCTGTCTGTGCATTTGCAAATACCTTTCCTCTGAATATATAGGTATATGCATCCTGCAGACCTCCTGATACTGACAGGAAGGCCGCGGTGATGAAAGATTCTGACATTTGTCTATGTGGATAAAACTTCATGGTTCATATACTCCTTGGTTGTAGATTTGACATTCAGGCGCTGATCCCATCTGGGGGACGGAGGTGCCTGTCCCCATTTGGGGATCAGGTGCAGTACCTGAAGGTTTTGTCCGTCAGGATCCTTGCAAATATCAGTCCAAGTGGCAGGGCTATGATGATCATGATGGCAGCTGCAAACCAGGACACGGCATCGGAAAGTGACATGATTCCAAAGTTGTATATTGCCCGGTAAAGATAAAGTCCTGGAACCATGATGACTATAGATGGGACTGTCAGTGAGATTCGCGGATAACCATTGGTGCTTTTGATGAATGAAGCGAGCAGTCCGGCCGTGAGGGCTCCGGCAAATGCGGCGGCAGCTGCAGGAATGCCGGCAAGATCTACCAGTTCAAGACGGAGAGTGTTGGCTATGGCACCGATGGCAGCGGCTGTGGCGGCCATGTGTATGGAGCTGTTGAACATGATGGAGAATCCGAACACACCACAGAAGCTGGCAATCAATCTGAATACCAGATGAAGTCCTGGTGTTATGTCGAGTGCTACAAAATCCTGTGGGTGAAGCTTCAGCAGAAGCGCCATGATCCATGCGAACATCGTTGCCACAAGCACAATGATGATCGAGTATGTAAGCCTCTCAAGTCCTGATCTCAGATCCAGCTTTGAAAGGTCTATGCCGCTGGTGATGAATGGAAAACCCGGTATGATGAACAGCATTGAGCAGATATATCCGGCTTCGTGGAAGGCGGGTATATGAAATGCCAGCTCGGCGGCCTTTAGCAGCAGTGCGTACACAAGACAAGCGGCTGACACGGATACAGCTATGTTCATATATAAAGTAAAATGGTGTTTGATAAGCTTTGTCCTTATGAGGTTTCCGATTCCGGCTGCGACAAATGCCAGCATCATTTCTACAGGCCCGCCGCCTAGAAGAAATGTGAAGGCACAGCAAGCGAGGGCAGAGGCAAGTCCGAGACGGAGAGGAGAGTACAAGGTATGTATTTTTTCTATCTCATCAAGTCTCTGATGGATTTCCTCACCGGTCAGATGCGCCTCTTCATTTGGAAAATTGTCAACAAACTGCTCCATTCTGTAGAGTTTTGAGGTGTTCACGCCTGTATTGGCGATGCACAGGGACTGTGATACACAGTCGTGACCGTCAAAACAGTTGAATTCTATGGACATGAGTCCGACATCGACGGTACATGTGACGCCCAGTTCCTTGGAAAGCCTGTTCATGGAAGTACGGACACGCCATGCACCTGTTCCGCATGAGAGCATGATAAGACCGACTCTGCCTATGACAGAAGCCTTTTCAATCAGACCTGCCTTGCATATGAGTACATTGCTGTCGGCACTGGCGTAGTCATGCCATGGGATCTCCATGTGATTTTTCTCCATAATGTCTATGTACGATTCTGCATTTGCGTTTTTTGCATTCTTACTTTTCCGCATATATGATCGCCTCGGCTTTCGCAACGTGTCTTTCCAGATTCTTCATGAGCAGTGAATCCGGCAGGAATATTCCAAGCTCGTCATATCGCATGCCTTGTTTGTCCAAAGTATCCTGACCGTAGAATACAAATGCCATGGGAAGATTCTTCTCCAGTTCAACCATGATATCCCACACAGCACAGTATGCCTCAGCTTCGGTTTCCTTGAGCTTTACCGTGTCCGGCAGCTCTCTGATGAGCAGGACTCCGATGCACTCCTCAAGGATCTTCTGTCCGACTTCCATATTGTCAGAAGTGTATTCATGGCTGTATCTGTACGCCTTTGCAAGATACATATTCTCGTTGTGTGTCATATGTGTGTATATATCGTGAAAGTGCTGATAATCCTTTTCTCTTACAGAGTTTCTGAATTCAGGCAGAAGTTCGCCGTGCTCACCGGTCATGATGACAGGATTGGTCTTGCCATCGGCGTTGAAGCGATATGGGATGAGGTAGGAATTCCTTAGCAGATCGAACATGGTATTGTTGCAGATGGACATGAGGAATGCCGACATATCTCTGTCCAGATAAGCTGAGAGCAGTGATTTTGTAAATTCTTCCGGTGAAAGATTGCAGTCGAAGTCATCATTGCAGAACAGGTAATTACAGAATGTGTCCATGAGCTTTTCACATGCCCAGGGATCCCTGAGGATCTTTTCAAATAATATTTCTGATTTTTCTTCCCTTGGGAAAATGGTCTTTTCTTCCATAGATATGCGCATCCTTTCATATGATAAATGCTGTCTTGTCATTTAAATCTGGTTAGATTATACTATTGGAGTAGCAATAAGTGAAAATCATAATTGATATGCCAGCAATAACAAAATGATATGCTGGGGCTGCTGCATGGAAAATAATTTTAAGAAAGGGAGTATAGCAGACATGTAATATAGTCTGTGGCTAACAATAGATTATGAACGTTAATTTCGAGTATTATAAGATATTTTATTATGTTGCGAGATATCATAACTTTACCAAAGCCGCAAAGGTTCTTGGAAACAGTCAGCCAAATGTGACCAGGGCGATGAACTGCCTGGAGCAGCAGCTTGGAAGGATACTATTTGTCAGGACGAACAGGGGTGTACAGCTCACAAGAGACGGGGAACAGCTCTATTCATATGTGGAGGCTGCAATGTCACAGCTTCTGACGGCGGAGGATGAGCTGGCAGATGGTGAGAATCTCACTCACGGAAGTATAACGATAGGTGTCAGTGAGACGGCGTTAAATATATATCTGCTGGACAGACTGCGGGCATTTCACATGGCGTATCCGGGTATAAATCTCAAGATATACAACCATTCTACACCTCAGGCTGTGGAGGAAGTGAAGAATGGAAGTATAGACTTTGCAGTAGTTACAACTCCGGCTGATGTGGAGGCTCCTCTCAAGAAGATCGTGCTGCAGTCATATCGTGAGATACTTATCGGTGGAACGACATTTTCTTCACTTAAAAAGCAAAAACTGTCCATTGCGGAGATGAGGAACTATCCTATGATCTGCCTAGGCAGGGAGACTATGACATTCAGATTCTACGACAGAATATTCAGGGAGCATGGCGTGGAGCTTGCGCCGGACACGGAGGCGGCCACCACGGATCAGATACTGCCACTTGTGAAGTGTGAGCTTGGACTTGCATTTATACCGGAACTGATGGCGAGGGAGGCAGTAAAGAACAAAGAGGTTGTAAAGCTTTCACTTGAGGAAAAGCTTCCGGACAGGAATGTATGTCTTGTGTATGACTGCCTGCACCCGCTGAATGAGGCAGCAAAGCAGTTCAAGAAAATAATAGTAGAAAGCAGGTGAGAATATGACACTTCAGCAGCTTAGATATGTGGTGATGGTTGCGGATACGGGCACGATCACCGAGGCAGCGAACCGGCTGTATATATCCCAGCCAAGCCTGACAAATGCCATCCATGAGCTGGAAAAAGAGATGGGGATAAATATATTCAACAGGTCAAATAAGGGAATAAGTCCGTCCATAGAGGGCGAGGTCTTCCTCGGCTATGCGAGACAGGTGCTTGAGCAGGCGAAGGTCCTTGAGGACAAATACAAGGGGGACGATGGCGGCAAGAAGAGCTTCTGCGTGTCCACCCAGCATTATTCATTTGCGGTAAATGCATTTGTTGACTTGATAAAGAGGTATGGACAGGACGAATATGATTTCAGCATAAGGGAGACACAGACCTATGAGATCATAGATGATGTCGCCAGGATGAGAAGCGAGATCGGAATATTGTTCATGAATGACTTCAATGAGAAGGTGCTGAACAAGATTCTCAGAGCAAATGACCTGGAATTTCATGAGCTGTTTGTGGCAAAGCCTCACGTGTTCATAAGCAGAAAGCATCCACTGGCGAAGAACGATATCATAACAAATGAAGAACTGGAGGTGTATCCATATCTGTCATTTGAGCAGGGGGAACATAATTCTTTCTATTATTCTGAAGAGATGTTCAGTACGGAAGTGCGTTCAAAGAACATTCGAGTGAGAGACAGGGCAACTCTGTTTAACTTGCTGATCGGATTAAATGGATATACGATCAGCAGCGGTGTGATCGATAAGGAATTAAATGGAGAGAATATTATCGCAGTTCCGCTTGCAGAAGAAGGCGAGATGCATATTGGGTATGTGACACATAAGAAGACGAAACCTAGCAGATTAGGGGCGATTTATCTGGAAGCGTTGAAGAGGCATGCACAATAATTTTATATATGTTTAAAGAAAGGTCATA
>OLSK01002660.1_pt1 | contig 10956 bp, 10 predicted proteins | sample 1672781 | NCBI WGS metagenome assembly OLSK01 (sample SAMEA3136723, study PRJEB25190) | human gut metagenome | biome: human gut; feature: human-associated habitat; material: faeces | place: Austria | collected 2013 | reverse complement strand
TTCGTTTTTGACAACATTTCAATGACCTCTTTAGTGTTTTCGAACCAGCTTTTGCCGGTTCTATTGTTTAACTTTTAATTTTTCGGTAAAAATTTACCGAAGTATTGTCTATTTGTTAATTCAATCATTTATTCGTTCTTAATCAGAAGAGGGGAGCTCCTTTGTAATAATCCACCAACTTGCACTTCATGAGATAAAGCAACTTCTTCTGTAACAAGTCCGCTTTGGAAGATAATAAAGTAGATGCGCTATTCTGTACATCAATCGGACTCATCAATCCCTCTTCATATTTACGTTTGGTAATTTCGTAGGCAATCTTGTCCGAATCCACCTTCTTCTGCATCTGAATGGCCTCTTTTGCATATCCTTGGCGATCCAGTACCGATTGTTCGATAGCCGTATGCAATTGTCTTAACACTTCGGACTTGGTCTCTTCTGCTATCCGCATGTTGTTCCGTGCTTTTCGCAAATTCGTCACCTTGCTCAATCCGTCAAATATAGGAAAAGATAACGAGAACCCTATATATTCACCTCGGTTGTTAGTGAACTGCTCGCTGAAAGGAGTGCCTTTGGATTCAGAACTTAGGTTCTTGAAATAGTTGGTATTGATGCCCGCATTGAAATAAATGCTGGGTAATAACCTTCCTTTATAAATCCTATATTCATATTTGCTTTGCTTTAGCAGGTAATCGGCTTGTAAAGCAGTCGTGTTGTTGTTGCTCGCATAATCAAAAATCTCGGCGACGTTCTCCATCGCCGGCAGGTAGTTTAGGGCAGGGACAACCGTGTCCAACGTCAAGATGCTGTCTGCCGGATAGTTCATGACCTCTTTCAGTTTGACCATTGCGGAATTGTATAAATTCGTCTGATGAGTCAAAGAGTAATCATCCGCAGCAGCTTGGGCTTCGAACTGCGCAACGTCCGCACGCCCTTTTTGTCCCAATTCCGCTTGTCTACGAGTCTTGTATAGAGTGCGGTTGCTCTCTTCCAATTTCTCCTGCGCCATTTTGATGGTACCTTTGTAATATACAGCATCCAAGAAATATTGCATCGTTTGCAAAGCCAAGTCCTCTTTTGCCTTTTCAACATCGTTTATACCCATTTTCCTGTTTGATTTGCTCATCAACCATTGATTGATGAGTTGTCCGCCTGTGAAAAGAGGGATGGAGAGAGATCCATTGTAGTTGTTGTTGAATGTTGATACATCATTATAGGTATTTGTCTCAGGGTCAATTGTACGTCCATAATTGTATTGAGCCCCGATGCTTGCGTTAACAGAAGGGAAAAACGATGCGACAGCGGCATTGCGTTCCGCTTTATAGGAATCCGCTTGGTGCATTTGTTTCTTGACTGAAAGGCCATTGTTGGCTGCATAATGCATGCAGTCGTCCAAAGACCAGCTTTTCTCCTGTGCGTTCATTGAACCTATCAGGCTCAAACTTAGTAATGTTATTACGTATTTTCTTTTCATATTCAAATTGATTTTCTACTATTCATAATGCAAATAGTGTGCCAAAGTAGTTATATGCTTATTAATCAGGTATTTCGTATTTTGGGCAAAAATAAAAGTGTCAAAAAATTGGACACTACTGTCCAATTTTTTGACACTTTCAATCCTTGTTTGGCTATGATTTGTGGAATCTGTCGTCTCTTAAAACTAAAAATAATATAAAAAGGAACCTGTTAAATCGTTCTCTTTTCCGGATTTCAGTTATATTTGCATTATAACGAACAAGTTGCGCATAGTTCGCACGTCAATGTTGGAACTGGCAGGCAAGAATAAAAGCAAACTAAATAACTTCTAAAAAATGACACGCTATGAAGAATCTCATTTTTATTTTATCCGTGCTGTTCCTTGCGTTGGGAACGATGGACGCCTATTCACAGAACTGGTTCAAGAAAGTGGGTGATAAAGCGACGGACACTGCCAAACGCAGGGTCGAGCAAAAGGTGGAAGAAAAGACCAGAAAGGCGGTCGATGATGCGTTTGACGGCAAAATAGGCAAGGACAAGAAGAGTAAGAAAGACAGCAAAAAGAGCGACAAGAAAACCAAGAACGGCAAGAATAACGAAGTCGATGAAGTGTATGATGATGGGGAAGATAAAGCTATTAAAAGCAAGCCGCAGAAAGCCCAATCGCCCGAAATAACGCATGCCAAGATTGATTTCGTGCCTGGAGATGATGTCTTCTTTGTGGATAGTCTTGCCAATGAACCTATGGGCGAGTTCCCTTCGATGTGGGATTTGAAATCGGGAAATGCGGAAGTGGCAAGTGTCAATGGCGTGAAATGTATAAATTTGGTAGGGAAAACGACCATCACTCCGTTTATGGAAGAGAAACATTATTTGCCGGATGTCTTTACTTTGGAATTAGATGTCCTTTATCCGGTTTCAGAAGAGGGCGTAGGCACGAATGATGGTTTTCATTACTCTTTCTATGATGCTTTGAACAATAAGGTGATTGGATTGACTTTGGGATTGATGCATCCTTCCAATAAGACCCAAAGTGTTAGTTATGATTGGATAAATGGAGAAAGTGAGAATGAAGGGCAAACAGATTTGAATTTTAAGAGAGGCGAGTTCAATCATATTGCCATATCTTTCAATAAGCGTGCATTGAAGGTTTATGTGAACGGGTCGCGAGTAGTGAATATTCCACGCTGCAATGCGCCTGCCTATTTTACGCTTTATGGAGAAACAGGGGCGAGAGGAGCAGGGCAATTCATCACCAATATCCGTATTGCTAAAGGGAAATAATCAAACGAAAAGAAGCTTTATTTTATATAACCGTTGTTTTGAAAAAAATATTGGACGTTTTTGAAAAAACATTGGACGTTTTCAAAAATTCCTCGTGATGTTTTTGAAAAAACAACGGTATGTTTTTTCGACACATTTTATCCATGTTTGAACGGTGTTTTTCATTGCTTGCCAACTCCTGTGTATACGGCATAATCGTATGGAATATAAAAGCGATGTGCCAAAATAACTATTTGACACACCGCTTTAGATAGCTTTGTCAGCAGAATCTACTGCTTTGTTCTGTCTCTTTGTTTATGCTTTTACTGCCACAATCTCGATTTCAACCAAAGCATTCTTTGGCAAAGTCTTGACAGCAACGGCAGAGCGAGCTGGAAAATCAGCATTGAATTGAGAAGCATATACTTCATTCATGGCTGCAAAATCACCCATGTCTGCTAAGAACACGGTCGTTTTGACAACATCGTCAATAGTATATCCGGCAGCTTCCAAGATACCTTTCACATTCTTGAAAGATTGTTCTGCTTGGGCTTTTACTCCTCCTTCAGGGAACTCGCCTGTTTCAGGAATCAAGCCCAACTGGCCTGATGCAAACAACATGTTTCCTACTTGGATAGCTTGGCTATAAGGACCGATTGCAGCTGGTGCATTTTTTGTCGCAATTACTTTTTTCATGTCTTTAGATGTTTAATAGTGTTATTTTGATTGGTTCATCCGTTGACGAACCACTTCATAAATCAAAATGGATGAAGCGACAGAAACATTGAGAGAACCGATTGTCCCGAACTGCGGAATCTTAATCATGGAGTCACAAATCCTCAGGTTTTCAGAGGAAACACCCGTGTCTTCTGCTCCCATGACGATGGCGGTCGGACCCTCATAATGAATTTCTGTATAGTTCTCTGCTGCTTTTTCAGAGGCAGCGTAAACTTTTACCCCGCTTTGCTGCAAGAAGCGAATCGCATCATGGATGCTTTTTTCTTTGCAGACGGGCAAGATATGCAATGCTCCAGCCGAAGTTTTTATGGCGTCGGCATTGACGCTGACACTGCCTTTTGACGGAATCACAATGGCATCAACTCCGGCGCATTCGCAAGTCCGGGCAATGGCTCCAAAGTTGCGCACATCGGTTATGCCATCCAACAAAACAATAAAAGAATCACGCCCTTGCTCATATAAGAAAGGAATAATATCTTCTAATTTCTGATAAGTGACAGCGGAGACAAATGCAATGACGCCTTGGTGGTTCTTCCGGGTATAACGATCCAACCGCTCTTGTGGGACACGTTGGACTTGTATGAGCCTGCCTTTTAGAATGTCAAATAATTCTTTTGCTAATTCTCCCTGCAAATCCCGACGTATTAATATCTTGTCTATCTCTTTGTCGGCTTGAATCGCTTCAATAACCGCCCTGATTCCAAAAATTAGTTCACTTTCCTTCATGCTATTTTTTATTATTCGATGCCAATTTTACTTGTGATTCACATTCAACAATCTTGCAATATTCGCATAATTTCTTGAAATATGCAAGAGATTCCTCCTTTAATTTGTGCAATTGGTGGATAATGGCTTTTCTCTCACTCGAATATCTTTTCAATGAGAATAAGCGTCATGAAGCCAAGCAATAGTGAATAGGTCGCCTGTTTCTCATAACCATGTGCATGCGTTTCCGGTATCATTTCATCACTGGTCACATAGAGCATGGCTCCCCCGGCAAATCCTAACATGAGCGGCAATAGGAAGATGGATAGATTGCCCAAGCCGAATCCAATCCAAACACCAGCTACTTCAAGCAAGCCGATAAGGATAGATATGATGAATGTGCGCAAGCGTTTTATTCCAGCCAAAAGTAGTGGTGCAATGACAACCATCCCTTCGGGAATGTTCTGAATGGCAATGCCTAAACTGACCGCCCACGATGCACCTTCCGTGTCGCTCATGCTTACGCCGGCAGCCATGCCTTCCGGCAACTTATGCAAAGCAATAGCCATGACGAAAAGAAGAATGTGGTTGAGCGTGGAATTATTTCTGTGCGCTTCTTTGTCCAAACCCGTGATATGGTGTAGATGAGGGATAATCAAATCAAGCACATTGAGGAATAACGCTCCTGACATGACGCCAATGACAACAAGCCACCAATGAGTTGTCATCTCAAAAGCCGGCACAATCAAACCGATGGTTGAAGCCGCGAGCATGATGCCAGCGCAATATCCTAATACTGTATCGTTCCATTTGTGAGGCAGCTCCTTGATTATGAATCCTAAAATGCTCCCAATTATGGTCGCCCCGCAGAGCCCCGCTGCACTAATCCAGACTTGTGTCATTTGTTTTTTGTTACAAAGGTAATAAATCTTCGTGTGCCTGGGTAAAGCAATCCATATTTGTGATGATTTCCCGTGAAATGAAGAATAAAAATATTTTCCAAGCCAATCATTAGTAGTATTATTTATTATCTTTGCAACATATTTCGCTTTTTGGAATAAAATTAGGATGCTAATGAGGATTTGGCTATACAAAAAGCAAGGATAATAGAGATTACAAAAGTAAACGAATAATATGTACAGAACAAGAACATGTGGCGATTTGCGTTTAGCTGATGAAGGCTTGATTGTCAAGTTAGCTGGCTGGGTGCAGAAAACACGTAAAATGGGTGGAATGACTTTCGTGGATCTCCGCGATCGTTATGGAATAACACAGTTGGTGTTCAACCAAGAAGTAAATGCAGAGTTGTGTGAACAAGCAAACAAGTTGGGACGAGAATTTGTGATTCAGGTAACAGGTGTTGTGCGTGAACGTTCCAGCAAGAATGCTAACATTCCCACAGGCGATATCGAACTGATTGTATCGGAACTGAATGTCTTGAATACGGCAGTGACTCCTCCGTTTACAATTGAAGACGAGACAGATGGCGGTGACGATTTGCGTATGAAGTATCGTTACTTGGATTTGCGCCGTTCAGTAGTTCGTAAAAACTTGGAATTGCGTCACAAAATGGCATTTGAAGTTCGCAACTATTTGGACAAGCAGGGATTTTTGGAAGTGGAAACACCAGTATTGGTCAACTCTACTCCGGAAGGAGCTCGTGACTTTGTCGTTCCTTCCCGAATGAATCCAGGACAATTCTATGCGTTGCCCCAATCTCCTCAGACATTGAAACAACTTTTGATGGTTTCAGGTTTTGACCGCTATTTCCAAATCGTGAAGTGTTTCCGTGATGAGGATTTGCGTGCAGACCGCCAACCGGAGTTTACCCAGATTGATTGCGAGATGAGTTTTGTTGAGCAAGAGGATGTGATTGAAACATTTGAAGGAATGGCAAAACATCTCTTCAAGACAATTAGAGGAATCGAGATAAAAGAACCGTTCTTGCGCATGACATGGCAAGACGCTATGAAATATTACGGAAGCGACAAGCCGGATTTGCGTTTCGGCATGAAGTTTGTCGAATTGATGGATATCATGCAGGGACATGGCTTCTCTGTGTTTGATAATGCCAAATATATCGGTGGTATTTGCGCAGAAGGAGCAGCCCATTATACCCGTAAACAATTGGATCAATTGACCGAGTTCGTGAAACGTCCTCAGGTTGGAGCCAAAGGAATGGTTTATGCTCGTGTGGAAGCAGATGGCACAGTTAAGTCAAGTGTGGATAAATTCTATACTCAAGAAGTATTGCAGCAGATGAAAGAGGCGTTCGGGGCTAATCCGGGCGACTTGATTTTGATTTTGTCTGGTGATGATGCGATGAAGACCCGTAAGCAATTATGCGAACTTCGTTTGCATGTTGCAGAACAATTGGGCTTGAGAGACAAGAACAAGTTTGCTTGTTTGTGGGTAATCGACTTCCCGTTGTTTGAGTGGAGCGAAGAAGATCAACGTTTCTATGCAATGCACCATCCGTTTACAATGCCGAATCCGGATGATATACCATTGTTGGATACAGATCCGGGAGCAGTTCGTGCCAATGCGTATGACATGGTTATCAATGGTGTGGAAGTCGGAGGTGGTTCTATCCGTATCCACGATAGCCAGTTGCAAGACAAGATGTTCAAATTGCTTGGATTTACAGAAGAACGTGCCCAGGAGCGCTTTGGCTTCTTGATGAATGCGTTTAAATATGGTGCACCTCCTCACGGAGGATTGGCTTACGGTTTGGATCGTTGGGTTTCCTTGTTCGCTGGTTTGGATTCTATCCGTGACTGTATCGCCTTCCCGAAGAATAATTCAGGAAGAGACGTGATGTTGGATGCTCCGGGCGTATTGGACGATTCTCAATTGGACGAATTGCATTTGAAAGTAGATTTGAAATAAGGTACAAATATGGTGAAGATAAAGGAAGTATTAAAGCTGATAGAAGAGGTCGCTCCGATTCCATTGCAGGAAAACTATGACAACTGTGGTGTACAGGTCGGGGATGTCAATCAAATGGCAAGCGGGGCTTTGCTCTGTTTGGATGTGACGGAAGCTGTGATTGACGAAGCCTTGGATTTGGGTTGTAATCTGATTATATCTCACCATCCGTTAGCTTTTCGTTCGTTTAAATCCCTGACTGGGAAAAATTATATAGAACGATGTTTAATCAAGGCATGTAAACATGACTTGGTGATATATGCCGCACATACGAGCTTGGACAATGCCTACAATGGTGTCAACTATAAGTTGGCGTCATTGTTCGGGCTGACCAACGTGCGAGTGCTCAGCCCGCAGAAACAGATGTTGTTGAAATTGGTCACTTTTGTGCCCGAATCGCATGCGGATATCATGCGCAATGCCTTGGCAAATGCAGGTGCGGGACACATAGGCAACTACGATTCTTGCAGCTTTAATGTCTCTGGTGAGGGGAAATTCCGGGCGGCTTCAGATGAATGCAACCCGTATTGCGGAGAAATAGGCGTATTGCACAGCGAACCTGAAGTGCGGATTGAAACCGTGCTGCCGGCATATAAAAAGTCCAATGTGTTACGTGCTTTGTTGGCTTTCCATCCATACGAAGAACCTGCTTATGATTTCTATCCATTGGAAAACACATGGGATCAAGTAGGAGCGGGCATTGTAGGCGAACTCCCCGAGGAGGAAGGTGAGATTGCTTTCCTTCAGCGGATAAAGAGAATGTTTGACGTGGACACGATACGTCATTCGGCGTTAATAGGCAAACCTATCCGTGAAGTTGCGATTTGCGGAGGAAGCGGCGCGTCTTTAATCAACGATGCCATTAATTATGGCGCTGACATATTTATTACAGGAGAAGCGAAATACAATGACTTCTATGATGTGGAAGACCGTATATTATTGGCGGTGATTGGCCATTATGAATCTGAGATTTGTACAAAAGAAATATTTTATGAAATAATTTCAGAAAAAATGCCTACCTTTGCCCTGTATTTGTCGAATGTTAATTCAAACCCAGTAAAATATTTATAGAATGGCAACAGAGAAACAATCAACTGAAAAAGAGTATACAGTTGAAGAAAAACTTTACTCGCTGTATCAGCTTCAGAAGATAATGAGCGATATAGATAAAATCAGGACTCTTCGTGGTGAATTGCCTTTGGAAGTTCAGGATTTGGAAGACGAGATAGCCGGTTTGGAAACTCGTATGCGGAATTATCAAGCAGATATCAAACAGTTTGAAGTGTCTGTCAATGATCAAAAGCATAAGATTTCAGAATCAACTGGTTTGATTGAAAAATATAAAGCGCAGTTGGACAACGTGCGTAATAATAGAGAATATGATAATCTTTCAAAAGAAATCGAATTTCAGGGTTTGGAAATGGAATTTTCTGAAAAAAGAATCCGTGAGTTCAATGAAAGTATTGCTCAGAAGAAAGATGATATTGCTCAATTGAAGGAGATTTTAGAAGGCAGAAAAGCGGACTTGGCTCAGAAAAAACAGGAGTTGGATCAGATTATCGCTGAAACTAAACAGAGCGAAGAGAACTTGCGCGACAAAGCTAAGCAGCTGGAAACGCAAATTGATCCTCGTTTGTTGAAAGCCTTCAAACGTATTCGCCAAGGTGCGCGTAATGGTTTGGCTGTTGTTTATATCCAACGTGATGCTTGTGGTGGTTGCTTCAATAAGATTCCGCCTCAGAAACAATTGGATATCAAACTTCGTAAGAAGATTATTGTGTGTGAATATTGTGGTCGAATAATGATTGATCCGGAGTTGGCTGGTGTTGAAGAATAATTATCAATAGTAATATTTTCAAAATAAAGGGCGCGAGGAGTACTGTTGTATTTTCTCGCGTTTTTGTTATTTGGTTCTTTATATATGTTAGATAGAGTTCGTTCGTTTATCAATAGGCACAAGCTTTTAGATATTAATGGCGGAGTTGTGTTGGTCGGATTAAGTGGAGGTGCAGATTCTGTTTCTTTGCTTGATATTCTGTGCAGATTGGGATATGATTGCGTTGCTTTGCATTGTAATTTCCATTTGCGGGGAGAAGAATCTGAAAGAGATGAAAGTTTTGCCAAGGCATACGCTGAAGAAAAAAGAGTGCCGTTTTATAGAATTGATTTCCCAACAACCTTGTTTGCAGAAAAGAATCGGATATCCATAGAGATGGCGGCACGCCAATTGCGTTATGATTGGTTTGAAGAGATGCGCATCAAACTGAATGCTCAAGCTATTGCGGTCGCACACCATCGTGATGATAGTGTTGAAACTTTGCTGATGAATTTGATGCGTGGTTCCGGTATACGTGGTTTGGTCGGCATTCGTCCTAAGAATGGACACGTAGTCCGTCCTTTATTATGCGTTTCAAGACAAGAAGTCCTGAATTGGTTGGAGCTGACGAACCAGAATTATGTGACGGATAGTACAAACCTTTCGGATGAATATACGCGTAATTATATACGCCTTCATATATTGCCAGGCATGGAGCAATTGAATCCGTCCGTCAGATTGACTTTAGCTCGCTCCGCAATGCATTTGGCGGCAGCGGAAGAAATATATATGTCTGTGATAGAGAAAGCAAAAAAGGAATTGAGGAAAGAGAATAGTTTATCCGTTTCCCGATTACTTTCCTATCTTACAAGATTGTCTCCTATCCTGCACCGGAGACAATCTTGTATGAATTGCTTCGTCCGTATGGCTTTACCCGTCAAGTCGTTTCTTCTCTTTTCGCCAGCTTGGATGGAGAATCAGGCAAATCATTTTATTCCCCTTCAGGATGGAGGGTTATTAAAGATAGGGATTGTCTGTTAATCGGAAAGAAAGAAACCAAACAAGAAGTGTTGGTATTTACGAAAGAGCAGTCATCCCAATTGCTTCAGAATTATCCGATAGAATGGCAGTTGCTTCCCTACGAGCCAGATTTCCATTTTGAAACGAATCCCAAAGTAGCTTATTTTGACTATGAAAAGTTGGCAGATACATTGTCGTTGCGCCATTGGGAAAAAGGAGATTGGTTTGTCCCGTTTGGTATGTGCGGAAAGAAAAAAGTGAGCGATTTTTATACTGACCATAAGTATTCTTTAGAAGAAAAAGAAAAACAATGGCTTTTGTGCAGCGGTAATGATATCATTTGGGTTGTGGGAAAGCGAGCTGATAATCGTTATAAAGTAACTTCTGCTACAAAAATAGTGTTAATCGTAAAAAAAAAGTAGTCAGATAACATTGTACAACAGAAAAAATTGTATATTTGCATCGATTTAGAATCTACGTTTTTCCAAATAAAATAGATTCTTACTTCGCAAAGTACCCAAGGTACATTCGTTGCATCATAAACGACATCAGTTATAATTATCCATTATATAAAAGAAATAAACTCATGCTTCGGTTAAAATCATTGTTGATATAACTGAAAAGCTGAGGTTGAATATTAGTATAAAATATGCAAAAATACAACATTTTAGAGTTAAATGAAAAACTCCTTCCAGAGCTTCAATCTATAGCTGCGGAATTGGGCATTAAAGATACAAAATCACAGGTAAAAGATGAATTGATTTATAAGATTTTGGATCAACAAGCAATTTCTTTTGCAGGCATACAGGTTGGCAAAGAAAAAGAGAGGGAGGCGAAAAGGGCTGAAAAGAAAAGAGGTCGTAAACCAAAAGCGGCAGTGGAAACAACTCCGGATTCTGTAGAAGAACCAATGACAGAGACTGCTGATACAAAGGCCAAGCCTGAAAAAAAACGTCGCCAGCGTGTTGACAAGACTGTGAAATCAGAAGGAGGTATAGTAGAAGAGCCAGTTG
>OLSK01002655.1_pt1 | contig 10975 bp, 5 predicted proteins | sample 1672781 | NCBI WGS metagenome assembly OLSK01 (sample SAMEA3136723, study PRJEB25190) | human gut metagenome | biome: human gut; feature: human-associated habitat; material: faeces | place: Austria | collected 2013 | reverse complement strand
TGCGGAAGAACTTGGTGCCATGCAGCTTCATCGAATCCAAAGCGAGGGCCATGGCTGCGGCCAGAAACAGCATGATCGGCACCTGGAATACGGTGAAGATAGTGACGCGGCCCACCGAGCTCCAGAACTGCGGATCCTGAATCAGTCGGGCGTAGTTCTCGAAGCCGACGAACTTGGTGCCGCCGACCATCTGCTTCTTGAAGAAGGAGATGTAAATGGCGTACACAATTGGGATGATGAACACGAAGACGAACACCACGGCGAACGGCCACATGAACTTCCAGCCGCGCCAGTCGGCCTTGTGCTTGTTGACGCGGGCCTCGGCCGTGTGCAGATCCGCCTCCTCAGGCAGGATTCCCACCGTTGGCTGCGGGGCTGCGGCCATTGTTTGATCGGACATAATCGATTGCTTTCTTGGAATACGGATTGCTGTGCTGCGCCCGCTACCAGGGGGTCGCTCGATTGGAGCGGTCACGTCAGGCGAGGGCACGGGAAAGCGGGGACACTGGGGAGCATCCCCGCTTTGGGAGATCGGGCGGCTAGGCGGAAGGAGAGTGGCCTAGCCGCAGGTTTTGATTGTTGGTCAGTGCCGGATGTACCGGCAATAGATCGGTTGCGTCACTTGACGGTGACGTTGTAGCCCTGCTGCTTGCCTTGCTCGGCGAGCTTGTTGGCATAGTTTTCAAGCGCCTTCTCCAGGGTGATGTCGCCGGAGTAGGCCTTGGAGACTTCGTCGCCGTAAGCGGTCTGGGCGTACGGGTTGTACGGCAGGTACTGGAACTTCTCGGTCGGGCGCTGAGCCGCGGCGGAAAGGACTTCGTTGACGTTCTGACCGCCGAAGTAGTCGTTGGTCTTCTTGTTGGACTCGGTGGTCGGGTCGGTGAAGGAGTCGGACCGGAGGATCTTCTTCAGGGACGGGAAGGTACCGGTGTCGGCCATGGTCTGAGCGCCCTCGCCATGAGTCATGTACTCAACGAGCTTGTAGGCAGCGGCCTGGTTCTTGGACTGCGAGGTGACGGCAAGTGCAGAGCCACCGTCTTCGGCGGAGACTTCCTTGCCTTCCTCCCACTGCGGCAGCTGGGCGACGCGCCAGTTGCCGGCCTGATCGGGGGCGCCGGTCATGAGGTTGATCGGCATCCAAGCGCCGATGGTCAGGGAGGCGAGGGTGCCATCGTTGAGCTCGCGGTTCCAATCGTCGGACCAGTTCGGGGTCTTGGCGTCCACGAGGTCTTCGTCGATGAGCTTCTGGACGAATTGGATATAGCGCTGCATGCCCTCGTCCTTGGTCATGTTGATGGTGATGTTCTCGCCATCGACCTTCCACGGCTGGGCACCGGCCTGCCAGATCTGGGCGGTGAACGGCTGATAGTCGTTGGAGGTACCGGCCAGATTGGTGATGTAGGAGCCGGTGGCACGGATCTTCTTGGCGGCCTCGTAGTAGTCGTTCCAGGTCTTGATGGACTCGCCGTCCACGCCGGCCTTGTCGAACACTGCCTTGTTGTAGAAGAACATTTCGGGGCCGGAATCAATCGGCAGAGCGTACGGCTTGTTGTTGTACTGGAGCTTGTTCCACGGGCCGGCGGCGAAGTCGTCGGCGAGTTTGTCGGCGCCGAATTCGCTCAGGTCCACGAGGCCATCGGTGACGGCGAACTGGGTGACGGTCGGATCTTCGAGCATCACGACGTCAGGGGCGCCGTTGCCTGCGGCGATGGCGTTGGAGAGCGCGGTGGAGGTCTTCTCGGCGGTGCCGGTGTTGTTGAACTTGACGGTGATGCCGGGGTTGGCCTTCTCGAAGTCAGCGAGGATTTCCTTCATCGAGTTGCCGGAATCCCAGCCCCAGAACACGAGTTCGGCCTTGTCAGAGTCACCCTTGTTGGCGCCGTTGTCGTTGCTGCTGCCGCAGGCGGCGAGACCGACGAGCGTGGCCACGGCTGCCGTTGCCGCGATGACCTTCTTGGTGTTGCGCATGTTATCTCCTCCTGAGCCGTTGGGATTGGTCGTGGCTTCGGGACTTTGGACTTACCTTGGGCCTGGGTTCCTCGCCTGCGATATGCTCCGCTGACGGTCTTTTTTGGGGTGTTTTCTTTGGTACACCCGTGTACCAATATCTATGATGATACACCCGTGTACCAATTTGTCAAAATCAAGCGACACGCCTGATTTCCCGCCAAAACTCGCCACCTCGGGCACACAGAAGAATCTTCAGCCTCCGACATCCACAATTCCGAGAGCGTTCACATTCGTGGATGTCCAGCGCCAGACGGAGCCAGTTCGGCTAGTATGAATAGGCACCACCATAGCTGTATTGAGAGGAAGAGCACATGGCGGGACTGTTTCGGACTGCTTCCAAGCAGCCCAATCCTTTAGGAACAGCCATACGCACCCGCGGATCAGGAAAATATACATTCGGACTGGCTTTGAGTGCGGGTCTTGCCGGATTACTGTACGGCTACGACACCGTCTCCATCTCCGGTGCCATCGAATTCCTGCGCGCCAGATACGGGCTCAGTACTCTCATGGAGGGCCTCGTCGTTTCCTCCATCATGCTCGGTGCCGTCATCGGAGCGGCCACCGCCGGATTCCTTTCCGACCGATTCGGCAGGAAACGTATCCTTATTATCGGCGGCGCGTTCTTCCTCGTTGCGGCTGTATGGAGTGCGCTGACGATAGGTCCCATAGCGCTTATCGTGGCGCGCGTGGCCGGCGGCTACGGCATCGGCCTGACCGCCGCGCTGGCCGTCACATACATCACCGAATCGGCTCCGGCCAACATCCGTGGTCTGCTCGCCTTCTCTTATCAGCTGCTTGCGGTTTGCGGTATCTTCCTGACCAACGTCATCAACTACATCATCGCCTCCCACGGATCAAACGACTGGGATATCGCCACTGGATGGCGCTGGATGCTGGGATTAGGCGCGATTCCGGCCGCCACCTTCCTGCTGGCTATGCGGAGGGCACCGGAAAGCCCACGATTCCTCATTCAGATAGGCAGAACCGATGAAGGTTTCGCGGTGCTCGAGCACATCCTCGGCACCGAACGCGCACGCCTGCGCACCGATGACATCCAAGCCTCGGTCAAACTGGAAACCGAGATGTCGCACGAATTCCATGATTTGTTCCGTCCAGGCCTGCGACGGGCACTCGTCATCGGCATCTTTCTCGCCGTGTTCAACCAGTTCATCGGCATGAACGCCATTTCCTACTATGGGCCGGTGATGTTCTCGGATCTCGGGTTCGCCGGGGACACTCAGTTCCTCGCGGCCGCCAGCGTAGGCGGCATGGAGCTGGTGGCCACCGTGGTAGGCATGTACCTGATCGACACGTTCGGCCGTAAACGTCTTATGGAAATAGGCACCGGCATGATGTGCGTGTTCGCGCTATGCATTTCGGGCTCGTATTTCATGGGCAATTCGCTGCTGACGCTTATATTCGTCATGGCGTTCACCATATCGTTCGCCTTTTCGATGGGACCGATTCCCTGGATTGTGATTCCCGAGCTCTTCCCCACGTATCTGCGCGGTCGCGCCACCGGATTGTGTGTGATGTGTCTGCTGTTCGCCAACTGGATCATCGCACAATTCACGCCGATGATGATCGATGGATTGGGCGGCGGCATATCGTTCGCGATTTTCGCGGTTCTGGATCTGATTTGCCTGTTCGGCATCGTGGCGTTGGTGCCGGAGACAATGGGACGCACGCTGGAGGAAATCGAGCATCTATGGCAGCCGAAAACCGATTTGGCCTACGCAAAATACGCGCTGAGCACGGCTGATGCGAATATCCGCCACGCGGAAGCCACGCTGCGTCGTATTGAAAACGAACGTCAGCAGGCATTGGGCATTATGGATGCGGCTGAGCGGGCTCGCGCTGCGGCACAGCAGAAGATTTTCGCCATAGAGACCGCCAAAAGGGTCGAGGCAGAACGGCTGGAGGCGCAGCGCGCTGCCGAGGAAGCCGCCAAGGCAGCGGCGAATATGGCTGCAGAAGAAGACACGGCAGCGACCGTCTCGGAAGTTACGACGGATGAGAACGTGCCGTCGCTTATGCGGCGTACGAGGGGCGCTGTTCTGGTTGGTAAGTCATCCAGTAGACGGCACGACGGTGAGTATACGGACGGCTCTGCGAACGGCCCTGCGGATGGCTCTGTGGATGGCTCCGTGACTGACTCTGCGGATGGTGCGATGCTGGACGGCGCGGCGGCCGAGGCAGCGGCCAGCGCAGCAGTCGCGGCCTTGGCCGATTCACTGCCCGACGATCCATTCACGCTGGCGAATCGGCCGACTACGCGCAGTGGTGCGGATGATACAGATAGCGTTGATGCCGCAGATGCCGTTGATTCCGCGAATGACGCGAATCGAAACCGCAAGCAGACAAATGCCGTGCAGCCGGCACATATGGCCTCTATTGAGCACGCGCACAGTGCCGATACGCCTCGCGGAGTGTTGTTGCCCAGTGCCGACGAGGATTCCTACAGCGAGCATTCCTTCGCCGAGACGGATGACGACCGCGAGGCTCAGGCCATCGACGCGGCCCTCGACTCTCTGGATGCCCTTATCAGAGGCTGATATATAAGGAAATCCTGTATTGCAGAGTATTGCGGCCTGTGACTGTGCGACTTTACAGATTCAGCACCGCATCGGCAACGCGCATGGCGGATTCACGGTGAGAGACCAGCACCACAGCCACGTCTTGCCCCTTATCCGCATTCTGCTCGCTCTTGGACAGCTCATGAATGGAACGCAGAATGATGGCTTCATTCAAGGCATCCAGACGACTGGTCGGCTCGTCGAAGAGCACCAAGTCGGCATTGCGCAGGAATACACGGGCCAAGCCGATGCGCTGGCGTTCGCCTTCAGACAGTCGGTCGCCCAGCTCGCCCACCTGGGTGTCGAGCCCATCCGGCAGGGAATCGATCAGGTCGAGCACGGATGCCTTGGCGAGGGCTTCGCGGAGTCGGGCGTCAAGAACACCGGCCGCTCCCCCATCGCGAATCTCTGCCTCGGGCAAGGCGATAAGCAGGTTATCGCGAATCATGCCGTCGAACAGGTGGGTCTCCTGACTCATCATGGCCTGAATACGGCGGCGGGCATGCACATCGATTTGCGGTAGCGGCGTGCCGGACAGCGTCACTTGGCCGCGCTGCGGATCCCAATAGCGCATCAGCAGCTTCAGCATAGTGGACTTGCCCCGGCCGGACGGGCCTTGGATACCGAGGATGCCGTGCTGCGGCACATCGAGCGAGAAGTCGGCGAGAATCGCCTCGCTCTCCTCCCCCGGGTACGCGAAGATGACGCGGTCAAGGCGCATGCCCTCATAATCCGAGTTCGCAGTGCCAGTTTCCACCACGGCCGGCGCTTCGTCCATCAGACCGAACAGACGACGGGCGGAGGCGAAGGTCTGGGTGAGGTTCGCGGGCAGGGCGGCGAGCGCCAGCGTCGGCCCGAACGAGCTGGCGAGCAGCGCGAAGGCGGCGACCAGCGCCGGGATATCGTAGAGGTTCACGCCGGCAAGATTGATGGCGATGCCGGCAGCCGCCGAGGTAAGCAATGCAACCAGCAATCCGCCGACACCGGCGAACCGGCCGTTGACACGGCTGAGTTTGGCATGGTCACGCCATAGCGCGCGCGTGCGGTCTTCGATGGCCTGCGCACGATCTTCACCCCGACCGAATCGGATGATCTCGTCGAGACCGCGCATGTCGTCGAGCATCACGTTGTCGAGTTCGCCGGCCGCGCCACGGATGGCGGGGCCCAGATTGCGCACGCCGGTGGCGAAGAAGCGCGGCACAATGATGCCGATGATCAGATGGGAGACGATCAGCGCCAACGCCATCCAGGGGCTCAGCGTGGCCGCCACGATGGCGTAGACGATGGTGGTGGTCACGGCTATGGCCACGGGGCTGATGGTATGCGCGAAGAAGATTTCGAGCAGTTCCACGTCGGTGGTGAGCATGGCGATGAGGTCGCCCTTGCCCTTGCCGGCGAGCTTGGCCGGAGCGAGGCGGCGAAGGGCGGCGAAAGCCTTGGAGCGGAAGAGCGCGAGCAGGTGGAAGGCCACGTTGTGGTTCAGATATTGCTCAACGTAGCGCGTCAGGCCGCGCAACACCGCGCAAACAATCATGGCGGTGATTGCACCGGCCGCACTCATGCCCCACACGGGGTTGCCGGCGAGCGCGAATCCGGCGATGATGCCGAACACCGGTAGGAAGGTTGCGGCAAGGTGACCGATGGTGCCGGCCGTGGAAGCCGCGACCATAAGCCCGGCCAGTGGCTTGGCCTCCCCGAGTAGTCGCTTGATGACCTGGAACGTGCTCATCTCGGCCGGAGCTGCAGCCGGAGCTGCGCCCACAGCCGCCCCGCTCCCGCTGGCGGAAGCTGTCAGCGAAGCTGGCTGAGGGTGGTCAGCCCCAAAGTTCTCGATATCCGCCTGAGTAGTGAACAACTTGGCGTACACGCCGCCGGCCGCCATGAGTTCGGCATGCGTGCCGGTTTCCACCGACTTGCCGTGTTCGAGCACCACCACTTGGTCGGCGTGCTCGGCGTTGGCCATGCGATGGGTGATCATGATCACCGTCTTGCTGCGGGATTGCACCAGTTCGCGGATGGTCGCGAGAATCAGTTCCTCGGATTCCACATCCACACTGCTGGTGGCCTCGTCGAATACGAATACCGGCGAATCATGCAGAAGCGCACGGGCGATGGCGATACGCTGGCGCTGGCCACCGGACAGGTTGGCGGCGTCGGGCTCAATCGTCATGTCAAGGCCGTCCGGCTGCGAACGCACGAAGTCGGCGATACGGGCCTGTTCGAGCGCGTCCCAGAGACGGGAATCCACGGCGTCGGACGCGGCTTCACCGTTCTGGCCGTCATCGGGCAAAGCCATCAGAAGGTTCTCACGCAGAGTACCGGCAAACAGATGGCTACTGGCACCGATCAGGGTGATGGTTCGGGCGAGCGTCTCTCCGGACAGGTCGGATACCTTGACGCCGTTCAGCGTAAGCGAGCCTTGGTATCCGGTCAGCGTACCGGCAAGCAGCGCGGCAGCCGTGGATTTGCCGGAACCGGAGATGCCGACGATGGCGGTGAGTTGACCGGGGTAGGCAGTGAAGGTGAGGTCGGTGAGCGCAGGTGCCGGCGCGGAATTCGTTTGTTGAACGGCGGCACCGGAATCGGCGCTGTCATAGGAATAGCCGACGTGGTCGAAGCTGACGGTGATTCCGCCATCGGCCTTGGTACCGGCCTTGGTACCGGCATCAGTCCCGGCATCGGTACCAGCGGTGGCCGGCAGCGTGGCAGTGCCGTGGGCGGGCTCGGGGGTGTCCAGCAGGGCGAAGATGCGCTTGGTGGAGGTCATGCCGTTCATCGCCACGTGGAAGTAGGAGCCGAGCTGGCGCATGGGGATGAAGAATTCAGCGGACAGCAGCACGATCAGCAACAGTCCGGCGAGGGTGAGCGGGAAGCCCGCACCGAACGGCATCAGGTATTGCAGGCCGTAGGCCAGGTAGGCGAACGCACCGGGCAGGTGGGCGGCGAGCATAATCGGAGACCAGCCGGCGGCGCTGGCTCCTGCGGCGGCCGCGGCGGTATGCGCATACTGCCATAGAGCCACACCAATGCCGGCCGCCGCACCGCCGTAGGCCACGATATCCATGGCGGTCAGCGAGCGCAGCTGGATCTGCAGCACGCGCATGGTCATGACGCGGAAGCCTTCGGCCTTCTTGTCCATTTCGGCGGCGGCACGGTCGTCGGCGTCGAAGTTCTTCAGGGTTTCGAGGCCTTGCAGGTTGTCGAGGAATGCGGCACCCATGTCGGTGTATCGGCCCCAGTATTTTTTGAAGGCGCGGGCGGCGGTCATGGATACGATGCCGGTGACAATAATAATGAGCGGCGCGCAGACGAGCATGGTCACGGCGGCCGGCATGTTGATCGGCGCAATCACGGCGAACAGGGTGATCGGCGCAAGAATCGCATAGAAGAGCTGCGGCAGGAACAGTTCGAAGAAGCTTTGAATCTGCTCGACGCCTTCGCCGGCGGACTGGACCACATCCGAGGTCTTGACGCGCGACCTGTAGGACGGGCCGAGGGCCACCATTTTGCGGTACAGCTTGGAACGCAAAGCGAGCTTGACCCGTTCGGCGGCTTCGGTGCCGAGGCGTGTGGCGTGTGTGGTGGCCAGGTAGCGAACCAGCATGCAGACGATCGCCAAGGCCACGTAAACCATGAGGTCGCCGGCCATCGGGGCGACGGTGGTGCCCGGAACGCCGAACAGATTGGCGGGGCACTCGGAGGCCGAGGCGGCGTTACAGGAGAAAGTGTGTGGGTCGGCTGCGGCGAGCAGTCCTTGCAGCAGCATGACCAGCGAAAGCATGAAGCCGATATTGGCAAGCAGCCCAACCCACATCAGAGCCACTTTGCCGGCTATGAGCTTGCCGAGACCTGGTGCCAATTGGAACAGTCGTTTGTCGAACATGGTTCGCTTCCCCTTGCCGTGTTGTTGCGGTGTTGGTTGCCGTGGTACTGCAGTAGGTCTCGTCATGCATCAGTCGCGGGTGCCACCAATCGCATACCTGCACATACCGATGGCGTGCACTGCGCAATCCTATTTACCTTAGGCGAAAGCGCACATACACGCCAGACCTTCAGCTGAGACGACTGTCACGCTGAGCTTCGTTCCCAAATAAGAAGCCACAGACTCCCCAATGCCGACGCCGCCGATGATGCTGGAGCTGATGACCGGACCCTGCAGGGCCGGGCTCAGCACGTACTTGTCCTGCAGGAAGTCGATGGCTCCCGAAATGGACACGGTGTCATAACCGTAGAGCAAACCGGTTAGACACGGCGTTGTATACAATCCACAAAACCAGACAGACAACTTCTCCATTGCCCACAACGCGCGCAACCTTACGCCAGCGTAACCTAACTTGTCAGAATGGCTCGATTTTGTCAACAGCCATCACGCAACGCACGTAAGGACACGGCCCGCTTATGCTTGACCACTACACCACGCCTGGCGAATCCATCGAAATCCGCGACAACCAGACCATCTACTCCCTACTTACCGATCGCCTTGCCCGCACCGGCGCGGACACGGTAATCGCCGCCAAGAAAATCGGCCCCGGCCGCTGGCAGAACGTCACCACCGGCGAATTCCACGAGCGCGTGGTCTCAGCCGCCAAGGGCCTGATCGCGCTCGGCATCGCCAAGGGCGACGCGGTGACCATCTTTTCCTCCACCCGTCTCGAATGGGGCATTCTCGATTTCGCACTGGCCGCAGTGGGCGCGGTAAGCGTGCCGATCTACGACACCGACTCCGCCCCGCAAGCCCAGCGCATCATGAACGATTCGGCGGTCAAGCTGGCCTTTGCCGACAACCGCGAGCGCTTCGACCGGCTTGACTCGGTCAAGGACCACTGTCCTGCCTTGAAGCAGATTCTCATGATCGAGGGCAACGCGCTGGGCGCGCTCGAAGGTCTGGGCGTGGCTGTTTCGGACGAGGAACTGAACGAGCGCGTGGCCACCGTGCGCGCCGACGATCTGGCCACCATCGTCTACACTTCGGGCTCCACCGGCAACCCGAAGGGTGCCGAACTGACCCACAAGAACTTCGTGTCCATCACCATCTCCGCCTCGCAGGCGTTGCATGAAGTGGTGCTTGACGACCATCCGCGCCTGCTGCTCTTCCTGCCGCTGGCCCACTGCTTCGCGCGATTCATCCAGTACGCCTCCATCGCCTCCGATGACGGCGTGGTCGGTTATCTGCCGGACACCAAAACCCTGCTGCCGGACCTGCGTTCGTTTGAACCGACCTACCTGCTGGGCGTGCCGCGCGTGTTCGAGAAGGTATACAACGCCGCCTCGCACAAGGCCGGTGCCGGCTGGAAGGGCCGCCTGTTTGTCAAGGCCGCCGAGGCCGCGCGCGTCTGGAGCCGCAAGGAGCAGGCCGGCGAGCAGCACACATTTGCCGAAATCGCCGAGCGCGCCAAGTACGAAACGCTCGTCTACCGCACGGTGCGCGGCGCTCTGGGCCCGAAGATCAAGTACGTGGCCTGCGGCGGCGCACCACTGTCGCTCGATCTGGCGCATTTCTACAACGGCATCGGACTGCCGATGATTCAGGGTTATGGCATGACCGAAACCGCCGCCCCGTTCGCCGCCACGCGCGTGACCGACAATGTGATCGGCACCGTAGGCCAGCCCGCGCCCGGCTCCTCGATTCGCATTTCCGACGAAGGCGAACTGCAGGTCAAGGGCCCGAACGTGTTCCGCGGCTACCACAATCTGCCGGAGAAGACGGCTGAGGCGTTCACCGCCGACGGCTGGCTCAGGACCGGCGACTTGGCCGAGATCGATGACGCCGGCCGCATCATCATCACCGGTCGAATCAAGGACATTATTATTACCGCCGGCGGCAAGAACGTCTCCCCCATTCCGCTGGAGGAGGAGATCGCCAAGTGCCCGATTGTGGAGCACTGCGTGGTGGTGGGCGACCAGCGCCCGTTCATCGGCGCGCTGGTGACGCTCGATCCGGAGTCGCTGGCATTGTGGCTGCCCGCGCACGGCCTGTCCACGGAGACGCCGGTCGACCGGCTCGCCACGAACGCCGCGGTGCGCGAGGAGATTCAGCAGTACGTGGACAAGGCGAATGCGACGGTCTCGCGCGCCGAATCCGTACGCAAGTTCGCCGTGCTGGACACGCAGTTCACGCAGGAGAACAAGTGCCTGACACCGTCGCTGAAAGTGGTGCGCCCGGCCGTCAATCGCGTGTTCGCCGATGTGATCGACAACGAGATCTACAACGGCAAGCGGTGAAACGCGCGGTTCGTAATCCGACACAAAAAAGGGCCTTTTGAACCGCACCTCCGATCATCGAATCTGGATTACTCCAGTCCAACAATCGGGGTGCGGTTCAAAAGGCCCTTTTTTTGTGTCGGATTACGAACCGCGCGTCTCACCGCTTGCCGTTGTAGATCTCGTTG
>OLSK01002653.1_pt1 | contig 10978 bp, 10 predicted proteins | sample 1672781 | NCBI WGS metagenome assembly OLSK01 (sample SAMEA3136723, study PRJEB25190) | human gut metagenome | biome: human gut; feature: human-associated habitat; material: faeces | place: Austria | collected 2013 | reverse complement strand
GATGTGATGGAGACAAATGTTCCAACGATCGACGAGAACTGGGAACTAGAAGATGTCTTGCATTTGCTGGTGGATTCGCCATTTTTACCAGTTGTGACAGAAGAAAAAGTCTTTAAGGGGATCATTACCAGAAAAGAATTATTGAAGGCTGTGAACTATATGGTTCATGAATTAGAACGTCGGAACATCGTCTCTCCTAAAGTAGAAGAATTAAAAGAGAAAATCAATATCGTCAGTTAGACGAATGAGTAAAAACAAGGCAGTCGACTTTCTACCTTAAATGAAAAGTGTTTCAAAAGCACCCACTGAGAAGCTGATTCTCTGAAAAAGTGACTTATTTCAGAGGATTCAATTTTCTCAAAGCGCTTTTGAAACACTTTTTTGGTATAAAGATGAGTGAGGCAAGAGTAAAGTCTCGTTTTTGCTTAAGTTGCTTTTATTAGAATGACAAATCTAGATTATTTTAAAACGATTGGTGTATTAGGGATCGTGAAGCCAGCAGCAGTGAGCTCTTTGACATAAGAGCTTAGAAATTCTTCTTTTAACGCAAACTGTTTCCCATTTAACACGTAGCAAACCGTGCGGATCGCAAAGTTACTGTTCCCTAGATCAACTAGACCAAAAATCTCTGGTTGTGTTTGTAGTTCATCATTGTATTTTTCTGCCAAACGAGTATTTACTTGTTCAATGATACCGTAGATACGGTCATATCCTTCTTCTGGAACGATCCGAATATCTAATAAAACTTGCATATTTGCCCGTGAAAGATTGCTGATCGTTGTGATATTACGGTTAGGAATAAAATGGACTGTTCCATCTGTTGCTTTTAGCTGCAATGTTCGAATACCGACAGAAACAACTGTTCCTTCAATCGTCAAGTTCGCCAATTTTACATAGTCACCGACATCCATTTGCTGTTCCATAATAATGAAAAAGCCTGTGATGACATCGCTCATAAATCCTTGCGCACCTAACCCGATAGCAACCCCGGCAATTCCAGCTCCTGCTAATAGTGAGCCAATTGGAACACCGATAACTGATAAAATCGCATAGATGAAGAAGAAGCCCATCGTATAATGAAAAATGGTATTTAAAAGACTGTGTAACGTTTTTAAACGGCTTTCGTTTAGGACCGTCTTTTTAGCATACTGTTTAAATGATTTATCCATCAGATATTTTCCGATTCGATTGATCACGCCAAATAAGACGATCAAAAAAACTAAATAAAGTCCTTTCTGGATAAGTGTGGCTAGAATCCCATCCCAATCGATACCGTTCCAAAAACGTTGAAAGGCATTTACTTGGTTTGCTGCCTGTTCCGTCAATGTTTCTCCTGTAGAAGTGGTAGATGAAGCAGTAGCTAATTGTAAAAGCATAAAATCCCCTTTTCTATACTATTTGATGTACTTGTATTGTAACAATAACTGACACAAAAGAAAATCTCCATGAAAATATTTTAACGGGATATCTTAATTTCAGAAATTCACAAAAATTCAAATGACAAATAACAGTGATAGTGCTAAAATATTCAAAAAGCAATGATTGGTGGAATGAATATGCAATTGGATTGGAATAATTTAGGATTTTCATATATTAAAACTCCTTGGCGCTATGTAGCAAAATGGAAAGATGGGCAATGGGAAAAAGGGGAGTTGACAGAAGATAATTATTTAACAATCCACGAAGGTTCTCCAGCGCTTCATTATGGACAACAATGTTTTGAAGGATTGAAGGCTTACCGAAGAAAAGATGGAAAAGTAAACTTGTTTCGTCCAGACCAAAATAGTCAACGTTTGAATCAAAGTGCAAGACGGCTATTGATGCCGATGGTACCAGAAGAAATGTTTATCGATGCGGTCAAACAAGTCGTTAAGGCAAATGATGAATTTGTGCCTCCATACGGTACAGGAGCCACTTTGTATTTACGTCCCTTATTGATTGGGGTAGGAGAAAACATTGGCGTCCATCCAGCGCCAGAGTACTTGTTTGTTGTCTTTTGTACACCAGTAGGCGCATATTTCAAAGGTGGATTGAAACCAACAAAATTTATCGTATCTGATTATGATCGTGCTGCGCCAAAAGGTACAGGAGCTGCTAAAGTGGGCGGTAACTATGCCGCAAGCCTGTTACCAGGAACTGAAGCACAGGAATTGGATTATTCTGATTGTGTCTATCTTGATCCTGCTACCCACACAAAGATCGAAGAGGTAGGGGCTGCGAATTTCTTTGGAATCACGAAAGATGGTCAATTCATTACGCCACAATCACCATCTATTTTACCAAGTATCACGAAATATTCCTTGTTGCAATTAGCAGAAGAACGTTTGGGCTTAAAAGCGGTTGAAGGGGATATCTTTATTGATCAGTTGGATCAATTTGCAGAAGCAGGCGCATGTGGTACAGCAGCTGTCATCTCGCCAATCGGTGGTATTTACTATGAAAACAATCTTCATGTTTTCTATAGTGAAACGGAAGTCGGGCCTGTGACAAGACGCTTGTATGATGAATTGACAGGCATCCAATTTGGCGATGTAGAAGCGCCAGAAGGGTGGATCCAAGTGGTGGGATAAACCATTTGGAAAAAAATTTAATAAAAAAGGAAAGAATCCGCATCATACGGATTCTTTTCTTTTTAGTTAGATGATTAAGATAAATGAACACCTTTATCAACATAGATGATATCACCGATCATCCCGCTTGAAAGGGGACTGATCAAGAAGGCGCAGGCGTTCCCAACTTCTTCGATCGTAACACCTTGTTGGTCAGGTGTACGTGATTCAGATAACTGGATCAGTTTTTGATAATCTTTCACACCAGTAACGGCTAATGTTTTGATTGCTCCCGCAGAAATGCCGTTGACACGAATCCCTTTAGGTGAGAATTCTGCTGCCAAGTAACGGATAGCGGCTTCTAGTGAGGCTTTGGCGATCCCCATCATATTGTAATTTGGTATCGCACGTTCTGATCCTAGATAAGACATGCTGACGATCCCACTGTTTGGTGCAAGATACTTTTGCGCATATTTTGAAACAGCAATCAAAGAATAACTGCTGATATCTTGCGCTAATTGATAACCATCTCTGGAAATATCAGATACGTTACCTGATAGTTCTTCTTTATTGGCATAGGCGATGGCATGCACCAATCCATGGATCTCTCCAGCATATTCACCGATCGCGTTCATCGCTGTTTCGATACTTTCATCACTTGCCACATCACATTCAACCGTAAATGCGTCTTCACCGACTAACTTAACCAATGATTTTTTCATTCGTTCATTTTGATAAGTATAGATGATTTCCGCACCTTGTTTCATCATCGCTTCAGCACAGCCCCAAGCAATACTACGCTTATTGGCAACTCCCATGATGACGATTTTCTTTCCTTCTAAAAAAGACATATTGACACTCCTTTGATCCTAGAAAAATTTGATAGGTCGTAATAATGAAAAAATAAATGCAATAAATAACCTCTTGATTTTCTATTATTAGGCAAAATGCTTTGATTGTCAAACTATTTTTTTACAGAATAAAAAAAGATTGCTAAAACTTTAAGAATATGATACTTTGATAATCAAAGTAATAAACTAGGCGTTTAGCCGGAAGAGGGAGTAATTTATGTCTTACGTATTATCAGCCACAGAAGTGATGGACTTGATTCCTAATCGCTATCCAATTTGTTATATCGACTATGTAGATACTTTGGAACCAGGGAAAAAAATCGTTGCCACGAAAAATGTAACGATCAATGAAGATTTTTTCCAAGGACATTTTCCAGATAATCCAGTAATGCCAGGCGCATTGATCTTAGAAACCTTAGCGCAAGCAGGCTCTATCCTTATTTTGAAATCGGAAGAATTCTTGGGTAAAAGAGCGTATATCGGAGGAATCAATAAAGCGAAATTCCGTCAAAAAGTAGTCCCAGGTGATGTGATGAAATGCCACTTTGAGATCACAAAGATGAAGGGTGCGGTGGGAACAGCGTTATCCGCAGCATATGTCGACGACAAAAAAGTATGTGAATGTGAATTTACATTTATCGTTAACAAAGATGCTTAAGTAAATAATAAATTTTCTTAAAGAAAAGGGTAGGAATGGAAAGAGGATTTTAAAAAAATAAAAATGTAATCGTAGAAATGAGATATTTGTTTTTATGAATACAACTTATTATTGGCGTAATCTCTTCTAGTTCTGTCATTACATTAGATTGAAAAAGGGTGGGTCCAAAGCAATTTTGCTTTGGACTCACCCTTTCGTTTATTTTGCTTCTTGTAAAATATTGATTTTCTCGATCTTGATATCTTCCTTCGGTTTATCCGAACTATCTGTTTCAGTAGCGGCGATCGTGTCAACGACATCCATGCCTTCAATTACTTGTCCGAAGACAGTATATTGACCATCTAATGTAGGGTAGCCACCTTTTTTATAAGCATCGATGATTGCTTGAGGATAGTCATCTTTTAAAAGTCCGTCATGGACATCGTCAGAGTTTTGGACGATAAAGAATTGACTGCCGTTGCTATTTGGGTCTTGGCTGCGAGCCATTGATAGGGCACCACGGATATTGTAAAGCTGGTTTGAGATCTCTGTTTCAAAGCCTTTGCCCCAAATGCTTTCACCGCCAGTACCGTCACCTTTTGGATCGCCTCCTTGGATCATAAAGTCTTTGATGACTCTATGGAAAGTCAACCCGTCATAATAGCCATCTTTGGCGTGGGTCATAAAATTTTCTACGGCTTTAGGTGCAAGTTCTGGGAATAGTTTGATTTTGATCGTCCCTTTATTTGTGACCATTTCAACCAAATCTTCATTAGTTGCTACTTCATTTGTCAATTGTGGCAAAGTCAAAGAATTAAGATCCACGCTTTCTTTCGTGCTAGTTTCTGTTGTTTTTTCAGTGGAGTCATTTGTAGTTGAAGAAGAACTCTCTGAATTATTTTGTGTACAACCTGCGAAGAATAGTAAGGTTGCTGCTAATCCAATGCTTAAAAATAATTTTTTTGCTTTCATTTTTCTTTCCTTTCAAGTTGAAATTATTGTTATCTATAATGATAACAAACTATGGTACGAATACCTATCTTTTTACCTATAAAATTTTCGTTAAATTTTCTTTTAGAGGAAAGGTGTAGACCATTTGAAGCGCTTTTGTTATAATGTAAGTGGATACAAAAAGAAAACACAGGGGGATTTTATTGATGGGAAAATTAGGTATTTCGATCTATCCAGAACGTTCAACTTTTGAAAAGGATAAAGCCTATCTTGATTTAGCACATAAATATGGCTTTAAACGTGTTTTTACAAGTCTACTTCAAATCGATGGAGATAAAGAGCAAGTCTTAGCTGATTTTACTAAAGTCGTGGAGTATGCTAACAGCTTAGGAATGGAAGTAATGGTGGATATCAATCCAGCCTTATTTGATCAACTTGAGATATCATACGATGATCTATCTTTCTTTGATAAGATGGGCGCTTATGGTATTCGCTTGGACGTAGGATTTACTGGTGCTGAAGAAGCGAAGATGACGCGTAATCCTTATGGCATAAAAATTGAGATCAACATGAGCTCAGGAACGAACTATGTGGACAACATCATGAGCTATTCACCAAATACTTCAAACTTGTTAGGTTCCCACAATTTCTATCCTCATCGCTATTCTGGGTTAGGGTATGATCACTTTGTTTACTGCTCAGAAAAGTTCAGAAAGTATAATTTAAATACAATGGCTTTTGTGAACTCACAGGCTGCTGATTTTGGGCCATGGCCAACACAAGATGGTTTATGTACGCTAGAAGATCACCGCGACTTAGAGATTTCTACACAAGTCAAACACTTGATCCTGACAGGACTGATCGACGATATCTCTATTGGAAATGCTTACGCAAGCGAGGCTGAACTACAGGCGATGGCAGAAGCATTCCAAGCAGATTATCCTACATTGAAAGTTGATGTGGCAGAAGACATCACAGAAGATGAACGAATTTGTTTGTTCGACAATCTGCATAGTTACCGCGGTGACCGCTCGGAATATATCCTACGATCAACGATGACTCGTGTATATTACAAAGACAAACCGTTTCCTGCGCATAATACGCGTGATATGACCCATGGAGATGTATTGATCGATAACGAAGGGTATGGCCAATATAAAGGGGAAACACAAATTGCGTTGAAAGAAATGAAAAATGATGGACGCGTGAATGTCGTGGGACGTATTGCTGATGATGAATTGTTCTTGTTAGATTTCTTGAAACCATGGTCAAACTTCAAATTGATCGAAAATAAATAGTTGGCTTTGATACGAAAAAACAACCGCCAATGAACGATTAAAATTATACAATTCACAGTCCGGCTTCACCAAAAAATGGATAGAATAGACGAAAAGCCATCTCATGTTACACCTACTTTGATCGTAGGGAGAACATGAGATGCCTTTTTTTAGGAGAACAGCTATTTCTACTGGAAGGAATGCATCTAGCGGTCCTCTTTTTGTGAAAACAACTGTTTTTCATAGTTTTTTTCTAGTTGTGCGTTTTGCCAACGTGTTTCAAAGGCCTTTCTTTTTAGTACATGTAAATTATTTTTTTGATAAAGGAGGAAAAAGTTTTTCATCTGATTTTTGATTTCAGGGCTTAAACGGGGGTTATTCATCATTGTTTCACTAATTTTTTGATGCATGGTTTTTGTAGAAATGGGCCAAGTGATGATGTTTGTTTTTTTAGTATTTCTTGCCCAGAGTGCATATTGCAAGCCAAATTGGGATTGTTTAAGGTAGCAATTTCCGACCTTTTGTTCCTCTTTGAATAGGAAATCCAGTGGTCTGTTGGACTGGGAAATCTTGAGCAATTACTTCTGGATAACAAATTTCTCGTCGTGTTTTAAGTCGGGCATAAAAGCGCTAGCGTTTAAATAAGTTGCTAATCGATGGATCTTTTTCATTGGAATAATAAAACGATGAACCGGAGCTGTGTGCTTCAAAGGATAACTTAGGTGATACCGTGCCAGAGTATCAACAAGGTCGACATGTAATGATTCATTCTCTTTCTTTGTACAAACGAAGCAACAAGTGTGACCACTGTATTTTGATACATTGAATCCTGTTGGAAAAAGTAGAAAGGAATGTTTGTTTTCCGAATCTAACTTGGAAAGTGCTTTTTTTAAAAGCTGAACACTAGGATATACAGAAATACTTCGATAAATTGACTTAGCCACGGTCAACCGATTTTTTTTCTCGACAAACTTTCTTGAGTGATCATTCTTAATTATATTAAAATAGATAGAATAAAGTTCTTTGAGATCATCTGGGTGAGGGGTTAGTCGATTTTCTACTAGATCAAGAACTTGGTTATGTATTTCCAGCATTCGGTAACTATGATTGGGATCTTTGCGATAGGTGGCAGTAATGGTTTCGTTCCACGCAGTCTCGTCAGCTAATTTAGTATCCATAAGATCACTCCTTTTTATTCTAGCTTAACACCAAAAGAAAAGCGGGCAGAACTTTCTTTGATAAAAAACGAAGAATATGATCTATCTGTTATCAAGCTATCTGATTTTATTAGGTAGGCTTGCATCTATAGGGCTGATTATTTATACTGATTTTAGAAAAGAGTGTTGGAACATTGAAATAAAGGAAGGTATGACATGAAACTTTGGATCAAAATAGCCATAGGAATCATCATAGTGATTATCGTGGCATTATTATTTGCAGGAAATTATTTTTATAATTACGCAGTCGTACCATCTGAAAAAGATTTTTTAGAAGACGACACACCAGGTACATCACAGGTAGTGAAGGAAACAGAAGCACAAAAATGGTTCAATGACAAAGAAAATCGCAGTTATTGGCACCTTACTTCAAAAGATGGCTTGAAACTTTCAGCCATTTATCTACCGGCAGCAACAAAAAGTGAGAAAACAGTGATTGCCGCTCATGGCTATATGGGCAACGCAGAAACAATGGCAAATTACGCAAAAATGTTCCATGATTTAGGCTATAACGTGTTAGTCCCAGATGCCCGCGGCCACGGAGAAAGCGAAGGAGATTACATTGGATTTGGCTGGCCAGAACGAAAAGATTATGTCCAGTGGATCCATCAAATCATAGAAAAAGAGGGGCCATCGCAAAAAATCGTTCTTTATGGTATCAGTATGGGAGCAGCTACTGTTATGATGACTAGCGGGGAGAAACTGCCTAATAATGTAAAAGCAATCATTGAAGATTGTGGATATTCTTCCGTTAGCGATGAACTTAGCTATCAATTAGATGACATGTTTCATCTGCCGGCATTCCCATTGATCCCAGTGACGAGTTTAATGACGAAAGTCAGAGCAGGGTATTTCTTTGGCGAAGCTAGTGCGGTCGATCAGTTAGAAAAAAATAAGCGACCAATGTTATTTATTCATGGGGATGCGGACACCTTTGTTCCTTATGAAATGTTGGACAAAGTATATGATGCAACGAAAGGGCCAAAAGAGAAATACGTAGTCAAAGGTGCTGAACACGCAAAGGCGTATTCAATCGATCCAGAAAAATACCAAACGGTTGTAAAAGACTTCTTAAATAAATATGTCCAATGATTTTCAGTTGAAATAAAATTTTTGTAATCCGTGTGCTCGAACGGAATATACGAAAGTTTCTCTTAAAATCAACAAATGGCACTAGGCCGAATGATCCCAAGAATGTTTCTTTTTGGTGGTTGTTCGGCTTGTTTTTTATAGTTGAACACTTCATCGAGATGCGCAATGAGGTCGAGACAAAAGTTGTTTAGATCTGTCCCACTCTCGTAGATCAAATGAAACTGAGATTGGTTCGACCTGTCTGTGATATATAAAAAAAGAAACATGTATAATCAAACTTATTTTTACTCCATACAAGACGTTTTTTTATGTGTTAAGGATATTTTTAACACGAAAGGTCACTTTGTTGTTATTCTTTTAGTATAAAAATAGAAAGCGAGGGGGGATCGAGTGGGAGAAACTCAAAGAAATAAATTGTCGGCGGTGTAGAAAGTGTCAAACAATCGCACTATGGGGATAAGTGTGAAGAGTAGATTTCGAGGGATTCGGTAAAAAGTCGACTAGTTGCTGTTGAGTGGCTAGTCGTACGATCGGATGAGGAGAAAATCGTTGAAGGGTAAAAATTTCAACAATCCGATTCGATCAAGATAAAAAAAGTGAAATAGTTAAAATACTGGTTACTTAGTTGTTTATCATTAGCAAGCTTTACGTTGTAGACAAAAGTATCGATTTATTTTCTTGCGAAGAAGATAAGTAGATGCCTTTGTCTTTTTTTTCGTATGTACCCCAACCAAAGTGTTTAAGAAACGATCATAGCTAGTATCTGTTTCTAATAGTCGATAGGCCATTTTTCATTAGTTATCTGCTAGGCTTATTCAAGGTGTATCTTCTAGAGAAAACTAAATTTCCAGATACAAATAAAAAAAGGACTATTTGTTTGGCATTACAAGATACACTAGTAGTCAGAAAACTACATTAAATGTTGGAAAATATGCGAAGTATACTAGTGGTCATAATTGTGGGAACAGCGAGCCGCTGATAAAATATAGAGGAGGATCCAAATGGATGAGAAACCTTTGTTAGGAAAAAATTATCAAGTATCGGAAAAAAGACAGAAAAATATAGAAAAAGAATCCTTGAAAGAAAAATATCACTATCAAAAAGCTTTAAATAGAAAAACTATCTCTCGCGAACAGAGGAAAGCGGAGGAGGAAACAAGGCTTTTTTTTACTGGATTATTCCAGAAGGATGAAGGGTCTGAGAAAATCGAGCAGTATCATGCAAGAATGGTAGGTTTAGCGTGTAGCAAAAGTGAGAAGCAATCGTTTGTTAACGAAGAGTTTAAATCGTATTTATCCTATTGGGCAACTCTATTTAAAAACGGTAGCTTAACAAAAGACGCACTAAATCCGATAAATACTCCAAAAATATTGTTTCACCTATTGAGTGTTTCGCTAGAGAAGAGTGCAACGTTTTTAACAAGTAAATATGGAACCATTCGTTCTTTATATGAATTGAGTGCAAATACCAAATCTTCATTTTTAGTTTATCCAGCTTTTTTCACGTCTGAAAATACTGAGAGGAGGAAAGTAGGTGGCGTCGTTATCCGTAAGTTCGATGATATCAACTATGAAATAATTGTCATAGATAAACATAATACTTACTTTAAGGATATAAGGAACAAAGAGTTAGAAAAATTTTTATCACATGGACCTAATGTTGCTCTAACTAGGTATCTTGTTCCAACCGTTAGAACACATCTTATAGCAGATCTGTTAACGTCAACAAGACAGAGCAATAATAAGTTTTCTACATATGATGGATTGGATAAGATAAGCGTACAGAAGGAATTTAGAAAATACAAAGAGGTAGATACCGTGGATAAAGGCGATATCAAAAATTTTGAATGTGCAGTAAATTATGCAGTTTGTTCGGCGATTTTCAATGAGGAGTTGCTAAAAGAACCGCAGATGATTTCTCTTCCAGAAAATGTTGAAATCATCCATCAACTAGTTATTGATCATCTTACAGGCATCGAAAAAAATTCGCCGACATTTACAAGCAAACAGAAAAATAATCTAGCAGCAGCGATAAAAAATATAAAGGCATCTGATCTTTCGTATGAAAAATCCTTTAGTATTCATGAAAAAAAGCAAATAGAGGAGAAAAAACTTAGTGCATTCCAAAAAAGTATGGACACAATCAAAAAACATCGGAAGTTGCCTGCTAAGTCAGGTGGAATAGACAATCCAGCCTTTTATGAAAAAGCACATTCAAGTGATTCACCTACTATTTAGTAGAAGAAAATGAACAGGCAGAACAAGCAGATAATCAGCAAAAAAAGTAGCGTTTCTACACAAAGTCAGGTTATAAAAAAAGATCAGTCAGTATTAGTGTAAAAAAAAGAGTGCGTGGGACAAAACTAAAAATCAGTTTTGCCACAGACTCTCGAATAAACGGTGGG
>OLSK01002649.1_pt1 | contig 10989 bp, 9 predicted proteins | sample 1672781 | NCBI WGS metagenome assembly OLSK01 (sample SAMEA3136723, study PRJEB25190) | human gut metagenome | biome: human gut; feature: human-associated habitat; material: faeces | place: Austria | collected 2013 | reverse complement strand
GCTGTCCGCGAGGAAAGCTACCGGACAATCTGCGCGCAGCTCGAGGGCTTTCTTTCGCGCGGGCAGGATGTCGCGATGGTCAATCTCGGTGACGTCTCGATCTACGCCACCGCATACTACATCTTTGACCGCCTGCAAAAAGCGGGCTTCCCCGCGAAAATGGTCCCCGGCATCACGAGCTTTTCCGCCGTCGCCGCCCAGCTCGGCTGGAGTCTGACGGAGGAGAATGCGCCGCTTCATATCATTCCCGGAAGCACGGACCTGCAAGCGGCGCTCCATCTCCCGGGCACAAAGGTCCTGATGAAGTCCGGCTCCGCCCTCGGCGATACCGTCGCGGCGCTGGAGAAAGTCGGTCTTCTGGACCGCGCGGCGCTTGTCTGCGACTGCGGACTTCCCACGCAGAAAATTTATCGCGACCTTCGGCATCTGCCGGATGATCTCAGCTATTTTGCAACCATCGTCGTGCGGGAGGGGTGATCTGATGCAAGCTTCCGTTCCCCGGCTGGTTCTTGCCGGAACGAACAGCGGCTGCGGCAAAACGACCGTCGCCTGCGCCGTTTTGCAGGCGTTTGTGAACCGCGGTCTCAAGCCTGCCGCCTGCAAATGTGGACCGGACTACATTGACCCGATGTTTCACAGCCGGATTATCGGCGCAAAAGCCTCGAACCTCGACTCGTTCTTCTTTTCGGACGACACGCTGCGCGCGCTGCTTGTTGAAAACAGCCGCGGCTGCGGCGTGAGCGTCATCGAAGGCGTCATGGGCTACTATGACGGGTTGGGGCTGACCTCCACGCGCGCAAGCACCTTTGAGCTTGCGCAAAAGACGCAAAGCCCTGCCGTTTTGATCGTGAACGCGCGCGGCGCGGCGCTGTCCGTACTGGCAAGCATCGAAGGCTTCCTGCGCTTTCAGCCGGAAAGCGGCATCCGCGGCGTGATTCTCAACGGCTGCACCGCCATGAGCTACGCAGCGCTTTCCCGCGAACTGGAAGCGCGCTTCGGCATTGCCGCCTGCGGCTATCTGCCGGCGCTCCCTGGCTGCACGCTCGAAAGCCGTCACCTCGGGCTTGTAACCGCGCAGGAGGTCGACCATCTCAAGGAAAAAATGCAGCGTCTGGCGCAGCAGGCGGAACAAACGCTGGAGCTGGACCGGCTGCTGCAGCTGGCAAACGAGGCGCCCGCACTTTGCTTTGAACCGCTCTCTCTTCCGGAGGCGGGGACACCGGTGCGTATCGGTGTGGCGCGCGATCGCGCGTTCTGCTTTTATTATGAAGACAGCTTAAATCTTCTGCGCCGTCTGGGTGCAAATCTCATCGATTTCAGCCCGCTCCACGACAACGCTTTGCCGGAGGACCTCGACGGGCTGTATCTCGGCGGCGGCTATCCGGAGCTTTACGCGCAGGCGCTCTCCGGGAACGAAACCATGCGCCAAAGCATCCGCGAAGCAGTCTGCGCGGGGCTTCCGTGCATCGCCGAGTGCGGCGGTTTCATGTATCTGACCGAGGCAATCGGCGGCTGCCCGATGGCAGGCGTGCTGCCAGGCAGCTGCTTCGACACAGGCAAACTCACGCGCTTCGGCTACGTGACGCTTACCGCTTCGAAGGATAACCTCCTTTGCCGCGCGGGGCAGTCGATTCCTGCCCATGAATTTCACCACTGGGACGCAGAACAGCCCGGCAGCGATTTTACTGCCGAAAAGCCGTCCGGCAGGCGCTGGACCTGCGCCGTCGCAACCGATACGCTCTACGCGGGCTTTCCGCACTTTCATTTTTACGCCAATCCAACCTTTGCCGTCCGTTTTCTGGACGCCTGCCGAAAGGAGTCTTTCCGCCATGCCGGAGCAGCTGAAACCCATGGACATTGAAGCGCGCAGCTTCGAGATCATCACCGAGCTTCTGGGAGACCGTAAGCTGGACCCTGAAAATGCGCTTGTGATCAAGCGCGCCATCCACACCACCGCGGACTTTGACTACGCGGACAATCTTGTCTTTTCCCCGCACGCTGTGCAAAAAGGAATCGAGGCGCTCAAAGCCGGCTGCGATATCGTCACCGACACGCAGATGGCGCGCGCCGGCATCAACAAAACGGTGCTGGAAAGCCTCGGCGGCGCGGTCCACTGCTTCATGTCGGATGCGGACGTTGCGCAGGAGGCAAAGCAGCGCGGCGTGACGCGGGCGTTCGTGTCGATGGAAAAAGCGGCGAAGCTCGAAAAGCCCTGCATCTTTGCCATCGGAAACGCGCCCACGGCGCTGTTCTGCCTGGAAAACCTCATGCAGGAGGGCGCGCTTCTGCCTGCGCTGATCATCGGCGTTCCGGTCGGATTTGTAAACGTCGTGGAGAGCAAGGAGCAGCTCATTGCAAGCTCCCCCGCTCCGTTCATCGTCGCGCGCGGCAGAAAGGGCGGCAGCAACGTCGCCGCGGCAATCTGCAACGCGCTGCTCTATCAGATCCGGCGATAAATGGAAGAATACATCATCAAAGACGGCAAGCGCCTGCGCCTCGGCTATACGACCGGCTCCTGCGCGGCAGCTGCGGCAAAGGCAGCCTGCTTTATGCTTCTGACCGGGCGCAGAAAAGAAACCGTCGAGCTTCTGACACCGAAGGGCATCTTGCTGACGCTTTCTGTACTGGAAATCACGCAGGGTCCTGATTTTGTTTCCTGCGCCATCCGAAAAGACAGCGGCGACGACCCGGACGCTACGCGAGATACGCTTATTTTCGCAAGCGTCCGGAAAACGGACGCCCCCGGCGTTTTCATCGACGGCGGCGCCGGTGTCGGCAGAGTCACAAAGCGCGGGCTGGACCAGCCCGTGGGCGCTGCTGCCATCAACTCGGTGCCCCGGCGCATGATCGAAAAAAACGTCTGCGAGGTCTGCAGGCTTTGCGACTACCACGGCGGCATTTCTGTGATCATCTCTGTTCCGGACGGGCAGCGCCTCGCCCAAAAGACGTTCAATCCCCGCCTCGGCATTACCGGCGGCATTTCCATTCTTGGGACAAGCGGCATCGTCGAGCCCATGAGCGAGCAGGCGCTGGTCGATACCATCCGCGTCGAGCTGCGCCAGCGGCGCGAAACCGGTGCAGACTACGTGCTGCTCACGCCCGGAAACTACGGCGCGGACTATATTCGCGCCTGCATCGGCTTGGACCCCCGAACAGCGGTTCTGACGTCCAATTTTATCGGCGACGCACTGGAAATCTGCCGGGAGCTCGGCTTTTCGGGCGCGCTTCTGGTCGGGCACATTGGAAAGCTTGTCAAGCTCTCGGGCGGCATGTGGAACACACACTCCAAATACGGCGACTGCCGCATGGAGCTTCTTGCCGCGCACGCCGCGGCGCTGGGGCTGCGCGCAGAAAAGGTGCGCGAGCTTCTCGCCTGCGTCATGTGCGACGACTGCCTTCGCATTTTGAAAGAGGAGGGCTTGTACGCGCAGACGCTCACGCGCCTTGCTTCCCGCATCGAGGAAAACCTCGGGCATAAATGCGGCGAAATGACGGCGGGCGCGATTGTTTTTTCGAAGGAATATGGTCTTCTGTGCCAGACCACACAGGCACAGACGTTATTGCAGCAAATCAGGGAGGGCTGAACTATGGTACATTTTGTCGGCGCCGGGAGCGGCGCGGCGGACCTCATCACCGTGCGCGGCGCAAGACTTCTTGCCGAGGCGGACGTGATCATTTACGCGGGATCGCTGGTAAACCCCGAGCTTCTTTCCTACGCGAAGCCCGGCTGCGAGATTCACAACAGCGCAACCATGACGCTCGAAGAAGTCATCGCCGTCATGCGCGATGCGGAAGCGGCAGGCAAAACCACCGTGCGCCTGCACACCGGAGACTCGAGCATCTACGGCGCGGTGCGCGAACAGTTCGACGAGCTGGAAAAGCTCCAGATTTCCTACGACGTCTGCCCCGGCGTGAGCGCATTCTGCGGTGCGGCAGCGGCGTTAAAAGCAGAATACACGCTGCCGGATGTCAGCCAGACGGTGATCATCACCCGCGCTGCCGGAAAAACGCCCGTTCCGGAGAAAGAATCCATCCGCTCGCTTGCTGCCCATCAGGCGACGATGGTGCTGTTTCTCAGCACCTCCCTGACCGAGCAGCTGCAAAAGGACCTGCTCGCGGGCGGCTATGCAGAAACCACGCCTGCTGCCGTTGTTTACAAGGCGACCTGGCGCGATCAGAAAATCTTCCGCTGCACCGTGGGGACGCTTCACAAGACGGTCACGCAGAACGGTCTTACCAAAACGTCCCTGATCGTCGTCGGCGGCTGCCTCGGAGGCGAGTATATGAGGTCTCTTCTCTATCACCCCGGCTTTTCCACCGAATTCCGCGAGGCAAGCGAATGACCGCAGCAATCTTCTGCTACAGCCGCACCGGCTGCGAGACCGCACGGCGGGTTTTGTCGGCTTTCACCGCACACGATACCGTCTGCTATACGCTTGCGCGCTTTGCCCAGCCCGGCTTTCTGCCGCTTGAAAAAGGCGTCTACGGCGCGGAATTTTCGCGCTGCGGCGCGCTCATTTTCATCGGCGCGTGCGGCATTGCCGTGCGGGAGATTGCGCCCTTCGTCCGCAGCAAAAAGACGGACCCGGCAGTGCTTGTGATCGACGACCGGGCGCGCTTTGTCATTCCGATTCTCTCCGGACACATCGGCGGGGCAAACGAGCTTGCGCAGGCGCTTGCCGCCGCGCTGCATGCCGCGGCAGTCATCACCACCGCGACCGACGCTCACGGCAAGTTTTCCGTCGATGCCTGGGCAGCGCGAAATGACTGCGCGATTTCCGATATGGCGCTTGCCAAAGCGTTCTCCGCTGCCATTTTAGAGCGCGACCTGCCGCTTATGAGTGCGTTTCCGATTGCATCCGCACTTCCGGGCGGAATTTTCGAAGCAGCCTCGGGCAAGCTTGGCGTGTACATCGGCTGCGACACAAAATCGCCCTTCGAGCAAACGCTGCGCCTGATTCCAAAGAAGCTGCGCGTCGGCGTCGGCTGCCGCAGGGGCATTTGCGAGGAGGCGGTTGTGTCCGCCATCCGGCAGGTTTTTGCGGATCATGCGCTCGACCTGCGCGCTGCCGCGGGCGTCTATTCGATTGACCTGAAAAAAGACGAACCGGGGCTTCTGGCAGCTTGCCGGACGCTTCGTCTTCCGGCGCAGTTTTACAGCGCGCAGGCGCTTGCCGCCGTGCCGGGAAGCTTTTCGGATTCCGGCTTCGTCGCATCCGTCACAGGCGTGGGCTGCGTCTGCGAGCGCGCGGCGATGCTGGGCGCAGAGCGGCTTCTGGTTCCGAAAACCATCTGCGGCGGCGTCACCGTCGCCGTTGCCATCGAGCATTGGGAGGTAGACTTTGGGTAAGGTATTTGTTGTGGGCATCGGCCCCGGAAATTTTGAAAACATGACCATCCGCGCCGACCGCGCACTTTGCGCCTGCGACGCCATCGTCGGGTATCCGGTCTATGTCGATCTGGTCAAGGACCGCTACCCCGGAAAGGCGCTCTATCAGACGCCCATGACGAAGGAGGTCGCCCGCTGCCAGCTGGCGCTCGATCTGGCGCGCGAGGGAAAAACCGTGTGCCTCGTCTGCTCCGGCGACAGCGGCATCTACGGCATGGCAGCGCTGGTCTTCGAGCTGCGCGGAGAAAGCACGCAGCCGGAAATCGAAGCGGTCCCTGGTCTGACTGCCGCATGCTCCGGCGGCGCGGTGCTGGGCGCGCCGCTGACGCACGATTTTGCCGTCGTGAGCTTATCTGACCGCCTGACCCCTTGGGAAACGATTGAAAAGCGGCTGCTTGCCGCCGCGCAGGCGGATTTTTCGATTGCGATCTACAACCCCGCAAGCCACGGAAGACCCGAGCATCTGGCGCGCGCCTGCGAAATCCTGCTGCGCGTGCTGCCGGAGAACCGGCTCTGCGGCATCGTCCGCAACATCGGACGCGAGGGGCAATCGCACCGCGTTCTAACGCTCCAAGAGCTTCAGACTGCGCCGGTCGACATGTTCTGCACCGTCTTCATTGGAAACTCGTCCACCAAGGAGCTGTCCGGCGCGCTCATTACGCCGAGAGGATACCACAATGTATAATATCTGTGTCTTCGGCGGCACAACCGAGGGACGCGAGCTGGTTGAATTTCTGTCCGCGCAGCCCTGCAATGTGACCGCCTGCGTGGTAACAGACTACGCGCAGTCGCTGCTGCCCGCGTCCGGGCATGTGACCGTCTCGGCGAAAAAGCTCCCCGCGGGCGAAATCGCAGCCATGCTGCTGTCGCAGCGCTTCGATCTCGTCGTCGACGCCACGCACCCCTACGCGCAGTCCATCACCAAAAGCATCGCGCGCGCCTGCCGCGAAACCGGCACGCAGTATGTACGGCTTCTGCGCAAGCCCTCTGCCGTTTCCTCCGATGCTTTGTATTTTGAAACCACCGAGGAAGCGATCTCTTTTTTGCGCCGGACAAGCGGCAGGATTCTGCTGACCACCGGTAGCAAGGAGTTATCCCAATACGCTGCCATCGAAGACTTTTCAAACCGGGTCTGGGCGCGCGTGCTGCCCCTGGCGTCGTCCCTGGATGCCTGCCAGAAGGCAGGTCTCCCGCCCGCGCACATTTTCGCGATGCAGGGACCGTTTTCCGCTGCAATGAACGCCACCATGCTCCAAAGCATCACAGCCGCCTTTCTTGTCACGAAGGACGGCGGCGCGCCCGGCGGCTTCGAGGAAAAGGCGGCAGGCGCAAAACAGGCAGGTGCAAAGCTGGTCGTCATCGGTCGTCCGCCGGAGGCGGATGCCGGTCTTTCCCTGGAGGAAACCATCTCGACGCTTTGCAGCCGCTTCGGCTTTCCTCTAACCCCGGAGGTCTTCCTTGCCGGCATCGGTCCCGGCAGCGAGCGCTTTCAGCTCCCCGCCATCCGCGAGACAATTCAAAAATCTGACTGTCTCATCGGCGCGCAGCGCATGCTGGACGCCGTCGCGCGTCCCGGGCAGCAGACCTGCGACGCCATTGCCCCGGAGAACATCGCTTCGGCGGTCCGCGCGCATCCCGAATGCCGGACCTTTACCGTCGTTCTCTCCGGAGACACCGGCTTTTTCAGCGGCGCGAAGAAGCTTCTTCCGCTGCTGTCCGGCTGCAAAGTCACGGTTCTTCCGGGCATCAGCTCCATGAGCTACCTGTGTGCGAAGCTGGGTGCAAGCTACGACGATGCGGCAATCGTCAGCCTGCACGGAAGAACCGCCGACATTGCCCGCGCCGTGCGCGCCAACCGGAAGGTCTTCGCCCTGGTCGGAGGACCTAACGGCATGCAGGCGCTGTGCGCGCGGCTGGTTGACGCCGGCCTTTCGCAGGTGCGCGTCAGCGTTGGCGAGCGGCTGAGCTACCCGGACGAAAAAATCACCTGCGGCACGGCGCGAGAGCTGTCAGAGCAAACCTTTGACAAGCTGAGCGTCGCGCTGATTGAAAACGATCATCCCGACGCCATCGTCACTCACGGTCTGCCGGACGAGGCGTTTTTGCGCAGTCTGGAACCGGGAAAGCTTGTCCCCATGACCAAAAGCGAGGTGCGCAGCGTGTGTCTGTCTAAATTGCAGCTCACACAGGACGCCGTCTGCTGGGATGTCGGCGCAGGTACTGGCTCTGTTTCCATTGAAATGGCAATACAGGCATCGCGCGGGCGCGTCTATGCAATCGAAAAAAACGAGCAGGCGCTTGCGCTTCTGCAGGAGAACAAGACCCGCTTCTCACAGGAGAATCTGGACATCGTCCCCGGCGCAGCGCCGCAGGCATGCGAGGCGCTTCCTGCCCCGACGCATGTGTTTCTCGGCGGAACGTCCGGCAATCTGCCGGAAATTCTGGCGCTCATCCTGCACAAGAACCCGCACGCGCGAATTGTTGCAACGGCGGTGACGCTCGAATCCGCCGCCGCGCTGACCGGCTGCATGAAAAATCTCAAGAGTGCGGACTGCATTTCGATGCAGGTTTCCAAAGCCTCCGCCGCCGGAAGCTACCATCTGATGAAGGCGCAGAATCCGGTCTGGATTTTCACGCTGCAAAACGGAGGCGCTTGTTCATGAAATGGTCCTTGTATGCGCTGCTGCTCGGTTCGTTTCTCGATCTTCTGATCGGCGACCCGCACGGCTTTCCGCACCCGGTGATCGCCATCGGCAAGCTGATTTCCGTTCTGGAGCGGTTTTTCCGGCGGCTCTGCCCCAAAAATACGCGCGGCGAGATTCTCGCAGGGGGTCTGATCTGGTTTTTCACGGCGGCAATCTCCACTGCCGTTCCGGTTCTCCTTCTTTTTGCGGCGCAGCGGATTTCCGTCTATCTGCGCCTGGCGCTGGAGAGCGTCATGTGCTGGCAGATTCTCGCGGCAAAATCTCTGCAGGGCGAGAGCATGAAGGTCTATGCTGCGCTCAAAACTGCGACGCTTCCGGACGCGCAGAAGGCGGTCTCCATGATCGTCGGGCGCGATACGGAACGGCTCGATGAACCGGGCGTTGCGCGCGCGGCAGTCGAAACCGTGGCGGAAAATACATCCGACGGGGTCATCGCGCCGCTTTTTTATCTCGCGCTCGGCGGTGCCGGGCTCGGCTTTTTCTATAAGGCGGTCAACACGATGGACTCCATGCTCGGCTATGTCGAGCCGCCCTATAAAAATATCGGCTTGATTCCGGCGAAGCTCGACGATGTGTTCAATTTCATCCCCGCGCGGCTCTCGGCGCTTTTCCTGCTGGCGGCAGGCGTGCTTTTGCATCTGGATGTCAAAAACGGCTGGCAGATGTTCAAGCGCGACCGCTACAAGCACGCAAGCCCCAACTCTGCGCAGACAGAGTCGGTCTGCGCCGGGCTTCTGGGGCTTCGGCTGGCAGGCGAAGCGTGGTACCACGGGGTGCTGCACAAAAAGGATTTCATCGGAGACGCAAAGCGGGAAATTTCCCCGGAGGATATTCCGCGCGCGTGCCGTCTGATGTATGCGGCGGCAGCGCTGGCGCTGTTCGTCTTCGCACTGGTCAAAGCCATTCTGATTTTCTGAGGAACTGCTTATGCTATATGAAACGCAAAACCCGCACGGCGGCGATGTCTACGGCATGGAGGTCCGGCTCGATTTTTCGTCGAACGTCAACCCCCTCGGTCCGCCGCCGTCTGTGATTTCCGCGATGCAGCGCGCCTGCGCGCAGGTGCGGCAGTATCCGGACCCCTATTGCAGAGCCCTTACCCGCGCAATTGCTGCGCACGAAGGCGTGCCGGAGCGCAGCATTCTGTGCGGCGCGGGCGCGGCGGAGCTGATCTATGCGTACTGTGATGCGCTGCGCCCGAAAAAAATTGCGGAGCTGGCTCCGACGTTTTCAGAGTACAGCGCCGCAGCAGCGCACTTTGGGGCAAGCGTTGCGCGCTTTTCGCTCCATGCCCCGAACTTTGCGCCCGATGAAACGCTTTTTTCGTTTTTAGAGTCGGAAAAGCCGGACGCGCTGTTTCTCTGCACGCCCAACAACCCCACCGGAAAAACCATCCCCCGCGCGCTTCTGGAATCGGTCCTGCAGCAATGCAAAAAGCAGCACACGCACGTGCTGCTCGACGAGTGCTTTCTCGATTTTACGGACGAGAAAAGCGCCCAAGACCTTCTGCCGCAATTTGAAAATCTTCTGATTTTAAAGGCGTTTACCAAAAACTTTGCCCTTGCCGGCGCGCGCGTGGGCTACTGCCTGACGGAAAATCATGCGCTGCTGCGCGAAATGTCCCAAAGCTCCCAGCCGTGGAATGTCTCTCTTCCGGCACAGGCGGCAGGCGTCGCTGCCTTGCAGGAATGGTCCTGGGTTTTGCGGGCGCGGAAAATCGTGCGCGAAGAGCGGACGTTTCTCTCGCAGGAACTTCTGAGTCTCAACATTTCGGTCTGTCCGTCCGAGGCAAATTATCTGCTGCTGCGTGCACCGGTCGGGCTGGGTGCGGCGCTTCTGCGGCGCGGCATTGCCATCCGCAGCTGCGAAAATTACCCCGGACTCGGTCCCGGCTGGTACCGCATCGCGGTCCGGCTGCACGAAGAAAACGAAGCGCTGCTGGAAACCATGCGGCGCGTGACGGAGGAAGCACATGGCATATAACATTATGGTTCAGGGCACCATGTCCAACGCCGGAAAGAGCCTGCTGTGCGCCGCGCTCTGCCGGATTTTCCGGCAGGACGGTCTGCGCGCAGCTCCCTTCAAAAGCCAGAACATGGCGCTCAACTCGTTCATCACCGCCTCCGGCGGCGAGATGGGACGAGCACAGGTCGTGCAGGCGGAGGCTGCCGGCATTGCGCCCGACGTGCGCATGAACCCGATTCTTCTCAAGCCAACCACCGACGTCGGCAGTCAGGTGATTGTAAACGGGCAGGTGCTCGGCAACATGCGCGCGATGGAGTATTACCGGCGCAAGCGGGAGCTGCTTCCCGCAGTGCTGGAAGCATACCGCTCCCTCGCGGCGGAATATGACGTGCTTGTCATTGAGGGCGCGGGAAGCCCGGCGGAGATTAACCTCAAGCAGGACGATTTTGTGAACATGGGACTGGCAAAGCTGGTGGACGCGCCGGTGCTGCTTGTCGGGGATATCGACCGCGGCGGCGTCTTTGCCCAGCTCTACGGCACGGTCGCGCTGCTGGAAGAAGACGAGCGCGCGCGCATCAAGGGCTTGATCGTCAACAAATTCCGCGGCGACGCTTCAATTCTGGAGCCCGGACTTCGCCAGCTGGAAGCGCTCTGCGGCATTCCGGTGGCGGGCGTCGTGCCGTATACGAACGTCGACATCGACGACGAGGACAGCCTTTCCGAGCGCTTTACAAAAAAGACCGCGCGAAAGCTTCTGGATCTTGCCGTCATTCGCCTGCCGCGCATCTCGAACTTCACCGACTTTTCGCCCTTTGAGCGCTTCGACGGCGTTTCCCTCCGCTATGTCGACCGGGTTTCCGAGCTCGGCGCGCCGGACATGATTCTGCTGCCCGGCACCAAAAGCACAATTGCAGATCTCCAATGGCTGCG
>OLSK01002645.1_pt1 | contig 10994 bp, 8 predicted proteins | sample 1672781 | NCBI WGS metagenome assembly OLSK01 (sample SAMEA3136723, study PRJEB25190) | human gut metagenome | biome: human gut; feature: human-associated habitat; material: faeces | place: Austria | collected 2013 | reverse complement strand
AGTCGGAGCCGGCCATCGAGTAGAACGGCACGCCGGCCTCGCCTGCGATGGCTCGGGCCAGCAACGTCTTACCGGTGCCGGGAGGGCCGTACAGCAGCACGCCGCGCGGAATGCGCGCACCCAGCGCCTTGTACTTGGACGGATCCTTGAGGAAGTCCTTGATCTCCTCGACTTCGGCCACGGCCTCGTCTTCACCGGCCACATCGGCGAACTTGGTGGTGGGGGTCTGCCCGTCGAGCAGTTTGCCGCTGTTCTTCCTGCCGCCCATGCCGAGCATGCCGCCGGCGCCGCCCATCCGGCTCATCAGCCACCAGAACAGGGCGAAGAAGATGATGAACGGCAGGATCGAGGTGACGAGGTAGCTCAGCATGCTGGTCTGCTCGATGTTCGAGGTCCAGCCCTTCTCAAGGTTGCCGTTCTCCACGGCCTTGGCCACTTGGGCGCCCTGCGCGAAGGTGTAGTAGAACTGCACGTTCTTGCCGTAGTTGGTCACCTTGCCGGTGTCGGCATTCTTCTTGGTGTAGTCGTTCTTCAGCTTAAGGCGGACGACCTGCTTGTTGTCCGTAATCTCGGCGTACGTGGCCTTGCCCTGATTGATCAGTGCGAAACCATCTTTGGTGTCGATGGTTTTGGTGCCACCGCCGGCGAACATCTGGAACATCAGCACGACCATGACCACGAGCACGGCACCCCATAGCCAAGGGGACTGCCATATCGGGCGGTTCTCGTTGTTGTTGCCTTTGCCATTGTTCCCGTTATTGCCACGGTTGAACGGGTTGGTGAACGGGTTGCCGTTGTTACGGTTGTTGTTCGGGTTCGGATTATTGCCGTTACCCGGCCCTTGCGGGAAGCTCATGCTTGCACTCCTTGGTAGACGGACGGCTTGAGGACCGCGATCGAATCGAGGTTGCGGTAGCGTTCGTCAAAGTCGAGGCCGAAGCCGACGACGAACTCGTCCGGAATCTCATAGCCGGCGTACTTCACATCAACGTCCACCTCTCGGCGGGAGGGCTTGCTCAGCAAAGCGAAGACCTCCACGGAAGCGGCACCACGACGTTTCAGTTCTGTGACCAGCCACGCGAGCGTGTGTCCTGAATCAACAATATCCTCCACAATCAAGATGTGCCGTCCGCGAACATCGGCGGACAAATCCTGCCTGACTGTGACCTCACCGCTCGACACTGTGCCCGAGCCATAGCTCGACAGGCTCATGAAGTCGATCTGTACAGGAATGCTCATGGCCTGGGTGAATGCGACCAGCGTATTCACGGCCCCTTTCAGCACCGCAACGAGCAGCGGATTCTTATCGCGGTAATCCTCGCTCGCGAGAGCGGCCATCTCGTGGATCTTGGCATCGATCTGTTCTTTGCTGACCAGCTCGTGGTCAATATCTTCCTCAACGTCAGCGATTCGCATGCGCACCATCTTGGCACACGCGAATGACGTGTTTCTTGCGATTGGCTGAATAACCTCTGGGAAGTGAGACGCCGCCTTGGCCATGCCAATCGACGACCAGCCGGTCGATGGCGGCAATCTGGGCGGCACTGGCGTTCACACCGGCTTGGCTCAGCGCATGAGCGATGACCCGCAACCGAATCGCCTCTGGCTCACGTGCAATACGTCTGACGCTGATCATCAGGCCGACACCATGGCTCGAATCGTTGGTATCGCCTGCCGCACAGGCTCGTGGCGTATCGGTCGATACCGCTGCCGACGATGCCGGCCAATCAACTGTCGTAACCGCCTCCCCCATCACCTCGTCGGATCGCTGATCCAGATACTCCTTATCCATTCTGGCCAACCGTGCGCTTTCAGCGAAATGGCGGGCGACATTGAATCCAGCGAATCGCTCGATGGCCGGCAGCAGGTCATGGCGCACCCGCGAGCGCAACGGATAGTCGTTCGGCAACTCGCCGTCTACCGCATCGCCATTGGTGGGGTCATCCCAATATTCCACACCTAAGTCTTCACAGATGCCGGTGGTCTCGGCTCGAGTAAGGGTAAGCAGCGGCCGCGCAAAAGTCACGCCACTGCGTGTGAAGACCTGCGGCATGCCGGCCAACGCATCCACGCCACGGCTGCGCAGCAGTCCGATCAATACGGTTTCCGCCTGATCGTCCATAGTGTGGGCCAACAGCACGGCAATGGCACCTGATTCACGCGCCGCGGCGCACAGCTCGTTGTACCGGGCCTGCCGCGCGGCCGCTTCGAGGCCCTCACCGCGTGCCTGCACGGTTGCGTTGCGCACGATGACCGGGCCCAGTCCCAACGCACGGCAACGATTCGCAGCCTCGCCGGCGACCTGTTCGGAACCCTCCTGCAAGCCGTGATCCACAATCACGGCACCGCAACGCACGCCCATGGACGTGCATACGATATGGCTCACCGCGGCCAGTGCCATCGAATCGCGCCCGCCTGAACAGGCCACGAGCACGAGCGGCGCATCGGCGGCAACGGCATGGTCCCCATGCTGCGCGAATTCGGGAGCCTGCACATCGCATAGTTCCACAGCGCTCAGCGTTGCGCGGACCGCGCCTACGGCCTTGCGCAATCGTGCGGAATATGCCATGTACTCACCACCCTTTTTCTGGTTATGTGTACTCGTGCGTTTATGGACGTTTACGGCCTTTGTAGCCTTTGATGGCACTTGATGGGTCTTTCACAGCCCCGCGAGCTTGGTGATGAACGAGTCGATGGCGCTACGCGCGGCGGCATAATCCTCAGGATTGTTGACCACCACGGCAAACGACAACGCTCCCCCATTGGTGCGGGACACATTGCCGGCCATCGACGCAACCGTGCCGAGGCTGCCGGTTTTGACGCGCAGCAGACCAGCCACGGCATCATCCGTATACCGATCCTGCGCCGTGCCCACCAATCCCGCGATGGATAGACCTTCCGCGCCGGCCGCGCCACTCTTGGTGGTCAGATTACGTTGTTGGACGGCCGCCAGCGTGCGTACGGTGAGCCGGGAGCCGGGAGACAGACCGGAGCAATCGGCCATGGTCAGACCGGATGTATCGAGACCGAGATCGTTCAGAGTGGATTTGACCGCCTCCGTGCCGCCTTCAGGACTGTTTGTCGCTGATTTCGCCAAAGCGGTGAGTCTGCCGAACTCCTCGGCCAGCGTATTGTCCGAATGCCGTAACGTGTATGCCATGATTTCGGACAGTGTTGCCGAACTCACCGAAGCCAAAGGCGTTTCACCGGATGGAGCGGTGTTTGCCGTCACGTCTCCGGTAACGGCCACACCGTTCGATTGGAGCAGTTCGGCGAATTTCGTGGCCACGTCGCTGGCGGTGTGCTGGGACAGTTCCGGGTAGCCGGCCGAATCATCGGGGTCGGCCGGCGCAGGCGTATCGGCGGTGTGTTGGCGGCCTCCATCAATCGCCATTGATGAGACCGGCGTGAAGTAGACGGTGTAGTCGCTTAAAACCGCGCCACCTTCCGACAGACCTGCGGGAATGCGTGAGTCGCCGAATAGGGTGTCGTCGTACTCGAGATTGACGGAAGTGATGCCTCGCTGGGCGAGCGCGGCCACGGTGGCCTTGGCCAAGGTGTTCAGACCGGCACGTCCGTTGGTATGGTTGGCGTCAGAATCGCCTGCAGACAGCAGCATGTCGCCATTGCCTTTGAGGGTCAACGTATTGGTGCCGTCATCGGATTGGGTGAGGAACACTTGGGTATCCAAGGTGGATGCCATATTCAGGGTGGATGAGGCGGCGAGCGCGGTCAGCGTTTTCAGTGTGGATGCAGGCTCGCGTGGAGTGTTCGACTCGTGTTCGGCGGCGACGGTGCCTTGGGCGTCTTCAATGATCACCGACGTATCGTTTCCCACGCCTTGCGCGGACAGCAATTCGTTGACCAGCGCAGAAGCGGCCGTGGAATCAATGGCCTTGTTCGTGTTCAAGGTGCCGGCGACGGTGCCGCCTGATTTGGCGGTGGCTGGATCGGCAAAAACAGGTGCGGTGACGGGCTTCAACGTCAATAATCCGGGGGCCACGTCGGTGATGTCGGCGGTGCAGTACCCCGCGAACAGGGCGATGGTGGTCAGTGCGGAAATGATGACGGTCAGTGTTCGGCGATGCGATTGTTGGGGCCGCCGTTGCGCTTCACGTCGCTGACGGCGTGATACCGCTGTAGATACCATCGTGCTCCTTATGCCAAAGCAATCATTTCTGCAATGAGGCGAACGAGTCGAGTGTTGCCACAATCGAGAGCATTCGCGCATCCATCAGCTTACCGCCCAGCCATGTCCCGAGTGCCAGAATGCCGATGCCATTGGCCAGCGCGACCGGAATAATCGCCAGCCACATGCCGCCTTCGGCTCCTGTCAGCAGCATGACCAGCGCCACGATGCCAGTGGGCAGCATGAGCAGCAGGCTGCCAAGCATGTAGACGAACGGGAAGAAGCCTTGGGCCATGGCGCGGCCTTGAGGCGCGGAGAACGGCTTGTCCATTGAGGCGACCGGGTACATCAGTACACAGGAGGTGACTTCGGCCACGCCCAGTCCGCTCAAGGCGATGCCCATGCCCGTGGCGAGGAAGATCAGGCCGGTAGCGAGGTCATCGGGCTGCGCCCAGCGTCCGGTCAGTGCGCCGACCAGCACGATGCCGGCGAGATAGAGCAGCACCATGTAGACGACCATGATGCCGACGTAGACGCGTACGCGGCCGATTCTGTCGGTCCGGCCACGCACGCCGGCGATGACTTCCATGGTGAAGCCGCGGCCGTCATATGCGAGCCCGTTGCTTTCCACGACGGACATGAACCAGCCGCACCAGATCAGCGACTGCCAGACGACCGCGCTGATGCCGTGTGCCTGGAAGGCGAAGATGATCAGGAACAGGACCGGCATGGCGAAGGTCATGGCTTGACGGGGGTCTCGTTTGAGATAGGTGATCAGGCGTGCGGACACCGCGCCGGATGCCGAATCGGGCATCCATGCGAATGCGCCGATGCCTTTGGCGGTCTCGGACGGACTGTTTGCGCCGATGGTGAGCCGTTCATGCCTCAGACACCAAGTGCATACGGCGAAGCAGACGATCCATGTGACGGCAAGGATGGCGATGCGGGCGATCAGCACCGCCCAAGCTCCGGTAAGCGCGTCGAACGGCAGTTGGAAGGCCGCACCGAACGGCGTCCATGCGGCGATGGCGGTCGCCGCGCCCCAGGTCTCGGTGTTGAGGCTGAAGGCTATGCCGGAGTTGACCAGAATGTTCGGCAACTGGCAGATGATGACGAAAGTCAGCACGATGAAGATGTAGAACGCGCCTTTGCCGCGTTTGCTGGTCACCAGCGTGGTGGATAGGGCGATGAGCAGTTTGGAGATGCTCATCATGGTGATGACGGCCAGCACTGCGGCGAGGAGGGAACTGATGATTACGGCTGGTCCCATATGCCGATAGGCCAGTGTCCAGAGCATCAGTGAGGCCACGCCGGTAAGGGCGGGGATGCCGGACAGGCCGGAAAGCAGCAAGCCGAATTGCAGGTTGCGGTCGGCGATGCCGTAGAGCGCGAATTTGCGTGGGTTCATGGTGGAGCCTTCGCCAAGCATCATGAGCTGGATGAAGCCGATGAAGATGGTCATGGTCGCGCCGACCAGCACGACGACTATGTTGACGATGCCTCCGGGACCAAGGATGTTCAGCGGAAAGCCATCCGCGTTCACGGTGAAGGGCGGCAGTATGCCGATGAACCATGCGAGCACGCCGGTGCCGATGATGGTGCCGGCCGCGAGTACGGCGGAAAAGACATAGGCGACGGTCTGCCACGCCGATTTTCGCAGGGTGGCGAGCGTGAGCGTCCAGCGCAGGCGGACCAGGGTGATGGCGCTGCTGATCATCGGCGGGCCTCATCGGTGGGTGTGGCGGGCGTGGCGGTTGTAAGCGGAATGGGCTGGACCGGCTGGACCGAAGTTGGTGCTTGGGCTTGCCCGCCGTCGAGCCATGCGAGATGGGCGGCTTCGTGGCGGCCGCCGACCAGTTGCAGGAAGCGGTCTTCGAGTTCTTCGCCGGCGGCGACCTCGTCCACCGTGCCGGCCGCGCATACCAGACCGTCGTTGATTACGGCCACATGCGTACACATCTTTTCGACCAATGCCATCACGTGTGAGGAGATGATCACCGTGCCGCCAGTCTTCGCGTATTCGATGAGAATGTCTTTGAGGTTGGCGCTGGACACCGGGTCCACGGATTCAAACGGCTCGTCCAGGACCAGAATGCGCGGGCTATGAATCATCGCGGAGGCCAGGCAGATCTTCTTGGTCATGCCGGCCGAATAATCGGTGACCATCGTGTTGGCGGCCCCGGCCAAGTCGAAAGCATTGAGCAGGTCCTGGGCGCGACGCGTGGTCTCCTCGCGGCTCATGCCGCGCAGCATGCCGGAGTAGACGAGCAATTGCAAACCGGTCAGTCGGTCGAAGATCTGGTCGGGCTGGGGCATGACGCCGATCATGCGCTTGGCCGTGTTCACGTCGCTCCACACGTCATGGCCCAGAATCATGGCGGTGCCGGCGTCCGGCACCAATAGACCGGTCACCATATTGAGCGTGGTGGTTTTGCCGGCGCCGTTGGGGCCTACAAGTCCATAGAACGAGCCGACCGGAATATCGAGCGCGAGTCCGTTGACGGCGATCTTCCGGTCGAAGTGCTTGAACAGGCCACGAATGGACACCGCCGCATTCGGATTCGGCGGCCATGCTTGTGGCTGCGGTTGCGACGGCTGTGCAGGCGCGGGGGCGGCGGCTGGCATCATCGGCGGCTGAAATCCGACATTCCTTTGAGTATTATCTAAGCTCATGCATCTACTCTAGCCCACCAGTCAACCCTCAGCGCAGCACCCCGGGTTGCTGTTGGATTGCCCCGCTGAGCGGCTCCGGACTAGCGGACTCGGTCAACCCTTATGCGCGATGGGCTTCCACTGGGCTTTGGCGAAGATGGCCTGGAAGGAAATCGGCACGTAGCTGAGCATGTAAATCGGGAAGCTGAGCACATAGGCGAGCAGCTCCTTGTTCGTGGCACCGATCTGGTCGTGCTCGACAATGATGGTCAATGCAGCCAATGCCATCAGGCCCAACACCGATATGATGATGCCGCTGGACCAATCGGCCAGCGATTGCAGCTGGCTCGGCCAACTCACGAAGCCACACGCGGCGAACAGCAAGCCCATCACCGCGCGAATCGCGCCCAACACGGTAAACGGACACAGCATCAAGGTGAAGTCGATGCAGGAGAAATCACGTTCGCGAACCGCGCGTTTCAGCAATGCCGAGCCATAATAACGGAATACCTGCAGGAATCCCTTGCTCCAACGCAAACGCTGACGCCAACTTTGCGAGAAGGTAACCGGCTGCTCGTCGTAGAGGATCGCAGTACCGCAATAGCCGATGCGGTCGCCATGCAGAATCGAATCCATAGTGAATTCAAGATCTTCAGTGAGCAGATGGAACTTCCATCCCTTGTTCCGCTTCATCACCTCGCGGGAGAACATGAATCCCGTACCGCCCACATGGCAAGAGGAACCGAGAATCATACGCGAGTTAGACAGGAATCGCGATTCACGGATGAACCACAGCGCAGAACCAGAAGACACCCAGTTATCCGCCAGATTCACCGAATTACGGTAGCTGGTCAGAATCTTGAATCCGGAGCAGAACGCCTTGTTCATTTCCTCGAAGTAGTGCTTGTCCAGCTTGTTATCGGCATCGAACACGAAGTAGGCCTCATAATCATCGGCCACACCGATGTCGAGCATATGCCCCAACAGATACGTCAGCGCATATCCCTTGCCAACCAGCTCAAGATTGTGGCGTTCCACCACATGGCAGCCCAAAGACCGCACCACGTCGGCGGTGTTGTCGGTGCAGTTGTCGGCCACCAGCCAGATGTCGATGAGGTTGGACGGGTAGGTCTGATCGCGAATCGACCCAATAAGGTTGCCGATCACTTTTTCTTCGTTGCGCGCGGAGATCAGCACGGCATACCGGTTGGTCATCGGGGCGTCGGGGAAGCGCACGGGCTTGGCGAACAGGGACATCACGATGCACAGTCCCTGATATATCATGCCGGCACCGCCGACGATCATCAGAAGAATATCGAGTACGGAAAGCAGAGTCATCAGCGCCACCCTGCCCTAGGATTGCTGGAGGCAGATTGATCAGACTGCTTGGTTTGCTTGCGTTGCTTGGGCTGCTCAGACTGCTGCGTATCCGCGGCACCACGCTGCGGAATCGCCGCCGTATCCGGCTCATCAAAGCTTGCATCCGCACCGACTGTATTATCGGCGTTATCGGTATCATCGGCATCCGACTCCGGCTCAGTGCCGCGTAATCCCTTGCGAGCGCTGGAGGATAGCACGTTCTTCGGAATCGCCACGGTGGCGGAATCGTCCAAATCGGATTCTTTCGTCTCGTGTGGCGGAATCGCATAGATCTGTTCCTGCAGCAAACGCAGTTCCTCATTCATCGGCACGCGGTTGGTGGATCCCCTGGCCGCACGCGGCATGTGCTCGCCGATCGGCTGCAGCACATGCTCGCCGAACGCTTCGGACGCCTCGACGATCTTGGACTTCTTCTCCGGAGTCGGATCGTTCATCAGTGGTGAGTCAATCAGCTCATAGCGCTTGGTGTACGCACGGAAGATGGCCTGCAGCGATGCGGTGACCGGCAGCGCCAGGAACGCGCCAAACGCGCCGAACAGCGAGCCGAACGCCAGCACCGCGAGGAAGGCGACGGCCGCGTTGATATCCATCGTGCGCTGCGAAATCCTCGGCGAGAGAATCAGGTTCTCGATCTGCTGGTAGACGATGATGAACACCAGCACCGCCACGGCGTACGTCCATCCGCGGTTGCCCCAAGCGAACAGCACCGGCAGCGCGCCGCCGATATAGGTGCCGACCGTGGGGATGAACTGGGATACCACGCCGCAGAACAGGGCCAACGGCAGCCAGTAGGGCACATGCAGAATCTCTAAGAAGATGGCAGTGCAGGTGGCGTTGATCAACGCCAGAATCGAACGGGAGAACAGGAAGGACGAAATCTGGCCTTGGGCCACGGTCCACACCAGCAGGAATCGGCGCTGCGTGTTGGGGGCCAGCCACTGGCAGAAGGAGCGGCGCAGTTTGGGGCCGGCGGCGGAGATGTAATACGTGGTCATGACCACGGTCATGAGGTTCAGCAGGAAGGAGAACAGGCCGCCCACCGTACTCATGGCGGTACCGGCAAAATCGGTGACCCACGAGGTCTGGATATTGTTGAAGATTTCCATGCCGAGATTGCTGATTTCCGGCATCTTGAACGTGGCATACTGGTCCACGAACTCACGAATCTGCTCATACATGGCCGGCAAACCGCGGACCATGGCAATCATCTGCTGTACGAACATGTTGCCAAATAGCGTGAGCAGCACACCCACGACCACGGCCACGCCCACCAGACTGACGGCGGAAGCCACGCCACGCTTCCAGCCATGAGCCACCAGCGCCACCACCAGCGGTTCGACGGCCAGCGCCAGGAACAGCGAGATGATGATGTCGAACACCAGATAGGAGATGTCGCCCCACGAGCGCCAGCAGAACATGAATACGATGACGGCGAGGGCCACATACAGCAGCGCGCGGCCGAACCATTCCGGTGGCCTGCGGGAATCTCCCTTGGCGGGGAACAAAGTACCAAAGTCGATACGATTCTCGTCGTCCGGGTCTGCCCCGGCTTCTGCGGCACCGCTTCTCGACGTGTCGGTGCTGTTTATGTTTCGCGCGCGTTCGCTCATGGCTCCCCATTGTAGCGAGGGGTTTGAAGCTCGGATACGCCGGCGGCGTACACCCGCTTTTCTATTGTTGATGTTATGCTCAACGTTTCGATCATCATCCCAGCGTGGAACGAAGCCGAACGCATCCGCGACTGCCTGCTGAACGCCACCCGTCAGACCATCATGCCGCATGAGGTGCTGGTGGTGGACAATCGTTCTACGGACAACACCTGCGCGATTGTCGAACAGTTCATCGCCGAACATCCCGAGGCCCCGGTCAAACTGTTGCACCAGAACGATGAACAGGGGCTGATTCCCACCCGCAACTTTGGCCTGAACGCCGCGACCGGCGATGTGCTGGGCCGTTTTGACGCCGACTGTATGATCCGGCCTGACTGGGTGGAGGTGGTCTCCGGCATCTTCACCGAAGACCCGGCCGCGATGGGTGCCACTGGTCCGGTGATGTATTACGACATGCCCTCACGTCATTTCGGGTTGAAAGGCGACAATTCCTTACGCAAGCGAATCTACCGTGCCGATGGCGGCCAGCCGCTGCTGTTCGGCTCGAATATGGCCTTGCGCGCTTCGGCCTGGCATCAGATCGCGAATGAGGTCTGCCGAGATAAGGCCGATGTGATGCATGAGGATATCGATATTTCCCTGCATCTGATGGGCAAGAATCTGAAAACCGTGTACTCGCCGCGCATGATCGCCGCGATGAGCGCGCGACGGATGGACACGTCGCTGAGTTCATTCCTGAACTACATGCGACGTTTTAAGAATACGTTTGATGCGCATCCGCAACATACGCGCACGCATAAGCCGGAGGTGTTGTTCACCGCCATGTATCCGGCGATGCATATGTTCTACCCGGTGTGGCAGAAAGTGCTGAATTCCGCGGATATCAATCCGGCTGAAGCCGCGTGGATCAACGAGCAGATGGAACTGGCGGAGGTGCAAGGCAAGCAGCTGTACGACGAGACCCCCACCGACGAAGTCTACGACGAAAAGCACGAGAAGTAGCTGGATATACGAGCCCCCTCTGCTTATGCAAGCTCCCTCTGATAAGGGAGCTGTCGAATGAAGTGAGACTGAGGAAGAGACTGCGACGCAGTCGCTAAAACATTGAATCGGACGCAGGCCGATACCTATTATTCAGCGGCTACGCCGCAACTTCTCTCCCTCAGTCAGCTACGCTGACAGCTCCCTCATCAGAGGGAGCTAATGTTTACTGTCATTGACTG